>ERZ795050.4249-NODE-4249-length-13302-cov-5.515513_pt1 | contig 13302 bp, 5 predicted proteins | sample MGYA00375134_ERZ795050 | MGnify/ENA primary metagenome ERZ795050 (study PRJEB30179, sample SAMN05720221) | activated sludge metagenome | isolation source: Anaerobic digester | place: Japan | collected 2015-05-26 ... | reverse complement strand
ATCAATACTTTCGTTAGGATTGTTTTTAAATTCTTCATTTTCCCAATCGAAATCCCTTTCTGGAAACGCGCTGAGATACCCCTTGCCCAATTCCTTCTGGCACTTGTATAGTTCGTCAATTATATAACCAAGCCTCTGGCTTAAAACCGGATCTTTGTACTTCTCAACCAGTGATGAAACAGCAGAAAGATAATGTCCAGTAAAATGTCCTCTCAGTCCTGTTTTCGGTGCCTCCCATCCTTCCAGCGGGGTTGCTTCAGAAGGCAGTCCGGTATTTATTCTGAAATTGTGAAGAAGCCTGTCTGGATCAAGCGATTTCAGATACTGTGTATTCAAATCTTCTCTCTGCTTTACCCATGAACTTGTAAGGGTAACCGAAGAATTCGGAAACATTTCGGCTTTCCTATAAGCCTGCGAAAATAAATTTAACAGGAATGCAGAATTTGAAAAAAGAAAGACTGAAATTAATATATGTGCATTCCATCTCATTTGATTGTTTTTAGCTTTAATATTTACCGGATGGTGCGCGGTTATGTTTCTCTAATAAGCAACCATTTTGAAGTCTCTCCTCCATAACAGAAGAGAACCTGCGGCTGAGAATAAATAATTCTGGACATTTCGGAACCTAAATTTATAAGTGCCGGCAAAAGTTTAAAAAGTTTTAATTCATTTGAACTTTACCCAGTCAATCTCCACGGCATTGCTACCTTTCAGAACAGCCACCAGGTGGTGCACTCCCTTCTGATATTTTGAAAGACGGGCTTCTGTCATTTTAAGGTCGCTGCCGGCCGGGATTTTAACTTCAGCTACCAGCAATCCGTCGGGCTTATCAAGCCTTATCTGCACAATGCCGCCTGCCGGAGACGACGCATTAACCTGAACGGTTTTCAGCTTTTTGCTCCCGAAATCAACAGAATTGTACTGAACCCAGGCATTCTGACCCGAGAGCAGGGTCTTCCACCCCTTGAAAGTGTTTGTCGTATCGAGCAAAGCAATTGATGCTCCTTTCGGGCTAATATGGCTGTATCGGTCAATCTCAATCTTTCCTGTGGCATTTGTGATGCCTACGCCCCGAAGAGTCGGAATCACTTTTCTTATGGTGCCGTCTTCGTTGAAAAACAGGCTGTCAATTCTTGCCGACCTGTTCTTGTCAAATTTCGGGGAATAGTCGTTGTGATGATAAAAGAGGTACCACTGGCCGTTATATTCAACAAGTGAATGATGGTTTGTCCAGCAGCCGGTAGGTGATTCGTCCATAATTACACCTTTGTATTTAAACGGCCCCATAGGGTTGTCTGAAATCGCATATTCAAGTCTTTCGGTCTGGTTCTCCACATGCGGGTAAGTCATATAATAAATACCTTTCCTTTCGAAAAGGAACGGACCTTCCACAAGGCCCTTGGCTGGGAATTCATTCAGCACAACCGGCTTTGTTTCCAGTTCCAGCATGTTCTCTTTGAGCTTAGCCCCGAAAATCCGGTTCATGGAATAATAAATATATGCCTGCCCGTCTTTATCTATGAACACACACGGATCGATGCCATTTATTCCTGCTATAGGAGTTGGTTGTGGAACATAGGGACCTTCAGGCTTATCAGCCACAGCAACTCCAATGCCGAAACCTCTTCCTGATCCTGATTTTACATTTGCCGGAAAATAAAAGTAATATTTACCGTTTCTTTCAACGCAATCGGGCGCCCACATGCTGAAAGATTCCGCATTAACCCATGGAACTTTTTCCTGGGTTACAATTACGCCGTGATCTGTCCAGTCGGTAAGATTTGATGAAGAGAATACATGATAATCTTCCATGCAGAACCAGTCTTTACGCGGGAATTTTTCCGGTGCCGGGATGTCGTGGGAAGGAAAAAGATACATCTTTCCGTTAAAGACTCTTGCCGTAGGGTCGGCAGTAAACTGATCCCTGATGACCGGGTTCTGTCCGTTAACAGTAATTGCCAGAAGACATGCTCCTGTTACTGCAAGCAGTAAATTTCTGTAATATTTCATTTTTTTGAGATTTATGTGATTTCTGTTAATTACTTCTGTTATTCCCGATAAAAATACAAATTGACCCCCGTTTGGACTAATCTTTACTGAGGCCATTTCCTTTAAATTTCGGTCATATTTTTTTATTATTCTTTCCCCGGAGTGATTCTGAACCAGTCGAAATCAACATAACCACCTGTGGTTTTTGCGGCATAATTAAAAAGAGCGTACCGGTATCCCATAAAATGGGGCATCGAGTATTCCATCTTCAGGCGGCTTCCGATTTTTATCCATTTTTTGCCATCCAGGCTGTAATAAAAATCGGCAATGTCGGCGAGATCCCTGAAATTGCAGACAGCCTTGAAGTAAGCCCTTTTAAGTGTAAAGGGCACACTTTCAATTTCTTCGGGCCTTCCCGACTGGGCGCTGACCATAACTATTCTTTTTGATCCGTTTTCATATTTCACCCCTAGAAGTCCGAATTTTCTTTGCAGGAGAGCCAGCCCCGCAAAGTCGCCATCTTTCATATTCGTCACGTCAACAGCAACAGATCCCGTACATTCCGGGCCGAATGTGCGTTGCGTCAGGGTATTTCGGGCCTGCACAAAAGAAGTATCAACCCTTCCGGTAGTGAGTCTGAGATATCCTTTACGTGCCGTGACCGACCACAGGTTGTTAACAGGATAATGATTCCATTGCCATACCAGGGGTAATGCAGGCTCCCCCTTTTTGCGGTTGAACTCGTCGGAAGCCACAATACCGGGGATCAGCCCTCTGCTTTGAGGAAGGTCAAGAAAATCGGGCACTTTACCGTTAACCCCTATAACAGGCCAGCCGTCCTCCCATCTCATCGGGACTATATATGGAATTCGTCCCACCGATCCGTAATCGCGGAAAAGGTAGGCGAACCATCTGCCGTCGGGGGTGTCGACCATACCTCCCTGCGCCACTCCCTTATCCTGGAATACGAGCTTACCCTCCCACGGGCCGGTAATCTTATCGGCGCGGTGAACCACAACAGTTCGCATGCCCCCCTTGGGCCAGGTGATGTTAAAGAGGTACAGTTTGCCATTGTACCTGAAAAGCTGAGACCCTTCGCCCAGTCCGCTGTCGGGTCCGGAAGGAAGGCTTGAATTTTCTATCACAACCTGGTTTATCCCGCCGGGTTTGATTCCCGACAGGTCGGCATTGAGTTCAACAAGGGTAAGTCTTTTATTGCCATAAATCATATATACTTTCCCGTCATCGTCGAACCACAGGGTATGATCGTGAAGGCTCGGGCTGAATGAGATCTCTTTCCAGGGTCCTTTTTCAATGTCTCCGGTTGACCAGATATATGTTTTTCCCGTAGTTGACGAGAAGGATGAGACATAGAAGGTGTTATTATGATATCGTATGCAGCTTGCCCATGTGCCCCTGCCATATGCATTTTTCCCGTTACTGAGGCTGAGAGCATCATTGTCGCCAAGGGTGTTGTATGTATAGTTTACGATTTCCCAGTTGACGAGATCTTTTGATTTCATTACGGGCACACCAGGAATCATGTGCATTGTTGTGCTGCTCATGTAGTAGGTATCTCCTACCCGGATTATCGACATATCGGGTACGTCGGCAAAGATTACCGGGTTTTGTGCCCCTTTCTCCTGCCCGGCAACAGTGACGGAAAAAAGGAGGACAAATAATAACATTTCTGTCAGGCTGTTAATCTTTTTCATTTTTCTGCTTTATCGTTAATTAAAATAACCACCTCCGCGGCCTTATTTTCAGTCGCTGTTTAAACCATTAATTTCATTGCAAAGGTTTCAGTTTTGCCGCAAACCCGCCGCGCCGCAGCAGCCTTACGCTCACTGAACTGCTTTTATCAACCACCATATATCTGGTGACTAATTCCTTATCATGAATTCCGTCAGAAATAAGGGTGATTTTATATTTTACTCCATCGGGCAGAAAGCTGAAACTAATGTTCCTGGTTCTTTCAAATCTTTCAGAGCTGATTCCGCCGATAAACCACGTATCACCTTTTTGCCGCGCAATTATTACATCTCGCCCCGGATATCCGCCCAGGTATTTTGTATCGTCCCATGCAGCCGGCACCTCTTTCAGGAATGTCCGTGCAGCATCAGGCAGATTGTAATAACCTGAAGGGCGGTCGGCCAGATGCTGCAATCCGGATTCGAAAAGAACACTCAGGGCGAGTTCATGGCCATATGATGTGATGTGCGGGTATTGTGAGTTTGTGAAGGTGACAGGCGTGTAGTCCATTGGCCCGACAACATTTCTGGTAAAGGGCAATACGGTGTTATGTTCAGGGGCAGTGGTGGTCAGGTCGGGTCCGTTATTATACCATTCTGCTCCCCGTACTCCTTCATAAGTCATAAGATTGGGATAAGTGCGCTCCCAACCCCTTGGTACCAGGCAGCCGTGGAAGTACACCAGCATCTCAAATGCAGCCGCATCTTCAAGAATATCAAGATAATAGTTAATCATATTCTGTTTCTCGCTTTCAAAAAAATCGATCTTCACCCCGGCCACTCCGAGTTTCTTCAGCCTGGTAAATTCCTCCACCCTGTTTTCGTGAGTGAGCATCCTGTCGCGGGGTGTCGATCTTACATTTGTATGCGGTCCGCCTGAGTTATACCACATAAGTGGTTTAACACCAAGTGAATGGATATACTTCAGGGCATCTTCAAGATTTCCGCCGTTTCCCATTGAATCCCATTCCCAGTCAAGAAGCGTATAAGGCCAGTCCATGCCTGCTGCCAGATCGGCAAAATCACAGACAATTTTATAGTCCCTTGTTCCGTGGTTGCTCGACCAGTAATTCCACGACACCAGCCCGGGCCTTATCCAGCCTGTGTTTTTTATTACGGAGGAAGGGCTTACATCGGTGATGAGGGTCGACTCAACAATATCAGCAAGGCTTCCCATAATTACAACCCTCCACGGCGATTTCCAGGGCAGATTAATCGTCGGGGTCGATTCGCCTAATCCGTTTCCGTCTTTCGCATCGGGAAAAGTGATCTTATACTTTGACTTATTTTGCAGATTACTGAGTTTTGAACCGCAGTAGTTTCTGTTTACATCCGATTCGTGGATAAGGTACCAGCAAGCATTGTCGGGAGTATTGAAAAGGGCCGGATAGCCCCAGCTCTGCTGGGTGTTGTCATCATTCATGCCGGTGTACAGACCTTCATTTGCCGGGTTCCACTTTTGTAACCATCTCCTGGATCCTGCATTAATCTCATAAGCAGTAAACTCGTCTTTCACGATAAAAGGTCCCCCTTTATCAGGAAACTCATATCTGAAAGCAAGGCCATCGTTATAAGCCCTTATGATCAGGTTCAGTTTTGATTTGTCAGGGTTTTCAAAATAAATTACCATTTCGTTGGCAGAGTTACTGCAAAGTCTTCTCTTGCCGTGCAGGGCCGTATATTGCTCTGTGATAAGGCTGATTTTGCCTGCTTTGATGAATTTCAGGTCAGTCTGGTAATCCTGATCGCTTCTTGACAACCCGAGCGTTATATCGGGGATTGCTTCGGTGGATGTACCGTTATTGTTATATAAAACCTTCAGATACCATTCGCCTTTATCTGAGTTCTGCCTGTTGTGAACCGAGACACTGATCTTTTTATTCGGGGAAACAACCTCGGCTTTTTGTGCAAATACCCCCGGTAATGAAACTATAAGTAATAATGCCAGTAAATTTCTTTTCATTTTTTCAGATTTCAATACAGATTTGGTTTTCCCGGAGTCGGGACACTTCCGGCCACCTGTGAGCCTCTGGCATAAGAGCCTTTCAGGGGAGCAGAGAGTGTAATTCCGCTGCCGTAAACCTCTGAACCTGCGGGGTGGGAAAAATTCAGCGGGGCGGTAACTTTTATGGTATCGCCCGGAATGACATTTTGGGCGCCTCCGAATCTTCGCCTCACCGGAACGATGGATGAAATTACCGCCGTTTCGTTTTTCCCGCCTCCGTCAATTGTTATTGTCTGTCCTGTTCTGAAGCCCTCAGTTCCGTTAACGATAATTGCCATTGTACCTGCAGCAACTTCTGTGTTTGTTACTGTGCCTCCTGCAGTGCCTGTTTCGGCAATAACAACCTTCTCGCTGTTTATTCCTGAGCCTACAATGATTTCCTGGCCTGCGTTGAAGCCGGCAACATTGCCAACCTTAATGTTTTTTGCCCCGGCTGCTGCGGGCAAAGTGAGGGTGGTGTTTGTCTGCAGCTTGAAGTCGTCACAGTTGCTGTCGGTATCAGCACCGTCAGGGAACCTCCCCAGGCTGCGGTCGGGCTGGCCTGCCATCGTGGCAGCCGGTGAAAAGCCCCTGGGAGCAGAAGGTACGACAGCTATACAGCCTGCCTGGGTCTGTACTCCTTCCAGGGTGGCAATTTCAGGGCTTGTGATGGTTCCCGCTGCACTTGAGTTTGTAAGAGCTGAACCATAGACCAATGCATCAACCACCACCATGCCTCCGGCATCCGTAAGTGCAATTGAACCGGCAGTTGCCGACAGGGGCATTCCGTACCACTGGTCAGGATTGACTGATCCAGGGAAGGCTGATGATTTACCGGATAAGTCCAGTACCGGTGTTCCGGCTTCGTGATCCCTTTCCAGCGGCCTGTTCAGAGTGATTCCGCTTCCCATTGCCTGGACTGCATCTCCGCTTTTGTGCTCAAATCGTGTTGCGGGGGCAAAGCTGATGCCAGTGCCCGGGTCTGAGACATCTTCCGCCGGCATATGGTCGAACCTGAGCGGTTCTGCAAGTTCCACCTCACCGGCTGCCCTGCCGCCGCCTGGTGCGGCTTCAAAACCGCCCCTGACGGGAGCATCCACCACCGTGATCAGCCGTTTGATTACTGCCTTTTCCATCCTTGATCCTGTTCCGATTGTCAGAATGTCTCCCTCCGTCATATTAAAATTGGCCGCCACTTTAATAACTGTCTGACCCGCTTTTGCTTCTTCAGCCAGTGTTGTAAGAGTCGAGGCCTTACCCACAGCCGTTACAGTTGCCTCCTCATAGCTGCCTCCGGGGTCTATGCCTATCTTTTGACCGACTTCAAAACCGGCAGCGTTTATGACCGGAAGATTGGTCGAGCCGGCAGGAATTGTCAGCCAGGGTCCTGTGGAAACAGGCACAAATATTGCCGTCATGGGTGAAGCGGCAGTCCCTGCTTTCGCGATTGTCCGTATTTCGCCCCCAATATCTATCTGCTGGCCGGCTTTAAGGCCGCTGGTATTTATTACATTAATTATGGTTGTTCCCCGGCCGGCCCTCGCTGCAAGACCCGAACGTGCAAGTCCGAGCAGATAGAACCCCTTTGAGGATATTTTTGTACCCTCAGGTAATACTGCCATCTTTACAGGAGCCCATTCGCTCCTGGTATTTATCAGCGACCAGCCTGACACATCTATGTCTTCTTCCGAATCATTATAAAGCTCAACAAACTGACCGGAAGGATCAGAGATGTTTCCGGGCCGGAATTCATTTATCTTAACCTGAGGTGCATTTCGGATTCTCTGTCTGGTTGTTTCTGTCCCGGCCCTCCATTGGGCCTTTCCTTCAATCCAGCCTGCTGCCGTTGTTTCAGGGGAAGTAATTTTAAATGTAGTTTTTACACTTTCTCCCCGTGCTATTTTGTTTCTGAAGGTAACCGAAGGGAGCTGAGAGCCCGATTCAGTTGCAGCCCAGCCTTCCGGGATGTTAATGCTTAAGGTTAAATCAGAGATTGCGGCACCGGTGGTATTGTTAAAAGTCAGTGTAACTTCCTGTGAAGATCCGGGAGTGAAAGTAATTAAACGGGAGAGCTCAAGCCTTTGCACATCATAACCTGCAGCAACAATGTTTTTCTGTACTGCATTGAGGGTGGCTTCGTCGGGATACCCGGTTGTCATCACTCCTTCATAGAAGGTGCCTGATGATCCGTTGCCGTTGTCGCCGCCGTTACCCAGCTGTACGGCGCCTTTCCTGTGCATCGGGTAGTAAAAGTCATTATCAAGGGAGTGAGGGCGTATTCCCTTGTAGAAGGTCTGCAGTCCCCCCTTCTGTGCATTGCCACCGTGAATTTCCCACTGGTTTCCGCCGCCGCCGTTTACCATACCGGTTACAAAGCGCCAGGAGTCGATTGTTGGATTTGCGGCATTCTCTTTGGGATCATAGCCGGAGAATAGTCCCGCCTCCATATCTGACATTATCCATGGACCGGGGCCGCTGCCTTTTCCCCAGGCTGTGGCAGTGCCGAAGTATACGGTTTCCATGGTACCCCTGCCGACAGCCCGGCTGTTGGTAGATGTATTGCCGTAGTTGAAACAGCAGCCATGGTCGTAGTGGGTACCGTCGAAAACCATGTATACACCCTGTGGCTCGTCGTTTATAGCCAGGCCTTTGGCATTGTTGTTACGGAAGCCCATTCCGGGCATTATGAAGACGCCGTAAGCCTTATGCCCCATAATTGTTATGGGTGCCATATCGGCAATGGGAAGTGTGTTGAATCCTCCCTTTGCAGGGCCCCTGAAGGTTCCGGGAGGTGCCTGGAAAAGGTGGTTGCCGTTGCCTGACTGATCGTAAATTATTGTGATCAGGCATATTGTGCCGTCACAGAACGCATCCTGGGCAGCAGCATCGGCATACCCTCCCCTGTCTCCCTTTTGTGGTGCAGCAACTCCTATATCGAGTGTTTTGCCATCCGACTGGCGCATTACCTGGTAAAGAGGTCCGTTGTATGAAGCATACAGGGCACGGGTAGTGCTATGGGCTGTTACGCAGGGGAAGCCCCCGGATGTATAAATATCACATGGCCCTTCCGGCCGGCCTGAAGCAACCTTGCAGCCGGTGCCTGCCATTACAAGCACCATAATCAGGGTTACAGGCAGCACAAGCGCCATTGACAGAATGATTAAAAAATGGTTTTTCCTGTTCATGTCGGGTCAGTTAGAGTTATTTCAGTGAGATAAAATAATTGGGGTACATAATTAGTCGGGGTTTGACAGCTTCCTGAATAATCCGGCATCAAATTCCTCCAGTCCGTATATGCCACGAAGGTGATTGGTTGTTACCCATGGCAGCCAGAAGCGGTGGCCGCCGACACCCCTTCCCGATCCTCCGGGGCCCATCCGCCATCCTTCCTGCTGCCAGCCCGGACCTCTCAGGTCATAAAGCCGCCCCGGTATTGCAACCATCGATTTTGTATCGTGCAGCAATACCCTTGCAACATCAAGATAATGTTCGTCGCCTGTGTATTTATAAAGCTTCGCATAAGTTGGCACCGACCAGGCCATATACTGGTCTACGCTTCCTGCCACTCTTGCCGTTATTCCCTGAGGGCCTATAGTAGGTACTCCTTTTTTCCAGTGCAGCAAAGAGTCGACAGCATCTTCCGGCATGGGAAGGTTCCATATCCATATCCAGCTCTCCGCAAAATCGGCTGCGACTTTTGCCCTCTCAAGCCAGACGCTATCTTTGGTTGCTTCATAGAGGCTCAGGAAAGCCTCGAGGCTCAGCATTCCGGCCTCCTTATCCGTAATGTTGGGATTGTCGCTTGCCCCCCCGATAAAAAGACCTCTAGTACCCCACTCTTCCCACACATAAGTTGCAGCCCGCAAAGCCGACTGCAGATATTTCTGATCGCCCGTTTCGAGGGTCATTAAAACAAGGAGGGGTACGGGCGCATAGCTTGTTGTGCCCGTGGGTTCGGCAACAACACCGGATCCTCTTTCCCACCGGCGCGGGAAGGAACCGTCCTCCCTTTGCTGGAGAAGCAGCCAGTCGGCATATTTTTTTACCCAGCTAAACCATTCTGGATGATTTCGTCCCAGTGTTCTTTCGCGCTGATAGGCCTGAACCAGGGTCCGCATATCCTCGGTGGCGTTTCTTAACCAGGGTGCCAGCCATTCATGGTCCCATGGTTTTCCCGTGGCAAGATCATAGCCGGTTGCCTGGAGGGGTACACTGTTAAGTGCCCGTATCATTGACATGATAATTTCTGTTCCCTGCTTATACATTTTTTGGCCGCGTTCCGTTTTGTCACGTTCAGCTTCCCTTAATAAAAGGTCGGCACCTTCAAGATTTTTCCCTACAAAACCCATGGCAATCATTGTCCAGTTCCACTGGCGGAGAGCGGTATCCTGTGTCGACATGACGAAAGGAATACCGGTTCGTCCGTCGATGGTGGTAACCTGGCTGGAGAGCTGATCGATAAGCAGCCGGCGCATCTGTTCGACATCGGTGTAGCTGGTTTTAGGATCAAGGGTTTCCCATGCCCATCGCCAGGTGTTTCGTATGACATCGGTGAAAGTTTCATTTGCCCCGAACCTGAAACTTATTTCATATTGATGATTTGTTTCCTCAGCAATGGGATGGTATCGCTTTATCCATCTTGTTTCGGGAGTTGTACCGGTTACCCGGCCAAATGCTGTTGTAACCCCCGGGTATGTAAATCCGAACTCAACCGGTTTCTCCTCACCCTGCCATGCACCGAGAGAGCCAAACCTGAATCTTGGGTCTGTCATTATTCTCTTTGTCAGTTTTGTCTCTTCAACAGTCGATTCTCCCCCCGGGGAAGGATCAAGAATGGCCACCGAGGATCCGTTACTTAACGACAGCGCAAAAAGCGGGGCGGGAAGGATATCTTCCCTCATAATAAAACGTTTTGCCTGATAGTTCAGGGTTCCTCCGGGCGATCTGTCGCCGTCGAAAGTGGGATCTCCGTATAGCGCACCCGGAGCAAGACATTGCACATCTGTCCATGTTACCGAAGGATCAAGCTCAAGTATCACCGAACTGCTGAAACCGCCCGGAGCGTTTCCTTTTACCTCAACCCGGCGACTGACGGTTAAAACCGCCCCGCTCAGACTCCAGTGATCCAGTACACTGAACTCAACTCCTTCTCCGTATTTTACCTTTGCAACAGCATTAATACCCGAACGAGCCTCTTTCACTGAAGAGTACCCGGTTGCAACAGGTTGTATTTTTTCTTCCTCCTGAAGTATCTCCATTATTACCGGATTTGCCTGAGAAATCCCCGGTACATTACCCCCGGCGATATTGATCCCCCAGGAATTATTTCCCGACCTTACAAATGAAATCGTTTCGCCGCCGGACAACCGGCCAAGTTCAATCTTTCCGGAATTGCTGCAGGAGCTTAAAAACAATAGCAGAAATCCGCAATACAAAAAAGTTCTTAAACGGGTCATTTTTTATGGTTGTTGGTTAGTGAATCATCGCAAATCCCCCGCTGCAGTTTTTTTCCTTACAGCCTTATCTATTTTCTCACCAGTCTTACATAATAAACCTGACTGGTTGATGCACCGGGTAAAGCACGGAATTTTACTCTGATGTAACTCTTCCCTTTTACCATTGCCGCGGGAATTTCATAAGAGGCCTCCACAAATCTCTCCTGGTTCCATCTGCCTGTATTATCTTCTGAGATCAGTTTTTCATCATCGACATAAATTTCGAACTTCCTTTCGCCTCTCTCGGCTCCCCAGTAACGTACCATAAGTATCAGGTTCGTTTCGGAGTTTGTTGCCAGGCTGTAACTGAAATATCCGCCGTTACGGGCGTTACGCCAGAATTCGTCGAGATAGTTTCCTGTGCCGGAGCCTGCCTGCTCCATTTTATGGTCAGCTTCAGGCTGCTGTTCACCGGGGGCTACAAAGTCAACTGTTCTGCCCTGAAGTTCCATTCTCTCTTTTTCAACAACCGACAACGAATCAAGGTATCGCCGGCTCTTTTCTTCAGTAAGTGTCATCCAGTACATAATATACCTCGAGTCGTGTATCCGGGCAAAAGGTTCGAGTCTTATTTCGGCCGGGTTAATCATTTTAAGGTTCTCCGGAAAAGCAAAGGTCATCTGTTTTCCCTTCTCCGGCACCAGGCTTCCGGCAATTTCTGCAATATTGTCAGTGATCAGTACAGGGGCCTGGTTAACAGGGAGTCTTTTTCCGGAAGCTATATGACCCCAGCGGCTGTCGTCGGCTATGAGTCCTTTAAGGTCCTCCGTGCCCGTTTTTGCGGCAAGCAGGATAGGGCCACGCATAAATGCCACATATTCAGGTACGTTGGGAAGAGGCTCTGTGTAATTGTGCATGGGGAGAGATATCCTGATTCTGTCTCCTTTCTTCCAGGTGCGTGCAATTGCCACATATGACGACGGCCCGGAATTAATTTTAACCGGCCTGTTGTTGACAAATATCCTAAGCTCTCCCGGTCTTACCCATGACGGATACCTTACCATCAGCACAATGTCTGCCTTCCCCTGTGTAATTATGAGGTTTGTCTGCTCTTCATCAGGGAATTTTGTCTCCTGCCTTATTCTGATCCCTTTCTCTCTCCAGTTAAGCTCTGAAGCGATAAAAAGATTCAGGAATAAGGAGTCTTCGTTATGAGTATAAATGAACTGATTGTATTTCCCGTGGTTTTCCATTCCGCTTCCCACGCAGCACCACATTGCTTCATTGGGGGCGGAATAGACCCTGTAGTGGCGGGGACGTGCGGGAGTAAAATATACATAACCGCCGTGCTCAGGGTGTTGTGTCGACAAAATATGATTGAAAAGAGTTCTCTCGTAGTAATCCGCATAATTTGCCGAGGGTTTTATCCGGAAAAGTATTTCGGAAAGCCTGAGCATGTTATATGAGTTGCACGATTCGGGTCCTTCAACCTCATTTATAAAATCGATATATGAAGATGCCGGAGGGAAATGTTCTCTTCTGCTGTTTCCTCCGAATGCCAGGGAACGGTTTGTTGTAACCGTCTCCCAGAAAAAGGAACCCGCAAGCCTGAAGGCCTCATTCTGAGAGAACTCGGCAATTCTTGCGAAACCAACAGCTTTAGGCACCTGGGTATTGGCGTGTTTGTTATCGAGATTATCAATTCCGGCAGCCATGGCGTCAAGCAGCATTCTGTGCGAGAACCTTGCAGCGGCAGCCAGGTACTTCTCGTTGCCCGTCATGAGGTATGCGTCGGCAAATATCTCGTTCATCCCCCCGTGCTCGGTGTCAAGCATCGATTCCATTTGTTCATCAGTGAGCTGGGAAGTGATATTTATTCCCCAGTCGCAGAACTTAAGGAAGATTTCCCTGGCGGCTTCATTACCGGTGTACGACCATGCATCCCTTAATCCTGCATATAGTTTATGAACATTATACCACGGAACCCAGGCCGACCTGTAAGCCCTGAAATCGCCTTTCCGGAGGGTGCTCCAGATAACGCTGCTGTTTGGCACTCCGCCTGCATAGCCGACACCCCATCCGGGATTGTTTTTCCCATTCGCCTCCTGGCAGGCCCTGAGCTCTTCTATAAAATATTCCATCC
>ERZ795050.4239-NODE-4239-length-13321-cov-5.452435_pt1 | contig 13321 bp, 13 predicted proteins | sample MGYA00375134_ERZ795050 | MGnify/ENA primary metagenome ERZ795050 (study PRJEB30179, sample SAMN05720221) | activated sludge metagenome | isolation source: Anaerobic digester | place: Japan | collected 2015-05-26 ... | reverse complement strand
GCAACAAAAAAATGCGCGCGATGCCAGCGCGTCTAGTCAGGGCCAAACTCCAGGGTGGAGACGTCTCGTCTCCACACTCCCACGCCCTCGTAACCCGAGACCCCTGGGACGAGACGTCCCAGCCCCAATCCAGCCGCGCCGTGCCGCAGCCCCCGCCCTCAGCTCGACGGCCCCCCCGTCCCCAGCCCCCTCATCGCCGCCTTGATCTCCGCCTTGCGCTGCTGCCACGCCCGCAACCGCCCCGCCGCCTCCGCTCGCAACCCCACCCGCTCCCACGCGTCCTGCCGCCGCCGCACCTCCGCCGCCCGCTCCGCCCGCCCCTCCCGCTCCAGCCGCGCAATCAGCTCCGCCTCCTCCGCCCGCAACCGCCGCTCATAGTTCCCCGCCCCCTCCACAATCGCCCGAATCTCCCCCTCCACGTCCGCCAGCATCGCCTCATACTCCCGCCGATACAATCCCCGCCGCACCGGCTCGAACCGTAACCCGCCACCTGCCTCCGCCTCCGCCGCCGCTGCCGTCCCCGCCGGTGTCGAACCCTCCGACCGCCCGGACCCCTGGCTCCCGCCCGCACCTGCCCCCGCCTGCCCCTCGCCCTTGGGCGCCACCTCCAGCCACCCAATGGCCGGACTGGCCAACAACGGCAGCGCCAGCTCGAACACCGCCGCCGGCAGCCCGCTGACCCACGCCAAATCCTCCGCCGTCAACGGCTTCCCCCGCCGCATCAACCACCCCCGCTCCCCGTGCGCTCCTCCCCTGGCCACCTGCAAAATCACCCCCCAAGCCGCCAGCACCTCGCACGCCCGCGGATGCGCCGCCACCCGCCGATAGCTCAGCTCGTCCAACGGGCCGCGCCATCGCACCCAGCGCAATTCCTTCAGCTTGCGTGTCTCGTTGGTCTCATACTCCTCGTCCCAGTTGGCCACGCGGTAAACCGGAACGTCCACCGGGGCGGTCGCCCCGCCGTTTGAGGTGATGTTGCTCTCATTCATAGCTTTTTACCCTATATAGTTGGACAAACCCTGTCCGAGCTCGGACAACTCCGGTCCAACTTTGAACTTTTTTCCGGGGGGGGAGGGCTGGCCCGTAGAACACGCAGAACACGCGGAAGGTTCCTGGCGAGCTTTGGGTCCTTGGCGTGAGGCCAACGGTCGGGCGGTGAAGCTCCCGCAAAGAGCGCCACCGTGCAACGGGAAGCGGCAGCCATCAGCCTTAGTCGCGTGGTGACCCACGCCGTACCTCATCCCTCATCCTACATCCTTCATCCCTCCTCCATGGGTGGGGGGGGCCGAAACATTCCTCCCGCCAGGATGCCGGAACGCCCGCCCCGTTCGTTCCCCTCCCTCTATCTCTTCTCTTCTATTCCCTCTAAGGGGAAAATTTCCCGACGCGCCGGGAGAATCTCCCGGAACACCGGGAGAGGCTCCCGGAGGGGCGGGAGAGGGCTTCCGCTTCCGTGTCCTGCGGTCAGGGGGCCGCGCGTTTTTTCCACGCCTTGATCACGTCGTCAATGGTGCGGTCCACTTGCGGGTTGAGGTTCTGCTGTTCGGGATGGGCTCGCAGCCAGGCCACCGCTTCACGAATGCCCTCGGCAAACGGTTTGCGGCAGGTGAAGTCGGGAACCAGCCGCTTGATTTTGGAGTTGTCGAAGATGCCGGGATGCGCCTTGTCGCCTTTGAGTGTTCCGGTCAGGTGTGGCGCGATTTCGCAGATGAAGTCGGTCGGGATTCTCTCGATGACGGGTGCAGGGGCGCCGACCGCCTCGGCGATGCGGGCATAAATTTGGTTCCACGTAAGCACCTCGTCGCTGGTGATGTGGAAGGCTTCCCCGAGGGCGCGCGGATTGCCCACCAGGCCGGCAAAACCCACCGCGAAATCACTGGCCGCCGTCAGCGTCCACGGATTCTCCCCGTCATCGGGGACGAAGACCGGGCGGCCCTGTTCGAGGCGGGCGGCCACGGTATAGGTGGAACTGGAAACCACGTTGGGAATCCAGCGCTTCGAGTAAGTGTGTGAAGGGCGGACGATGGTCCAGGGGAATTCCGAACCGGGCGGCAGGCAGCGGAGCCATTCCTCGCAAGCGAGTTTCTTTTGGGCGTAATCCCACCAGGCGTTGCCCAGAGGTGAATCCTCGGCAATGGGCAGGCGGGGAGCCGGCTTGGCATAGACGGTCGCGGAACTGATGAAGACATACTGGCCGATGGCCCCCCGCCAGACGGAATAGTCGGTTTCGAGGTCCCCCACCTCATACCCGATGAAATTGGCCACCACATCAACCTTCAAGCCGGCGACCGCCCGGCGCAGGCTGTCCGGGTCCTTGCGGTCGGCCACGACCGCCCGGTATTCGGGCGGCACCGGACTTTTTCCGCGGCTGAGAATCACAATCTGGTGGCCGCGCCGGTGGAGCAAGGCGGCGCATTCGGTGGAAATGTTTCCGGTTCCGCCCAGGAAGAGGATGGTCATGATGAGTCGGGGTTACAAAAGGGTTGGTCAATTTCGGTTTTTCGGCCAAAGTTTGGCGAATCATTCATGCGATGCTGACGACGTTGCGCATCAAGAACCTGGCGCTGGTGGCGGACCTGACGGTCCAGTTCCAGCCCGGCTACAACGTGATAACCGGCGAGACTGGCGCGGGCAAGTCCATGCTCATTGGGGCGCTGAACCTGGTGCTGGGCGAGCGGGCCGACCGTTCCCTGATCCGCTCCGGGTGCGACACCTGCTCGGTGGAGGCGGTGTTCGAGGTGGGCGCCCTGGCGCCCGCGCTCAATCGCCTGCTGGAGGACAACGGGCTGGAGCCTTGCGAAGACCGGCAGCTCCTGCTGAAACGGTCCTTTACGGCGGGCGGCGCCAACCGCCAGTTCATCAACGGTTCTCCCGCCAGCCTGAATGCCCTCCGCGCCGTCGGCGAGGGGCTGGTGGACATCCACGGGCCGCATGAGCATCAGTCCCTGCTCCACCCCGCGCGGCAGTTGGCCATCCTGGACGCGTTTGGCAAGCTCGAGGAGGACCGCGAAGCCTTTGCCGCATTGTTGCGCCGCCGGCAGGAGGTTGAAACCGCCAAAGCCGAACTGGTCGTGGACGAGAAAACCTATGCCCGGCAGTTGGACTTGCTGCGATTTCAGGTGGCGGAGATTGCCGGGGCACGGCTGCAAGCCGGGGGAGACGAGCAGCTCGAAGCGGAACACCGCCGCGCCAGCAACGCCGCGCGCCTGTTGCAATTGAGCCAGGCGGGGCTGGACTTGTTGTCCAACGAGGAGAACTCCCTCCAGGTTCAGGCCGGCGCGCTGGGCCGCACGTTGCAGGAGTTGTGCCGGCTGGATGCGACGGCCGCGCCGCTGGCCGAACTGCACGAACAGGCGGCGGCCGCCCTGGGCGAGCTCCAAACGGCGCTGTCGCATTACGCGGACAAAGTGGAATTGGACCCGGCCCGGTTGCAGGAACTCGAGGAGCGCCTCAATCTGATTCATTCGCTCAAGCGCAAGTATGGGGCCTCGGTGGCCGAAGTGCTGGCTTTTGGCGAGGAGGCCGCCCGGAAATTGCGAAGCCTCGAGCAGCGGGACGCCGAGCTGGCGCGGCTCAACGCCGAGCTCGAACAACTGCAGGCGCAGTTGTGGAAGGCGGGACAGGCTCTGTCGAAGAGGCGCCGGCAGGTGATTCCCCAGCTCACCCGGGCAGTCAGCCGCCAGTTGGCCGACCTCGGGTTCAAGCAAAGCCGGTTCGAGGCCGCGCTCACGAGCCTGGCGCCCGAGGACCCGCCCTCGCGCATGACTTCCACGGGGCTTGACACCGTCGAGTTTCTCTTCGCGCCCAATCCGGGTGAACCGCCCAAGCCGCTGCGCGCGATTGCGTCCTCGGGCGAGCTGGCGCGCGTCATGCTCGCCCTCAAAACGGTTCTGGCCGCCGAAGACCAGATTCCGGTGCTGGTGTTCGACGAGGTGGACGCCAATGTCGGGGGTGAAACGGCGAATGTGGTCGGCGAAAAAATGCTTCAGATTGCGCGCAAACGCCAGGTGCTGTGCATCACGCACCTGCCTCAGGTCGCGGCTCCCGCCGCCGCCCACTACCTGGCCACCAAGCAGCTCCGGAACGGCCGGACGATTTCGGAAATCACGTTATTGAACCCGGAGGAACGGGTGACCGAACTGGCCCGCATGCTCGGCGGGCAGAGCGAGGCGGCGCGCAAGCACGCCCGGGCGTTGCTGCAACCGGGCTAGGCTCGGGACCCGTGTCGCCGGGCGCGAGGCCGAGTGGGGGCAAATCAGGCGCCCCTTCTGGCGGCCTTCCACTCTTTCAGCACGGCGCTGTCCGTGTGTTTGCCCTGCAAAATACGCGGCGTTTTCCCACTGAGTTCCTCCCGGCCATAACGCGTCATTTTCAGCCAGGCGCGGTTTGGATGGAAAAAGCCGGCGCCCGGAGCGCGCAAATTCCCGCCGGCACCCAGGCAGGCGGCGCCAACCCTCATCTCGACAAGCCGGCCATCGCTCCGTAGAGTTGGCCCATGATTCAACGTTATTCCCGGCCCGAGATGCGGGCGATCTGGACCGACGAGAACAAGCTGCGCATCTGGCTGCAAATCGAGCTGCTGGCCAGCGAGGCCCTGGTTCGAGAGGGTGTCGTGCCGCGGAAGGATTTTGCCAAAATCAAGGCCGGCTGCGAAAAGTGGCTGGCCGACCTGCCCGGGTTGGTGGCGCGCCAGAAGGAGCTGGAGAAGGTTCTCAATCACGACGTGATTGCCTTCACGACGGCGGTGGCGGAGAAGATCAACGATGTCGCCAGCCGCTGGTTCCATTTCGGCCTGACCAGCAGCGATGTGGGCGACACCGCCTACGCCGTGCAGATGGCGCAGAGCGCGGACCTTCTGATTCGCGACGTGAAAGAGGCGCGGCAGGCCATTGCCCGCCGCGCGCGGGAGCACAAGTTCACGCCGTGCATCGGCCGCAGCCATGGCATCCATGCCGAGCCGACCACTTTCGGGCTGAAGCTGGCCCTCATGCATGACGAGTTTGGCCGCGCCCTGGAGCGGCTGGAACGGGCCCGCGAGGTGGCGGCGGTGGGGAAGATTTCCGGGGCGGTGGGCACCAGCGCGCATTTGAGTCCCCGCGTCGAGACGTTTGTTTGCCGGCGGCTGGGGCTTCGCCCGGCGCCCATTGCCACGCAGGTCGTGCAGCGCGACATTCACGCCGAGTTCCAATCGGTCCTCGCGCTGGTCGGCGCGAGCATCGAACGGTGGGCGGTCGAGTTCCGCCACCTGCAACGCACGGAGGTGCTCGAGGCCGAGGAACCCTTCACCGCCGGGCAGAAAGGCAGCAGCGCCATGCCGCACAAGCGCAATCCCATCACCTGGGAGCGCCTGACCGGCCTGGCCCGCGTGCTGCGCGGGAACGCCCTGGCCGCGCTGGAGAACGTGGCGCTCTGGCACGAACGCGACATCAGCCACAGCTCGGTCGAGCGCATCATCTTCCCCGACTCGTGCACGCTGCTGGATTACATGTTCAGCCTGTTGACCCGGCTGATGACGGGCCTGAAGGTCTATCCGGAAAACATGAAGAAGAACCTCGGCCTGTCGCTGGGGATGTGGAACTCGCAAACGGTGCTGCTGGCCCTCATCCGAAAAGGGCTCACCCGCGAGCGCGCTTACGAGCTGGTGCAGCGCAACGCCATGCAAACCTGGGCGGTGAAACACGCGGGACGCGACGATGCCGATTTCCTGGCGCAGCTTCAGGCCGACCCCGAGGTTGCCGCCCACTTCCGCAAAGGCGAGCTGGAAAAACTCTGCTCGCTCGACTTCCACTTCAAGGAAGTGAACCATCGGTTCAAGAAACTCGGGCTGGGTTAGGCGAGCCCGCGCTCACCGCGCTCGCCGCCAACCCCTTCCACCATGCTGCCTCGCGAAATCCAAACCGAACACTGGCCGGACCGGACGCGCTACGATTTGCCGCGGCGGCCCATTGGGAAGCTGCGTTGGATCGGCCTGGTGCCGATTGGTTTTGCGGTGCTGTTCGCCCAGATGCCGGTGCGGAGCCTGCTCTCCTTTGCGCAGCGCCTGGCCGAAGGCAAGGGCGGCGCCCCCGAGCTGGCCTTCGCGGCATTCCTGTCGCTGTTCCTTCTGGCGGCGCTCGTTCCGTTCGGGCTGGGACTGTTCATGCTGGCGGGCCGGACCCGGCTGGTCGTCCACGACAAGTGGATTCGGGTCACCGAACTCGCCGGTCCGTTCCGTTATACGCGCAAGCTGCGGTTCGAGGACGTGGACCGGTTGGAACTTCGGACCGGCTTTTCGGGCGAAGAGGCGACCCGGCAGACGGCGGGCGCGCTGGCCCGATTTGCGACGCTGACCGCCCGGCTCCGAGACGGCAAACAGCGCCTGGTTTTGATTGGCTACCCGTCGGACTGGCTCGAGCCCCTGGCAGAGGAGCTCACGGGATTGATGCAACTCAAGGGCGCGTCCGTGGCGGTGAGGAAAATTGAGGGTCAAGCTTCAAGCGAGGCGGTCCCGGTCGAGGAAAAAGCCGGGCCGCCCGTGGGCACCCGGATTGTTCTCACGCGCCAGGTCAACGGCCTGCGGGTGGAGGTGCCTCCCAAAGGGTTCCGCGGCAACCCGGGGAGCATGCTGGGTTTTGGTCTTTTCTGGTGCCTGTTTATCGGCGTGTTCACGTTTCTGGCGCGGTCCGCGCCGTGGCCGACGTGGCTGTTTTTGTTGGTGTTCTGGGCCGTTGGGCTGGGCATGGTATTCGGGGCGATTAACTTCGCGCGGCGGCGGTTCACCATCGAGGTGGAAAGCGACCGGGTGCGGGTCGAGCAGCACGGCCCCTTCGGCTCGAAGAGTTGGGTTTGGGACAAATCGGAGCTGGCGGCCGTGCGGGCCGATGCCAGCGGCATGAAAATCAACAACGTGCCGGTGCTCGAACTGCAATGGCTCCTCGCCGGCGGCAAAAAGGTCGGAACCCTGGCGGGACGCACCGAGGCGGAGCTGCAATGGATTGCCGCGGAGGTGCGCCAGGCGCTGAACCTGCCGGCAAATTCCGGGATGGAAACAAGCCGGAAGGCGGGTTATCGCTGAACCCGGGCGCTGCCGCCCTTGACCAGCGCCTCGACTTCCTTGAGCGACGCCATCGAGGTGTCGCCGGGAGTCGTCATCGCCAGCGCGCCATGCGCCGCGCCGTATTCGACCGCTTTCTGTGGATCATTGAACTTCAGGAAACCGTAGATCAAACCGCTGGCAAAACTGTCCCCGCCGCCGACCCGGTCCAGAATCTCCATATCCTCCCGGTTCGGCGCTTCATAAAAGCGCCCGCCCGCCCAGCAGATGGCACCCCAATCATTGCGGGTGGCGGACTTCACCACACGCAACGTGGTCGCCGTGACCTTGAAGTTTGGATACGCCGCCGTCGCCTGCTGAATCATCGCCTTGAACGAGCTGACGTCTATCTTGGTGATGTGCTCGTCCAGGCCCGGGACTTTGAATCCCAGGCACGCGGTGAAGTCCTCCTCGTTGCCGATCATCACGTCCACGTATTTGGCAATCTCGCGGTTGACCTCCTGCGCCTTCGGCAATCCGCCGATGCCTTTCCACAGGGACGGCCGGTAATTCAGGTCGTAGGAAACGATGGTGCCGTGCCGGCGCGCCGCCTGCACCGCTTCGATCACCAATTTGGGCGTGGTCTCGCTTAACGCGGCAAAGATGCCGCCGGTGTGAAACCAGCGCACGCCGAGGCTGCCGAAGATGTGTTCCCAGTCGAAATCGCCCGGCTTGAGCTGGCTGGCGGCGGTGTGGCCGCGATCCGGAATGCCCACCGCCCCGCGCACGCCAAAGCCGCGCTCGGTAAAGTTCAGTCCATTCCGGACGGTCCGTCCCACTCCATCGTAGGGGACCCATTTGATGAACTCGGTTTCCATCCCGCCCTGAAGGATGAAATCCTCGATCAACCGCCCAATATCGTTGTCGGCAAAGGCGGTGCAAACTGCCGTCTTCAAACCGAAGCAGCGGCGCAACCCGCGCGCCACATTGTACTCGCCGCCCCCCTCCCAGACTTTGAACTCGCGGGTGGTGCGAACCCGCCCCTCGCCCGGGTCCAGTCGCAGCATGATTTCGCCCAGGGCCAGCAGATCGTACTTGCAGGAGCCGGCGGGTTTGATCTTGAGCGTTTCCATAAAGCAACAATCGCGTAATGATCCAAAATTTCGCGCGCAGTATGGAATGGGGCCGCCCGCGACTCAATCTCAAAGCCGGCTCGAAGTCGCGTCCCGGCCCGACCGTAGGCAAGGGTGCGGACACGGTTGGGCGAACCGGGCGAGGGTGTGAGGCTCGGGGTTTCGTTCGCGCTCGCGGGTTGCGCCTGAGAGCGGTTGCGCCATTGGTGCCGGTACCGTATCTTTGCCTCAATGAGCATCGCTGAAATTCGCGGACTGCCGCTGAATGAGAAGCTCCAGATTATGGAGGCGCTGTGGGAGGATTTGCGCGCGCACGTCCAGGAGGATTCCGTCCCGGAGTGGCAAAAGGAGATCCTGGACACGCGGCGCAAGGCCGTCGAGGACGGGCGGGAGACCGTGCTGGATTGGGATCAGGTCAAGAGTTCCCTCGGAACGCCTCGGACATGAGGCTGCGGATTCTTGCCTCCGCCCGGAGGGACCTGGATGAGGGCTACAGGTTTTATGAAGCTCAAGCGCAAGGCGTGGGGGATTACTTCCTGGCCTCGGTCAGGGCCGACATCGAAAGCCTGCGCCTTCTCGCGGGGATTCACCCGATCAAGCACAAGGATTATCACCGGATGCTTTGCCGGGCTTTTCCCTTCGCGGTCTTCTACACCAAGACGGCGGACGAAGTCACGATCTACGCGGTGGTGGATTGCCGCCGGGAGCCCGCTTGGATTCGCCGCCGGCTGCAAGAATAGCTGCCCGTCAAGGCCTGCTGCCAGATAGCGGCTGGGAATTTAGGCACGGCGCTCGCCGACGGAGTACTCGATGCGGCCGTTAGGATGGGTGTTTTTCCGCGACTGCATACGCCAAGATCAGTGTGCCAATCGCGTGCATGGCGATCAAGGCGATGGCTGCCCGGCTGCGCCTGGGCACATTGCATACGGCCCACGCAAGCTTGCCCCCCGCGCATGAAGATGAAGACCGCCACGGCCCCGGCTGCGGCAACCCCGGCAACCTTTGGGCCACGAATGAAAACGGCAACAAAACATGGTTCGAGCCTGCTGAGGAGCCAACATGCCCAAAGCCCCTCCGTAAGCGGAGGGTTCTGGACGGCGCGCCCAACTTTGTCGCGGACGGAGAAGCGAGAACCGGCCGGCGTTTCAACGCCAGATGGCAGGCTCGCAGACCACGCGGACCGACGCAGAAGTTTCTTTGGCGCGCGTTGCGTCCTTGGCGTCAGGCTTACGATCGCGAGGTGAAGCTCAGGCAAAGAGCGCGACGGCACAAAGGGAGGGGCAGGATTCCGAGATCGCACAACTACGCGACCCAGAGACGGAGCGTGGAGCTCTGACCTCCTCACGCCACACCTTCGCACCTTCCCATTTTCCTACCTTCACACCTTCCCCCCCTGCCGCCGGCCGCCTCGTATTCGCGGGCCGTGGAACCATTGTCCTTGACCTCACCTGCTGGACGAGCCAGAAAGAAGAGCAGCAATGGGTTTATTCGAGCAGCTCACTGAGGCGGCGCAAAACCAGGCTTTGGACTTCCTGGTCATCGGCGGGCTGGCGGTGAGCTTCTATGGTTATTCCCGGGAGACGGCGGACCTGGACCTCTTGATTCGGCAAACGGACCGCCAGGCGTGGGGAGAGTTGCTTGCCCGGCTGGGTTACGTCCTGGAGCACGACGGGGGAAGCTTTGCCCAATTTGCCCCGCCGCAGCAGGCAGGTTGGCCGGTGGATTTGATGCTGGTTCGGGAGCCCACATTTGCCCCCATGCTGGCCGAAAGCCGGGAGGTGGAAATGTATGGCGCGCGCCTTCGCATCCCCTCGGTAACGCATTTGCTGGCGCTGAAGCTCCACGCCTTGAAACACACCCGCGGCCATCGCTTCCTGAAAGACTTCCAGGACGTCGAGGGCCTCGTCCGGGTCAGTGGCATGGATCTGCGTTCGGAAAAAGTGCGTGAGTTGTTCCTGAAATATGGCAACATGGAGCTATATGAAAAAGTCGTCCGCGCCTGCACAAACGACTGAAGCCAGGGGCCTGGGGGAGGACATGCCCTTGCCGGACCTCGAATTCCCGATTGCACCCGAGTTCGTCTCCCGCCCGCCAAGACTCGATCCGCAAGTCACCTTGGCGCGTTGCGCGGAAACCATGCCTTGGCGCAATGCGCGTCCCGGAGAAAGCCGGCGCCGGCTGGCGGAGAAGATTCCAGTCGAGTTCGTTCTCTAAGCCGATGCATCGGGCGCCGGCGGGCGCGAAGTTGTTCGACGCTCAACCGCAACCCAACCCAACGCGGCACGCCATTCTCAATGTCAGCAAAGAAAACCAACCCCGGAGCTTTTGTGAAAACCTCCATCCCAGCCTCACTCGCCCTCGGAAGCCTGCTGGCAGGCACCGCCCTCACGCTTTCTGCCGCCGCTGATGGCGGGGCATCGCCGGCGGCGTCCTCCGCCGCCATCGCAACGCCGGCAACACCGGCGGCCGTGTCCAACCCCGCGCCAGCGGCAGCGCCCCGCGAGGGCCGGCGCGGCGGCCCGGACCTCGGACCGCTTCCCGAAATCCACGCGCCCGTGCCGAACACGCTGCCGGGGCTGCTGGGCAAACGCCTCCGATGGAAGTCCAGCGGCGTGCTGGTTCGCCCGCAAAATGATCCCACCCATTTCCTTTATTCGGTCAAAGACCCCACCATTTTCCGGTATCGGGACAAGTGGCACGTTTACGCGACTGCGTTCATGGTGAGCGGCCCGGCCGCGGCCGCGCTTTTGAATCCGGGCGCCAACTCGCCTGCCGCAGGCCCGCGCCGCGGCGGCGGCGGAGGCTGGAGCATGGTGTATCTGAGCTTTGCCGATTGGAAGGACGCGCCCAACGCCAAGCTCTTCTACATGGATACCGTGCCGGGATTCGACGGTTACAAGTGCGCGCCCGAGGTCTTCTTCTTTGCCCCGCAAAAGAAATGGTACTTGATCTTCCAGACGCAGCGCCCGGCCTATTGCACCAGCGAAACTCCGGATGATCCAAAGTCCTGGACCGCTCCGCAGCCGTTCTTCACGCCGGACATCCGGACCCCCAATCTGCCCATTGACTACCATTGCATCGGCGACGGGGAACACATGTACCTGTTCTTTACGGGCGACGACGGCAACTTCTACCGCAGCAAAACCTCCTACGCCGAGTTTCCCAAGGGCTTCAGCAATCCCGTGGTGGCCATGCGCGGCACGCGCAACACGGTTTTCGAGGGCAGCTTCACTTACAAAATCAAGGGGACGGACAAGTACCTGACCTGCGTCGAGGCCCTGTCGCCCACCCGTTTCTATCGCGCCTACGTGGCCGACCGACTGGATGGAGAATGGTACCCGGTGGAAGGCCTGGACACGTTCGAACAACCGTTCGCCGGCATCAGGAACATGACCTTTGAGGAGGGCGTCGAGCCGTGGTCCGACCAGGTCAGCCACGGCGAGATGGTTCGCGAGGGCAATGATGAACGCATGATTCTCGATCCCGACAACCTCCTGTTCCTTTACCAGGGAATCGCCAACGCCGAGAACCGGGGCGACTACGGCAGGCTGCCGTACAAACTCGGTCTGCTCCGCGCGGTAAAGGATTCAGAGTGACCCCCCTCAGTAAAACCCTGAGCGTCAAGTCCGCAGATCAAAAACACGCCACCCAACTGAAATCCAATGAAAACTGCATTTCTGAGCATCTCACTCCTGGCGGGTCTGCCCGCCATGGCCCAAACAAGCCAGCCGCCGGCGGAGGACTTCAAGCCTTCAACCTTGAACCAACCCGGCAGGCAGTATCCCCAGGTGAACTCCGAACGGCGCGTGCGCGCCCGCGTGGTCGCGCCGCAGGCCCAAAGCGTCACGCTCGATTTCCTGGGCGGCGCCAAATACCCGATGACCCGGGGCGAGGACGGCGCCTGGACGGTGGTCACGCGGCCCCAGGATGAGGGGTTCCACTATTACCAGATCGTGATTGATGGGGCGGGCGTCCCGGACCCCGGCACGCGCTACTTCTACGGCGGCAGCCGCTGGGGCAGCGGCCTCGAAATTCCCGCGCACGACCAGGACTTCTACGCGCTCCAGAACGTGCCGCACGGCCAATTGCGGCAGGTGCATTACTATTCCAAGAGCGCTGGCGCGAATCTTCGCTGCTTCGTTTACACGCCGCCGGATTATGAAAAGGACCTGACGAAGCGTTATCCGGTGTTGTATCTGCAGCACGGCGGCGGCGAGGACGAAACGGGCTGGGGCAGCCAGGGCAACGCGGGGCTGATCATGGACAACCTGATTGCCGCGGGCAAAGCCCGTCCGTTCCTCATTGTGATGGCCAACAGCTATGTGCCCGGCGCGTTCGGTCCGGGCCGCGGACCGGCCGCTGCCGGCTCAACGAATGCTCCATTGGCTGGCGCCACCAACGCGCCGGCGGGCGAACGCGGCCCCGGGGGACGCATGTTCGATTTCAGCGCTTTCTCCAAGGTCCTCCTTGACGACCTGATCCCCTTCGTGGATGCCACTTTCCGCACGCTCCCGGATCAACCGAATCGCGCCATGGCCGGTCTTTCGATGGGCGGCATGCAGACGCGCTCGATCACACTGGCCCACCTCGACAAGTTCTCCCACATCGGCGTGTTCAGCGGCGGCAGCATCGCCGTGTCAAACATCACCGACCTGGCGGCGTTCAAGGAGAAGGTCAAACTCGTGTTCGTCAGCTATGGGAGCCGCGAGCTGGGGAGCGACCTCGCCAACCGCGGGGGCGATCCCAGGGCAAATACCGAGGCGCTCAAAGCGGCAGGCATCAACGCACACTTTTATGTCTCTCCCGACACCGGGCATGAGTGGCAATCCTGGCGGCGCAGCCTGTATCAGTTCGCGCCGCTGCTATTCATTGAACCGAACAGATGACCGACGGTTCAGAATCCCGTTGCTGGCCCTCGCGCGGCGGACGTGGGCGCCCACGGGCGGCTCCACTGCCCGCCCCACGGCCACTATCCCGGTAGCCCTCCAACTTCCCACGCGCCCGAAACCCGCAAACCCTGTTGGGGAGGCGACGTCCCGTCGCCGTGGCCTCCACTCGCAACCCAAAACTTTTTCTGGGACGAGACGTCCCAGCCCCCCATCCAGACCCTCAATGACTTCGGGGGGGGTGGAGACGTCTCGTCTCCACACCTCCCACGCCTTCGAAACCAACACCC
>ERZ795050.4224-NODE-4224-length-13344-cov-4.959064_pt1 | contig 13344 bp, 12 predicted proteins | sample MGYA00375134_ERZ795050 | MGnify/ENA primary metagenome ERZ795050 (study PRJEB30179, sample SAMN05720221) | activated sludge metagenome | isolation source: Anaerobic digester | place: Japan | collected 2015-05-26 ... | reverse complement strand
TATAATTGAAAAATAAATGTTTTTTAAATTTGTATTAGTTCCGACCTCAGCTCTTATAAGACACGGCTTCAACAACGTGAAATTTATAGGTTTTGGTGATGATGGATAACTTACCTGGTCGTGCCATAAAACTTGTTCGCTTGTCCAATCTTGCCACGTATCCCCTTCTGTGACAATATGTTGTAAACCCCAGTTCTGGTCATAGTTTGATATTGTATCCGAAAAGCTAACAGACCAATTGTCAAGATAAGACTTATAAAAACGATGATATAAATTGCAATAAATTTCAATAAACATATAATAAGTATTAATTAATTGTCCTTCGTTTCGCAAAACTAAATGAACATAACCGTTTGTATCAATATAACCAAAACTGCTATATGGCGCTGTGACATTAGCAGTATTACTTTGTATATATGTTCTTGCTCTCATAAATTGTTTGATTACAGGACGTATATATCCTGTAAATCTTACTTCTCTTTGCCCTGTTGTTGTGTCCCCGTAGCCCAAAGTATAATACTTGAGCGTTACATCATACATTGACGCAACATCGGATTTCATTCCAGTTTTAATATCAAGGTGTTTGTAGGATGTGTTTGTGGTAAATCTCCCCCGGTAAACAGGTGTCTGACTTGCAATAAAACTAGCATTGGTATTTTCAGCACCAAAGACAATATGTTTTGTTGCTATTAGTTCATTGGTTGTTATTTTAGTTTCATCATTTGCATTAAGTTCAGCAATAGTCTGGTCTTCTACTTTATAATATTTTGCATTCACTCCAGCAAAATCAAGCCCATCAAGTGTCTTTACTTGTAATTCAGCCGATTGGATGGTAGACATTTTGATACCCTGCATTATTTCCAGCCATTCACATCGAAACGACCCGTAACCAAGAGCAACCCCGTTATCGTCTACTATCTTTTCGGATATATATTTTTGCCCGTTTGAAGCAGTTTCAACGAAAAGTTTCGGATATCCATCAACATATGTTCCGCCGCTCTCTGTGTTTGCAATCATAACATCATCCGAACTGAAGCTTTCGCCTGTGGTAGGTGTCTGGTCTGAACCAAGTGTAGAAGTGCTTGCATAATTTGTGGTAGTAGTTATTGATGTGAGGGTAAAATCCGATACTGCAAGAGCCGTATAATTATACATATTGTTTTTAGTGTTTATAACTTTCTTTTGTATTACTACTTTCTGGCTTATCCCGAGTTCTGCGTTCGTGATGTAGTAGCAATCACCAAGAGAATAATTAGCTGTGCTATTGAATATGTATCTTATGTTCGAAGTATAATAGAACAGGCTCAACCAGGAAGCTAAATTGTCGGCGTTTGTCTGGTCATATATATATTTCGATGTGTATTCGTATATTTTGTTCGTATTAGCAACTTGTTCACTTATACTTATATTTTTAGCAACTCTTACATAAGCATTGCCTCTTACCTGAAGTTTTGTAATTATTCCAGCAGTTTGAGCATATATCTTTATCTTCCCTCTTGTATAGTCATTAGTGAAGGTTTTTGTTAATGTTCCTGTATTTGTTGTAGTCAAAGAGGCACTTGTCGCCCATATAATATCGCCAAGACTTGATTGATACTCAATGTATGTATCGTTAGTGTCTGAACCTGCAGGATAGTAATTCCCTTGAGCCAATTTTATATAGCATCTATAAGTTGAATTCCCGCCCGTTGTGTCCTCGGCAAGCAAAATATTTGTCTTGCTTTCTACCTTATCCCAGTCTATTTTGCTCGCTTCAATGTCTTTATCTCTCTTTTCGATAGTCAACGGCGTAAAAACATCCAACACTTGCGAAGCCGTCCAGGTTTGCATCAGTTTCTTTGTACAATATTTACCACTTCCATTAGTATAGATACAATAGCCATATTCCTTCAGCAAGCTGTCAATTATTGTAATTATATTTTCGCCTTTCTCTGCCTGGAAAACGGCAACTTGAGTTAATATATTCGAACTTGATATAGTCCCGATATTACCTATCAATTGGCTTAATATAGAATTGTTCGGATCGCTTGATTTGTAGATATATGCATTTGCAAGTCGTATATCAGAAGTCAGCTTTTTGTCCAAATAATATAAGTTATCCAAAGCAGTGCATTTCATTTGTCCGACAAACGGCTCAGCCTTGACCTCCATTTTCTGGCTTATTACGCCAGTAAAGATATTTGAACTGTTTTCTGTTATCTGAACTTTAATATTTTGTGAGCTTATAAGTAGTTGTTTAATCGCATTATCAGCAATATAAAATTCTGCCTTGTTTATTACACTTACAAGGTCATCAGAAAAAAGTTGATATTCTATCTTAACATTAGCACTTGCAGCGTAAGAGTAATCAGCAAATCCAGTCCCGAAGTCTAAATATATCTTCATTCTCTTTCCTTTGCTAAGTTTATTTTTTCCCAGATAAGCATTGCAAATTCATCAATCCCTGTATCTCCTACTAATGCCGCAGTGTTCACATATACATTGATATGATAAGTAGCTGCAGCAGTATAACTTGCTCCCGTTCCTGTAGTAGTCGTAGTTGTAGCTCCAGATATACCGGCGTTTGCGGTTGCTATTATTGCGTTTATGTCCGCTGTCGTCATATAATTAGGCTTTATACTGCCTAATTTACCCCATTGAAAGGTGACAATATAATATACAAGCAAGCCAAATGCCTTGAATGTCTCGACCAAATTATTCACAATAGCTGCTAATACTGCCAAAATCGGGACGAATAATTTCAATAACGGGCCTAAAATAGAATATACCAAATCAAACAATGGTATAAGAGCGACAAGAACTGGATATAATATACTTGATACCATAATTATAAGCGGTTGTATCAAGCCACCAATCATTTGAATAGTATCAGTAGCCATCGCAAGACTAACAAGGAAACCCTCAATACTGCTGAAATCAAGTCCGAAGATTGAAGAAGCAAAGCCTGAAGTATCAAAACCTTCTTCAATTGCTGTTTCTGTCGGTGCAGTCTCTTCTCTTACTTGTTTATAATGATTTTTGATTATTTCCTCTGTCTCAGTCATCAGATCGTATGCATCACTTTCTATTACCTCAACGACCGAATCGCTAACTTGTGATGCCGTGCTTTCGCAAATATATATAAAGTCCTGATACATATTGTTCATATAGAATTTGAAAATATCGGGTATCGGGAGAAAATATGTCTCGATTTTTTTCGCTGTGGTTTGAGTTGTAGTTGTGGTTGTTGTAGGTGTAGTCGCTACTGGTGTCGTAGTAGCTTTAATTTGTGTTGCCTGATAATCATTCCATTTCTTTATCTCATTAGCAACTTCATTCCTTAATTTTTCAAGTTCAGTTGCAAGCCTTACCGTGTCACCAATCCAACCTTCCTTTATGGCCTTTTCATACAACTGTTGACTCTTTGCACTATATAAGGTTTGATATGCAGCACTTTTCTGTATTTCAGCGAAATCATTATTTTGTTTTATTACGGTTGTCATTTTCTCTATAAGAATAGACAATCCACTAACAAGACTATTGATTGCCGGCGCAAGTCCTCTTCCTATCTCTTCCTTTAGGTCTCCAAAAGACTCTTTCAATCTATTAGTATGGGCTAACACACTACCAGACATCATTTCACTAATGCCACCTACTCGTTGTTCAACTGCGTTCAATATCTCTTCCGTGCTTGCAGACTCAAGATTGAGTTCACGAAGTGCCGGGATATATCTACTAAGAGCTCCAATATTTCCTTCTGTCCCACGAGCCAACATTCTCATAGCAGTTTCTAAGTTAACCCCTAAAGCCATGCTCAAATCTATTGCAACTTTCGTTGCTCGTTCTATTTGTTCGGACTCAATACCCATTTGAAGACCTAAAGCAATAGCAGACTTTGTGGTCTCGTCAGATATACCAACCAGCTTTTGCATATCAACGGCTAATTGTTCAAGTTGCCTTTGAGTAGTTAGTCCAATATTGAACTGTTGCATTGCGAAGTTGAATTTTATTTGAACTTGTTCGGCCTCTCCATATACTTGAACCAATTTATACATCGCAGCACCAACCGCAGCAACTCCAGCGACTACCGCTGTAGTTATCCCGACCAAACTGGTCATCTTTGATCCGAAATTACTTACACTGGTTGAACTTTCGTTAGCAGTCCCGCCTATTTCTTTTATTTCACTTTTCGCCTGTGACGTAACATTTGAAAAATTATCTCTTGCCTCAATTTTGAATAGTATTCCTTCCACGTCCCAAACTCTCGCTCAATTTTTTTCTAACAATTCCAGACACTCGAATTAAGAACTCCATCTTTGCCCAGTTATTCTCAAACTCCCCCGGGATACTGGTAATATATCCTTCCCCGGCAATACAAGACAGACAAACAGAAAGAAGTATTTGCAAGTCTTCATTCCCTTGTATCCTGTCGAAAAACTCCCAGTCATGCAGAAAGTCCTCTATTGTTGCATCAAAAAAAAATTGCCGTTGAAATCTTTGATACAATTTTCTATCCACTCAAGAGCTAATCCCAGCTTATTATACAGATACTCAAATGTTTCATTATCTACCTTTTCATCTTCGCCATCTATGCTTAGATTTTTAACACCATTAATAAATAAAGTCCTGGAAGCTTCTCTTAAACTTTCCTCAGTTATGTTTACTATTTCAATCGTGCCTTTATCAATCTTTTTGCCTTTTATTATCCAGCAGTTGTATTGATTTTTAGCCTTTTCGCTCAAAATGCACACTTCAACTTTCCATTTGTGACCGTATATTTCAGACTCGTATATTTTGTTCTCTATGAGAATGTCTCTTAGTCCCATATCCACTCCTTAGTATTCTGTGCTTTTTTTGTCGTATAATTCAATAGTGTATATATCATTTGTGCCGTTGTAAAATGCCTCAAAATCAAGCTTAATTGTCATGAAGTTTTCATCCCTATTTATTGTAGCAGCAGAATAGAAGATATAAGGTATAGTAATTACGATTTTGTAAGGTTCACCTGCAGCGATTAATTCAGAGCTTTCAAGTGTGATTACCAAACTGGTTGAAGTCCCAGAATCGTATTTGCTTATCTCTGAAAGCATATCAGTGGTAAATTCTATATTTCCAGTAACAGTTCCAGCGCCAAGAGGCAAACCGCTAACCAGATTGCTTTTGTTAAGTCTGAAATCTTCCTTATAAAGTCCGTTGGATATCTTGATTTGCATATTTTTAACATAATTGGTAGGACTGCCTCCAAGACTAATAGATATCATTTGAGGCGTGAAAAGACTAAGGGTAGAATAAGTACCCGTGTAATATCCGGATATGTCAGGCTCTCCTTTGTCCTGAAAACTCCCTGTTATGGTAGCAGCAGCAAAATCTTTGACCTTTGCATCTATAGTGAGCTCATCAAATGCACAACCAAGATAATTATATCTAATCAATCCAGCGAGGTCTTCCTGTATAGTGAAAGTAACTGGATCGCCATCATCCTTAGGCGTGAATGTGTGTTTATACCCAGACCCTGAAGAGCCTACACTTTCCTTATTTGCAATGCCCTTGAAAAGATAGCCTACCGTGTCAGGATATATTTCGCTATCCAGGGTTATAGATCCAAGTTGTCCTACTATATATTGACCAGGCGAAAACCTTACTCCTACTCTACTATTGCTTTTTTTTGTTTCCTGTTTCAAGTCTGCACTTATACCAGTCACTTTGATAATGCTGTCAGCACTTGCAGGCGCTGTTCCAAATGTAGTTTCCTTTGCAATATATACTGCAATGTTTCTTCCACTTGCCATTTTTTTACTCCTTCTCTTTTACTTCTATGTTAATGTTTGCGATTTTTGTATATTGTATTTTATCACTACTCAAGTCTGTTATGTCTATCCTATTTACATTAAGGAAATAGTCTTTTTGACTTAATAATATTTTTATTATAGCCTCAATATAATTACTAATCCAGCCAACCACTCGGCTGTCATTAGTCATTATGCTAACATATATATTTACATCGTATACACAAGCTAAGCTATTGTAATCTGTTCTTAATGTCGTGTTATCGGTGTCTATTCTATCTATATCAATGAATATCTCTGGGTATTGAAATTTTGGTGCGCTGTCAGTAATCACTGCAGGCTTTGGCGTTGTGTCAGTGTATGTTGTATCTATATCATCAAGTTCATCAGAAATATTATTACTAATCAATTTAAGTAAATAACTTGACAAACTTCTAAGACTCTTCATTTATCCTCTTTTTTATTGTGTTAATTATTTTTTGTATAGCTCTTCCCGGCAATGTCCCATCAGCACTGAAGAAATACGGCCTTTGTGGTATTTTCTTATATCCATATTGATGTACTCGTGCATATGGTATATAGTCCGTGTCTATACCAATTATCATTTCCTTTGGCTTGATATCCAGAACGCTACCACTTCCACCAGTTGCTGCGGTTTTCATATCTCCAGTTAAGACCAACATATGCCTTCCGGGATAATTTTTATCTTTCCAAGCTCTATATTTAGGACTAAGAGCTGGCCATCTTTTCCCCATTATTGAGCCGTATGTATCCCAGGACTTCGGTATTACTTCTTTATGCATATAGTCAGCAATTTCTCGCCAGGCCGGGGATAGATCTTTTAGTCTTTTTGTCGCCGTGTCAATCAAATTCAATGTTTCCTGATACCTTTCAATTCTAATAGTGATCATGTTCAAAATCCCATTCGGTTGTTTTTATATCTGTATTATCATAAGCGTTGCCAAGCACATAAGAAAATACTTCGGCGTATATGCTTTTTTGCACATCTTTCAAATGGCTAACATAATTAGCCAAATTCTGGTCTCTTTCTAATATTTTTATAGCAACAGCTAATGCAACTAATCTATCATATTCATAAGGTATCGAAGCAATGTTTATCCCACGATTGATTAATTTGTTTGACACAAGTTTTTTTTCTATATCTATCTCATCCTCAACTTGTGATTTTGTGGGATTTGTAGTTGTGGAAAAAGTAAGATTGCAAAGATACTCAATTTGATCCAGCATTCTTTTTTCTCACTGTTTTTTTTGGTGTTTCTGTTTTTACTTCTTTTACTATTTCTTTTTTTGCTTCAGGCATAACTTCAATCAAACCTTGTCTATATAGATTTTGTTCAACCTCTTCTGCGGTTTTTTTTGACTTTTGCATTATCCTTTCAATTACTTCGTCCTTTGAATATTCTCCAGGTTCGAATAATACGCCGTTGATTATTGTTCTGTAATTAAATTTCATAATAACTCCATTAAGGAGGGGCTCTAACCCCTCCCTTATTTCTATTAATAATCAGTGTTAGAAACAAGAACTATCCCATAAGGCACACCATAGCCAGCATTACAATAGCTGGTTGAAAAGACATGTATATATGGATCAGCAGGGTTACTATCGTCTACAATCCATTCTGGCTCTTTGTTAATCTGGTATATGAAAGGTTTTACTGGGGCATTCGCATTGATTAAATACCAATCATCATCAGATGAACCAAGATATGGGTTAATGCAAATATCAAACAAACCCTTTAATGAATTTGACAGAGTGCCGGAAATGTAAAGAGTGTCAGACACTGCAAGAGTGTTGAATTTTGAATATAAATGACCAGGTATCATTACTACATAGTGAGTCGATACATTAAATGCATTTCCATTAGTATCAACCATTCCAAGCATCATATCAATGGCACTGTTCATATCTGCATATATTTTATCAAGTGAAGTTCCTGTCCCTGATACTATATTATCAACATTTGCGACGCCCGTACCAGTCCTTGAATTCGCAAAAAATGGGTTTCCATCATAAGCATTACCGTTAGCATCACACAATGCAGCAATAAGATTAAGAGGATATTCATACCAGAAATCAACAGCCTGTTGCATTCCAAGTTCATAATTCGGGCCAAGATTGCCTTTTGAATTTCTATAGTCCATTTTATCTATTGCAATTATTCCTGAAATCCACTTTTTATTGCTTATTGTATATTTGAAATCTTTATTGTAATAATTTGACCAAGTAGGCACAGCAGTCCATTCGACAAAACTTCTATAATTGCCATTGAATAAATAATCCTGGTAAGAACTTTTTGATGGCACTTCTGTGTATATCTTGTTTTTGTAGGGAAATTCTCCCTTTTCGTGAAGTCTCTTATAGAAATCGGCATTAATGCCAAGAATTACGCTATTATCCATTCTCTTTCTCCTTTATCATTTTTAATATTTCCATGTCTTTTGGATTTTTTATATCCAGTTTAGCAAAAGCTACAATCTTCTGGTCTTCTTCTGACAATACCAATTCCTCGTGCGTTTTGCTTTGAATTTTCTTTGGAAGCAATTCAAGTTCCTTTTCAATTTCTGCCTTATCTTTCATATACTGTTGAATTTTCATCTCCATAAGAGCGACAGGATACTGACCCTGTTCAACAGCCATTTTGATTCTTTCGGTTGCTTCCTTTTCGAGCTTTTCTTTCTCGAGCTTTTCTTTTTCTTCTATGGCTTTTTCAATTTCCTTCTCTTGCTCTTCAACCTTTGAAGTTAATGCTGCCTTTTCATCTTGAAGAGTTTTAATCTGTAGAGCCATCTCTGAAATCTCTTGAAGTTTCTCATACAGTTTTCCGAGCACATCGGTTATCTTTGCGTCAAAATCTGCATTTTCGTCTTCAAGCTTTACTATTCCTGATGCAAGAATTTTCTCTAATAGTTCTTTGTTTTCCATGTTTCTTTCTCCTTCTAACTGTATTTGTTCCTGCAATTGCGGCAATGTGCCCTCAAGAGCAGGGTTGTTAGTTAAGCTAACTGTTATCAATGTGTATTCATACTCTTTGCCCTCTGTGTCTGTTCGTGGTCCATAACACGGACTTATGTATTTGTATTCATTGTTTTTTATAAGTTCAATACCTTTAGCGTTTAATTTTATTTTAGCATATAGCCCATCTTCTTTTTGTGTTAGGTCTACTATATCCCCGAAGCTTTCCTTCATCTCGTGATTTTTGTCAATATATGGCTTCGAAAGGCTATCAGAATTAAACGACTCAATTATTTTCTGAAAAAACTTATCATCAAACTTTCTTAGTTTGTTGTTGATAATATGTTCTCCAACAGGGAATATTTTTATTTCCTGTTCTATAGCAGGCTCAATTTCTATGGCTTTTATTTTGTGATCTTCCATCCATTTTTTAGCTTCTTTTATAGTCCACTTTTCCTTGTCAAACCTAATTGCTTGTATCTCAACATCTTTATCTTCTGTTATCCCCCATATTACACTTATCCCATCGCCGAAAGCGTCATTTTCTCGTCTGAAATATTTATACTTACCGGGGTCATTCACTCTAAAAGCGTGTTCATTCTCATACGGCATTTATTTACTCCTTCAATGTTAGTGTACATCTACATTTCTCTGAACCTGAGCATTCTGGGTTTAGTCTACCTTTCCCATCTATTCTAAGCCCTTGTTCTTCCCATTCATCAAGTGTAGCCTCAAGTCCATCTAACGGTGCACAATTTTCACATACAGAACTATCAAGAATTGATGTGTATATATATATTCTATCTTTTCCATGTTCCTGAAATGTTTCAATTCGGCTTTCCTGGTATCCATCAAGCACACTTTCGACTATTCGCAATTTGTCCATTTTCATGCCGTCAGCTAATTTTACATACAAATATTTTGACAAGTCTTGTTTTTGTTTTTTTGTGGCTTCCTCAATCAAGTTTTCAACCGCTTGCTCTGTGTCATAGTATAATGTCTTTACGGCTCTTGCAATTTTCTGTTTTTTGACCTTCTCTTCTTTCTTATCCAGCAAAGTAAGTCCAAGCTCATTGAGTGCATGTAGTCTTCCAACAGTTTTCAATTCCAAATATATTTTTTCCATTTCTGAAATGAAATCTGCCATCTTCAATCTTTCAATCTTCTTGCCAGCAACGGCTTGAGGGATTATAATATCAAGCATCTCTTTATGTATTTTTGACAGTATATTTTGTGCTCGTTCCTGAAATTCCTTGTACGCATTTTCTGCACTCTGGACATCAAGTTTTATCTTTTCTAACTTTACTTTCTCAAATGTCTTTTTTTCGGCTTTCTCTTCCTTCTTAGGCAATGAAAATATATCTCTTATATAGCTTTCATCTTTGTCATCCAGTTTTATCACCGATGCTAATTTTTGTATCATTGTAGCGACAACATCCAGGTCTTGAGCCACTGGCACAGATATCTTTACCTTCGGATAATTAACCCCGGCAATCGTCCCATTCCAGGGGCTATTTTCTATCATTTTAATAATCAATCTATTTAATGTTACTTCTATAAAAGTCGACAATTCATTTATCTTTAATTCATATGGTGTTTTTAATTCACTTGCTGCAGCTCTACTTCCATTTTCGCCGACTCCAGAAATCATAAACTGAGTAAGCGTATTTATTAGCATTTGTCTATCAAGATACTGTAAAAACTCCAAACTGTTTGAATCCTGCAACTGCATAAGTTCAATTTCTATTCCATCCTCACAAACAACATAAGCATTATCTGCGTTGCCAAGAGTTTGTCCGATAGTATGTGCATTGTTTATTACATCCTGACCAGCTCCAGCAGGCAATTTTATTTTAGGTATTCCAGCCTGCCTTGTCTTCCCTCGTGCAAATGCTTTCATTACTCTGTCTTTATACTTCCAGGCAAGTCGTGCTTTACGAAGAACAGAATTACCTCTGATGTCGAAAAACTCTTCATTGTAGGTAATAAGGAACAAGTCTTTGATATCGCATTCAATGGTGTCATAGCTATAACTTGAACCATATCGTCTAAGTTCAAGCCTTACAATTTCCTGGTTCTCATTGTATAGAAATTTCGTGATTGCCGATGGCTTAATAGGACTCATATATTTTAATCTTTTCGTCCATTTGCCGTTGTACTGTTCTATACTCCAGACAGGCTCAAAAAGAATAAGCCCGAAGTCAAGGCTAAGTAGAATATGATTGTAGAAATAATTGAAGCCATCGTCTCGATTATCATCTATCATCATATTTTCAAAACAATATTTGATGTATTCCTTAGGTTCTCCTTCACCTATTATTTCTATTTTCGCCCTTTGAACAGGTAGCTTCAAAGCCTCCAAAGCCATAGAGGCAACACAATCCGACTTTCTCATTACCTCAATATCTTGTATAGCAGTTGAAAAATCAGCAAGGTTATAGTCGTCAACTATTCGCCCGCTTGAGAGTAAAAGTCCAGGTGTCGTCTTTTTAGTATGTGCTCCACCCATCTATTTTATTCCTTGTAGTTCATTTTTATCTTTTCGATTAGTGTGTTATACCTTATATTTTTCCTAAGCATATCTATTGCCACAGACTGAACCCTTAACTGTATATATTTTTTATTAATATTTTTTTCCTTCGAAAGCCTTATCCAGGATTCAGAAAAAAGGTCATCACTATCTATTCCGTATATTCTACCGAAATAAGTAGCTTGTTTTTTGAGATAACCCAAAAAATTATTTATTTTCACAATACACCTACCTGCAATATATTGCTTGATACTCTATATTGTTCGAGTGCATACCTTATAGCATCGATAGCGTGATTATCTTTGTCTATAGGCTCAGGGATTATTTTGTCTGTTCGTTTGTCGATCTTCCAAGAATATAGTTGAAACTCTGAATAAGTGTATTCGCATGTTTTGTTTATATTGACACTTGAGAAGTTTTTTATTTTTTCTATCCCTTCCAACACACTATTTTTGCCTTTTACTGAAGGTATTATCCTATATTTTTTTCTAAGATGACTAATTAACTCGGGTCTTGCGCTATCAGCGACTATAAGACAATTTACCTCGCCGAGCCAATCAAACATCTGGTCTATTTCAATGTGCCTTCCGATTTTTTCGTCTATTATGAACAGTTCTTTCCCGACTACTCCGACCTTCACCCAGACAGTCGGGTCTTCTGCGTAGCCAAAGTCTATCCCACAACAAACCCAGTCGAATTTTTCAGGGATATCAGAATACTTGAACTTACCAGCGAATATTTGCCCTTCAGAAAGTATATAGAATTCACCAAGCCATTTATGCTTGAAAAGTGCATAGTTGTTTTCTTTATCCCACTGAGCCTCTTTGAGAAGTTCCTTAGATTGCATTTCTTCTGGCAGGTCAAATATATTTACTTTTATCTTTACGCAGTTATCTCTATTTATTTTTACGAAATGTTTATAAACGGCATCAAATTCCGAGTATGGATTGTAGGTAAATATTATTCGGCTTCCTATTTTTCTTATGGTAGGAGTAAGAATTTCTAAAGATTGTTCGGATAATTTTTGTGCTTCCTCAACCCAGCAAATATCTATCCCTTCCATACTCTTAATTTCTGTTATATTTTGCCACAATCCACAAAATTTTATTTCGCTACCGTTTATGCTCTTTATGTTATCTCGTGTTACAACGAAATATTTTGACAAATCTAACCTTTCGATTGTATCACAAAGCAATTGATGAACACTATCCTTTATTGTTCTTTGTATTTCTCTTGTGCATAATACTCTAACTTTCCTATTTAACATTTCCAGGATAATGTACAATGCGACAGTCCAAGATTTAGCACCACCACGACCACCATATATCACGACATAACGACTTGTAGTTTCAAATAGTTTTTGGAAATTTGCCGGGATTTCTATAACTGCCGTCGATTCAGCCATTTTTACCCTTTTTCTTTTCTTTCTTGTCTATGTATTTTATTGATATTTTCAAATTTGCGTTAATATCTCCCTTCATATCTAATTCGTCCCCCCAGCCCCTACTTTTGCCTAACCTTTTGAGTACCTCCATAGATGTTTTGACATCCCCCTGGTTCACTGCTTCAAGAACTTTGCTTTCAGCAAGGTCTATGAACTTCTCTTTTTCTTCTTCTACTTTCTTTTTAAGATTAGGAAATTCTTGCAGTCTATTATATATAGTACACCTGCTAACATTATATCCTTCCTTCTCCAGTTTTTTCTGTATAATAGATATAATACCAGCTGAATTTTCTATAGCTTTCACAAATACATCATAAGGTATATTTTTTCTCGGCATTATCTTAACCCAAATGCACTTATTTTTACTTTTGGAAATACATAATTGTTTTTAGTTCTTTTTCTGTTCGATTCATACACGGCATTACCCCATTTCTTTACAAATTTGCGTATATTTTCTCTTTCAACTTCAATCGTCCTTTCTTCTGCACATCCACCTTTACGCCACATTTTATGGGCAACCTGCATATATTTGTTTATGATACAACATCCATATTCATTTAAGCTTTGCAAGCTAATATCGTAATCTTCTTTATAAGGGATCTTCTCATCAAATAACAAAGTGTTTTTTTTA
>ERZ795050.4209-NODE-4209-length-13412-cov-8.704125_pt1 | contig 13412 bp, 16 predicted proteins | sample MGYA00375134_ERZ795050 | MGnify/ENA primary metagenome ERZ795050 (study PRJEB30179, sample SAMN05720221) | activated sludge metagenome | isolation source: Anaerobic digester | place: Japan | collected 2015-05-26 ... | reverse complement strand
CACCCGCCGGCGGCTCGGGCATGGCACCCGCCGTCACGCCTCCAGCTCCTAACGTTTCGCCCGTTGACTGGGGCAACGGGAACGACTACATTGCCGTCTCTGGGCTTCGTCCCGGAGTTTACGCCCGTGAGCGGGGCAAATGGGTCTGAATGGCCCATGGTGGGTCGGCGGCCACGCGACCGTCGGCTCAGGCCTCAGAGCGGGTCCGCGAATCGCGCATTCGCTTAAGTCCGTGCTGCGCCCTTTAACCCTGGCGTTTGGCGTGGGTTGGGCTACCGAGCCTCGGCGTTTACGCCGGGATCGTGAACCGTGGCTGATCGTTTGCCCGGTGGTGTAATTGGTAACACACCAGGTTTTGGTCCTGGCATTCCTGGTTCGAGTCCAGGCCGGGCAGGTTTGATGCAGCAATGCAGGCTTGAATGCAGAAACTTAGGATTGAAAGCCAAGCATGACGGTCGGAACCGGTGAAAAGACGACGCCCACCGCTCCCCGCGTCGGCGCGGTAATCCTCGCCGCCGGTAAGGGCACGCGGCTCAAGACCGAGCTGCCCAAGGTGCTGCACGAGGTCTGCGGGCGGCCGATGCTGGCCTACGTCATCGACGCCTGCCGCGCGGCCGGCGTCAAGGAGTGCGTCGTCGTCGTCGGCTACCAGAAGGATCTGGTGATTCGAGCCTTCACCGAGGATCGCGACCTGACCTGGGTCGAGCAGAACCCGCAGCTCGGTACCGGCCATGCCGTCATGGTTTGCCGCGAGCACCTGGCCGGGCGGTTCGACCACCTATTTGTGCTGGCCGGCGATGGGCCGCTGATTCGGGCCGAGACGCTGCGAACGCTGATCGAACGCCACCTGGCCGAACAGGCCGCCGTCACGCTGGCGACCGCGGTCTTGGACGACCCGACCGGCTACGGCCGCATTTGGCGCGATGCGGAGGGCCGCCTTCTGGGGATCGTCGAGCATGGCGACGCCACGCCGGAGCAGAAGCGAATCCACGAGGTCAACCCGAGCTACTACTGCTTCAAACAGCCGGAATTGCTGGCGGCGCTGGACCAGGTGCGGCCGAACAACGTGAAGAACGAATACTACATCACGGACGCGATCTCGATCCTGCTGGCGGGCGGGCATAAGGTGCAGGCGATCACCTCGGTGCCGCCGCAGGACATCTTCAGCATCAACTCGCGCCAGGAACTGGCGATGGTGAACGCGGTGATGCGCGACCGCATTCTCGACCGGCTGATGTCCTCGGGCGTGACTATAGTTGATCCGCGAACCACGTGGATCGACGACCGGGCCACTATTGGCCAGGATACAGTTATTCACCCTAACGTCGTCATCAGCGGCCCGGCCATCATTGGACGCGGTTGCCGCATCGGTCCGTTCGTGAACTTGACCGGCGCCGCGCGTGTGCCGGACCACGGGGTGATTTCGCCGTTCGCCGGAGGCGTGGCATGAGTGATATGCGGATTTTTTCGGGGCGCAGCAACCCGGCCATGGCGCAGAGCATTTGCCAGTATCTGGGCCTGCCGCTGGGCCGCGCGCAGCTTGACAACTTCCCCGACGGCGAGATTCAGCTCAAGCTGTTCGAGGACGTGCGGGGGCGCGACACGTACGTTATCCAGTCCACGTGCTCTCCGGTGAACGACAACCTGCTGGAACTGCTGATCTTCATCGATTGTTTGAAGCGGGCGTCGGCCGAACGCATCACGGCCGTGATTCCCTATTTCGGCTACGCCCGGCAGGACCGCAAGGACGAGGGCCGCGTGCCGATCACGGCCAAGCTGGTAGCGAACATTCTGACCGAGGCGGGGGCCGACCGGGTTCTGACGGTTGAGCTGCACGCCGCCCAGATTCAGGGCTTCTTTGACATTCCGGTCGACAACATGTCGGCCCAGCCGGTGTTTCAGGCTTATTTCGAAACACTGGATTTGCAGCCGCTGACGCTGGTGAGCCCGGACGTAGGCAATGCCAAGCATGCCCGCGTTTACGCTGACCGGATGGGGGCCAACCTGGCGATCATCGACAAGCGCCGCATCAGCGGCAGCGAGGCGGCCCCGTTGGCGCTGATCGGCAACGTAGCCGACCAGAACGTGCTGATGATCGACGACATCATCGCCACCGCGGGCACGGTGGTACAGGCGGCCAAGTTGGTGCGGCAGCACGGCGCGCGGCGGATCGTAGTCGCCGCCACGCACGGCGTGCTGTGCGGGCCGGCGATCGAGCGCCTGGCCGGCGCACCGATCGATCACATTGCCGTGACCGACACCATTCCCATTCCGGAGCAGGTGCGGGCGCGGCTACCGAACCTGAGTGTTTTGACGGTAAGCGAGCTGATCGGCGAGGCAGTCCGCCGCATTCATCGGCATGAGTCCGTGAGCAGTCTGTTTATGAAGTAGTTGTCGGTGTTCCGGCGTCAGTCTGCGACCCGGACTGACGACTGAAGACCGACCGGTAAAAACTGAAAGAGGTAAGTTATGGAGATTGCAAAAATCCGCGGCGAGGCGCGCCAGCCCGGCAATCGTCACGCGAACGAGCGCTTGCGGCGGCGTGGCCTGATTCCGGCTGTCATTTACGGGCACGGCCAGGCGCCGGAGACGGTGGCCGTTTCGCAGCACGACCTGGAGTTGGTGTTGGGCCGGGCGCACGTGGTGCAGCTCGACATGGCGGCTGGTGCGGGCAAGCAGTACCTCATCAAGGACGTGCAATATGACCACCTGCAGAAGGACTTGGTACACGTGGACCTGATGCGGGTCGACGTGCATGAGCGGGTCGAGGTCAAGGTGCCGGTGTCGCTCAAGGGCGAGGCCAAGGGCATTCACGAAGGCGGCGAGCTGGTGCAGCTCATCACCGATCTGGAGGTCGAGTGCCCGCTGCTGAGCATCCCGGAGTTGATCACGCACAACGTCAAGGAGCTTGGCGTTGACGACAACCTGTACGTGCGCGACCTAACCCTGCCGCCGGACGTCAAGGCCCTGCATGAGCCCGACGAGATCGTCGCCGTGGTGCGCATGAAGAAGGCCGAAGAGGTGGCCCCGGCCGCCGCGGCCGCCGAAGGCGCGGAAGCCGCCGCCGAACCGGAAGTCATCAAGCGTGCCAAGGAAGAAGAGGCGCCGGGCGAGGAGAAGAAGTGAAGTTGATCGCCGGCCTGGGCAATCCGGGCAAGCGCTACGCCGAGTCACGCCACAACGTCGGCTTTCGCGTCATCGAAGAGCTGGCGCGACGCTGGGGTGTGGACGAAGCGCGCTACGACCGGCACTTCGAAGCGCTGGTCGGTCAGGCTCAACGGGCCGGCGAGCCTGTGCTGCTCATGCAGCCGCAGACCTACATGAACGAAAGCGGGCGCAGCGTGGCCGCCGCCTGGCGGTTCTATAAGCTGGCCCTTTCCGAATTGCTGCTGGTGCTGGATGACCTTGATCTGCCGGTGGGGCGCTTGCGGCTGCGGCCGGGCGGTTCGTCCGGCGGGCACAAGGGCCTGACGGACGTGATCCGCTGCCTGGGCAGCGAAGACTTCGCACGCTTACGCATCGGCATCGGCAAGGTCCACCCCTCGGCCACGGTCGAATACGTGCTGAGCCGGTTCGAGCCGGACGAGCAGCCCGCGATAGCGGCCGCCATCACCAAGGCCGCGGACGCGGTTGAAGTCTGGCTGCGGCAGGGCATCGACGCGGCTATGAACGAGTTCAATCGTAAGGGCGACGGGCCCGCGCGGTCCGCGACGCCGCCGGCCAAAGAACGGCCGGCCAAAGGAGACGAGTCTTGAAACGTTACGAAGGTATGTTCCTGTTTGACAGCGCCGGCGCCCGCGACTGGGCGGCGATCGACCAGGAAGTGCGCCGCCTGTTGGGGCGTATCGGGGCCGAGCCGCTGGTGTGCGTCAAATTTGACGAGCGCAAGCTGGCTTACGAGATCAAGCGGCGCAAGCGTGGCACGTACGTGCTGACGTACTTCAACGCCCCGCCCGAGCGCATCACCGAGTTGGAGCGCGACGCGCAGCTCAGCGAGTCGGTGCTGCGGATGATGGTGCTGCGGGCCGAGCACGTCACGGACGAGCGTATCCGCGAACTGCAGGCCTGGCCGCCCGAGAACCCCCTGCAGCCGATCGGCGAAGGCCGCCGGCACGACGACGGCGACCGCGGGCGCGGCGGGCGCGATTGGGAACGGCGCGGTCCGCGCGAGCGCGAACCGCTGGCCGAGCCGGCTGAAGAAGAGGCGCCGGAAGCACCGGATCTGGATCTGGCACGCGAGTAGCGCGCCAGTGCGGATGTGACGTACTGACGTACTGATGACCCTGAGGGCCCGATCATGGCTAGCTTCAACAAAGTCATCCTGATGGGCAACCTGACGCGCGACCCGCAGTTACGCTACTTGCCCAGCAACATGGCCGTCTGCGACTTCGGCGTCGCCGTGAATCGCACCTGGCGCGACAAGGACGGCAATCTCAAGGAAGAAGTGTGCTTCGTTGACGTAACGGCCTGGGCGCGTCAGGCCGAGACCATCAACCAGTACCTGCGGAAGGGGCGCCCCATTCTGATCGAAGGCCGGCTCAAGCTCGACCAGTGGACCGGCCAGGACGGTCAGAAGCGCTCGAAGCTGAGCGTGGTAGTGGAAAGCTTCCAGTTCGTCGGGCCGCGTGAGGGTGGTCCGGCATCTTCCGGCCCGCCGGGCGGAGCGCCCTACCAGCAGGCCGAGCCGCCGGCCCCGGAGCGGCCAAGCGGTTACGGCGCGCCGCTGCCGCCTGAAGAGGACCTGCCCCCGCCCTCAGACAATATTCCATTTTGACAACGCCATTCGGAGTAGATCATGGCAATGAGACGAATGCTCGCAACCAAGAAAAAGAAGAAGCCACGTCGCAGCTCGGAACCCAGCCGCTATCGCGGCGTGCAGGTCAAACTCGAAGAGATCGACTATAAGAACGTGGCCCTTCTGCAGCGCCTCACCAGCGCCCAGGGCAAATTGTTCTCGCGCAAACGCACCGGGCTGTCAGCCGAGGCGCAGCGTAAAGTGTCGCTGGCCCTCAAACGCGCCCGGCAGATGGGCCTGATGCCGTTCATTACGTGAGACTGTGGCTCAGGCGGTGGGACCGGTTTTCAACCGGTCATGACCGGTTGAAAACCGGTCCCACACAGACGGTCCTACGCGGACGGTCCCACAAGGAGATTTCAGAAAATGCGTCTGCTGTTGCTGAAAGATATTCGTAAACTGGGGAATCTCGGCGACGTCGTGGAGGTCACGACCGGCTACGCGCGCAACTACTTGATCCCACAGCGCCTGGCCACCGAACCCACCGAGGAAAACATCAAGGCCATCGAGCAGGAGAAGAAACGCGCCGCGGCCGAACGGGCCGCGCGCCTGAAAGTCTTCACCGACCTGGCCGAGAAAATGAAGGACGTGCAGGTCACCATCGAGGCCGCCGCCAACCCCGAAGGCACGCTCTACGGCTCCGTGGGCCGCAAGGAAGTCGCCGACGCGCTGCACGCGCTGGGCTTTGCCGTGCGGGCGGAGCAGATTGAGCTTGATCCGCCTATCCGCACGCTGGATAATCGCACCGTGACAATTCGGTTCACGGACGAGCTTTCGACCGACATTAAGGTCTGGGTCGTCAAAGAAGGTGGCGCGGAGCATGGCGAACACGCGGAGGAGCAGGGAGCAGCCGCCTCGAGAACCGAGCCGGCCTGATTCACGGCCTTTTTTCGACCGGGCACTGCCGCACGATGACGACGCGGAGCGGGCCCTGCTCGGTTCGATGCTGCTGGAAAAGGAAGCCATCGGCGAGGCGATTACCGTCCTGCGCGACGCCGGCGCCGCGGCCCTGGATTCACCCCGCAACCAGCGCCTGTTCGAGGTGCTGGTTGCGCTTTATGTCGAGAACCGGCCGATTGACGGGGTGGTCTTACGTGAGGAGCTGACGCGCCGCGGGTGGTGGGAGGACTTGGGGGGGCACGAATACCTGGTGGGGCTGGTCAACGCGGTGCCTTCGGCGCTGCGCGTCCGCTATTACGCCCAGATCGTTCTGGAGAAATACCTGCTGCGTGAGCTGATCGGCGCCACGCACAAGGTGATGGAGGCCGCCTACGCCGACGAACGGCCCGCCAAGGAGACGCTCGATTACGCCGAGAAGGAAATCTTCGCCGTCACGGAGCGGCGCGTTTCGGGCGAGGCCGCACCGCTCGACCAGCTCATGCGCGACGTCATCCAGACGCTCAAAAGCCAGGGCGAGGGTGTTCTGACCGGCGAGCCAACCGGGTTCATAAAGCTCGACGAGCTCACCTGCGGCCTCCAGCCGGCCGAGTTGATCATCGTGGCCGGCCGTCCATCAATGGGCAAAACGGCGCTGGGACTGAACATTGCCGAGCATCTGGCCATCGTTGAGAACCGGCCGGTGTTGTTCTTCAGTCTGGAGATGAGTCGCCAACAGGTCGCGCAGCGCGTGCTGTGCAGCCAGGCGCGGGTCAATGCGCACCAGTTGCGGCGTCAGCGGCGTTCGGCCGCCGACCTGCGCTTGTTGGAAGACTTTGCGCAGCGCCTGGAAGCGGCCCCGCTTTATGTGGATGACACGTCGGATTTGTCCATTCTCGAAATGCGCGCCCGGGCGCGCATGGCGTACCGTAAGCACAAGATTCGCGCGGTGTTCGTGGATTACCTGCAACTGATGCACGTTCCCGGCTCCGAGAGCCGCCAGGTCGAGGTGGCCACCATCTCGCGTGGGCTCAAGGCGCTCGCCAAGGACCTCAACGTACCGGTCGTCGCGATGGCTCAGCTCAACCGTAATCCGGAGGACAAGACTCGCAAGGGCAACCGCCCGCGCATGAGCGACCTGCGCGAATCCGGCGCCATCGAGCAAGACGCCGACGTCATTGCGCTGCTGCACCGCGAGTCCTACTACAAGTCCCCGACGGTCGGCGAGGACGAGGAAGCGGGCGGGGTTCCGGACCCCGAAGAGAACCTGGCCGACCTCATTATCGCCAAGAACCGCAACGGCCCGGTGGGCGACATCAAGCTCCATTTCTCGCGCGAGTACACCCGCTTCGACAACCACGACCCGCGTCCGCGCGAACCCTACTACACGCCGGCCGGCAGCCAGGAGACGCCGTTCTGACGCCGGCCTGACCGCACCGCTCACCCCGCTCCTCTGAGCGGACCATCGGGCGTGAGGCGTCCTGCCCAAACTACGCCCGTTTGGCGTCATTTCACCTGTGACGGGTGAGAAGGTAAGGACGGCGACTTACCACGTTCCCACATTCCCACGTTCCCACGTTCCCACTTTCCCACAACCGACCTGCAGATCACCAGACATGCGCCAGGTTTGGGCGAGGCTTTGTTCCGTCTGACCAACATCCTTCGGCTCGCGGGAACAAAACGGGCAAGAAATCGGTTTTATATTCGTCTTATTATGGGGCTTCGGTACGGCGGTGGAGTGCGGGAGCCCCGGCCGGGATTACGGCAATTTTATGTTCAATTTATCCCGTTTTCAGAGGTGCGGTCAATAGTATTCGGTGGCGCGGCCGGTTGGAGGTTTGGGCCACCGGGCGTAACGAGCGCGAGGCAGGCATAAGCAGGAGGCGTTTTTCCCGCCAGTGGCCCACGCTCGAAAGAATTCGCTTGCCAAAAGAAGGAATTAGTACTATTTTAGAGCGAATTGATGGAACTGATTTGTTGTGGCGGGCGTAGAACTCGTGTGGTTTGGGTTGAGCCCGCCCGGCACGGGCAAACGTGATATGGAAAAGCTAACCAGAACATCGAATCTGCGAAAACTCCGCCCCAGGGCGAAGTCCCCGACAGTCGCGGCACTGCAGCGCTTGTCGCCTACCGAACGGCGGCTCCTGCACCAGACGCTTTCGGAAACCATGGAATGCGTCTGGAACCCGGTCTTCCGCAAAATGGCGGCCGCCAACCAGCCCCTGACTCCGCTCCCCGAGCTTCAATCCATCTCGGTGCCGAGCGACGACGGGCTGGATCTTCTGACGCCGCCGCGGCACAAAGTGCTCACGGCCGATGAAGAGCGCGACCTCTTCATTCGCTTCAACTACTGTCGCTACCGCATGATGTGCATCGTGCACGATCATGAAGGCCGCCGGCTGGGGCTGGAAGCGGCCCGGGAGCTTCTGCACTGGGCTGATGAAGCCCTCAAGACGCGCAATCACATCGTGCGGGCGAATACGTCGCTGGTCATGGCGATGGCCCGCCGAACCAAGACCATGGGCGTTGAGCTCGGCGATTTGGTCAGCGAGGGCAACTTGGCCCTGTTGCGGTGCGTCGACAAGTTCGACTGTGCCCGCGGCTTCAAGTTCAGCACCTACGCGTGCCGCGCGATCATGAGCGGCTTCGCCCGGCTGGGCGCCAAGTCCGCCCGCTACCGCACGCAGTTCCCGGCGCCCTTCGACCCCACGTTCGAGCGGAGCGACTTTCTGGAGCAGCAGCGGGCCGGCGAGGCCGACGATTGTGTCACCGGCCTGAAGCTGATTCTGTCGCACAACACGGCCGACCTGAGCCGTGTCGAGCAGCGCGTTATCAGCGCCCGCTTCGCTCTGGACCGGGCCGGTCGAAAAGAGCAAAAGGGCCGGCCGCGTACGCTCGAGCAGGTGGGCGCTCTGTTGGGCGTTAGCAAGGAGCGCGTGCGGCAGATTCAAAACCGCGCCCTGCAAAAGCTGCGGAACGTGATAGATGAAACGGTGCTGGCGGCTTCTTGAGTAAGCGGCACGTTCCGCTTGCGCCCGCGCTAGCCCAGAGCGGCGCGTGGGACCCGCCGGCCGGACGATACAAGCTTTCTCTCCTCCTTGCTCTCTCTGGAGTGCGGTCCCCGCGAGGCGGTATGCGACGCCCCGCGGGGATTTGTGCGTGGATCACGGCGAATTCAACGCATCAGGCGTTAGCACCGCGCTAGCATCCCGGATGCGGGCCACACGGCTGGAGCACCTCTCATGCCACGGAAATCCTGGAGCAAAAAAGACGAACGTATGTACGAGCACATAGAGCAGAGCCAGCGCAAGGAGGGCCGTTCGAAAGGCCGGGCAAAGCAAATCGCCGCGGCGACGGTGAACAAGCGCCGCAAACAAGAGGGCCGCACCAAGCAGCAGAAATCGAAGTAAGTGTGTGCCACTCCGTGAAGCGGCACCTTCAAGCAGTGCGTGTCGCGGTCAGAACGGCACCCTCCGGCACCATGGGCCCCCGCCATTCACTTTGCACTGTTCGCCATCAGCCCATTCAGAGCCTCGGGTAACGCCGGCACGCGGAAACGCAAGACCAGCCTCTCGCCATTTCGACCGTCCACCCGCAACCCGCTGTGGGCCCCGTCGTCAGCCTTCTTGAATGTCAGACGCACGGGGTTGTACACAATACCAGTGTGGTCCTCGCCTCCCTGGCCGGTAGCAGTGATGCAAAGCACCTCCCGGCCGGCCTCTTCTGCCAGTCGTATAGCGCGGAACTCCAGAAGCGCCCCCGGCCCGCCAATCATGCCGCCGCCCGCGGTGGAGCGCACCGCCTGTTGTTCGAGCGTCGCCAGCCAGCCGTGATGCTGATGCGTGAAGCGTTCGCAGAACTCCGGCCAGCTTTCGCGCGTAACAAGCTCGTCCATCTTCAGACTCCGAACCAAAAAGTCTCGGCAACTCGCCGGTCGGCGCGCAACCTCGGTCGTTTTCGTTTAATGTGTACCTGAGCCGCGTGAATGGGCGCTGAAACCGGTGTGAATTCGAAGAAAAGGCGCCCATGGCGAGACGCGATGGCATGACCGTGCGGCAGACGGTGCGGGACAAGACAGGTTCGGGCGGTGCCAGGCAGGCTGCCGGCTGGGGCAGCGTGCAGGCGGCGGTTTTGTTGCTGCTGGCCGGTTTCGCGGTCTACGGAAACGCTCTGACCCATCCCTTCCTGATCGACGATCACCTGCTGATCGAGAATGATCCGCGTATCAGTGGCTTCGACTTGCCCGGGATCTTCGGCCGGGAATACTGGCCGAGCGCCGGCGGCAACCAACTGTATAGACCGCTGACGCTCATGAGTTTGGCCGTCAGCCACGCCATCTGCGAAGCGGCCTGGAGCTTCCGAGTACCGAATCTGCTGCTACACGTGGCCGCGGGGCTGGCGGTTTATCACCTGGCGATGACGCTCGCGCCCGGGCGGCGCTGGGTGGCACTGTTGGCCGGTCTGCTGTTTGTGGTCCATCCCATAAACTCGATGGCTCTGAATCAGGTCGTGGACCGCGCGGATCTGGCGGCCGCGGCGGGGTCGCTGTGGGCGGCATGGCTTTACCTGACGGACCGTGGGGGCTGGCGACGGCCGGTCCTGGCGGCGCTGCTGTTTATTTTGGCTCTGCTAAGCAAGGAGAACGCCGCGACGTTGCTGGGCGTGTTCGTCGTGCTGGACCTTTATTTGCGCGGGCGCGAGCTGCGCGCTACGCGGCGGGCATGGTGGCGCGAGCGCGGCCTGCGGTATTACCTGCCGGCGGCGGTCGTATTGGGCGCGTACTTGCTACTGCGGTTCAACGTGCTAGGCGGACTGGTTCAGGACGCGGAACGAATCAGTCCGCTGGACAACATCATCGCCCGGCCGACTTACGGCTTGGAGTCCGGCGACAGCGTTTTCTTGGCGCGTTGGGGAACGCCGGTAGCGATTTTGGGGCGGGCGGCTGGTCTGTTGGTCTGGCCGCATCCACTGTCGTGGGACTACTCATACGCTGAGACGAGCGCGGTTCACGGGTGGGGCGAGCCGCGGCTGTGGGTGGGCGTGGCTGTGCTTTCGGCAGGTGCGGTGGCGGCCGTGGTTTCGTGGTTCGGGCAGCGGCGGGTACTGGTTGCTCTGGGGCTGATGCTGGCGACGTACAGCGTGGTTTCCAATACGTTTGTCGTGATCGCGTCGGCATTTGCGGAGCGCTACTTATATTTGCCCAGTGCGGGATTCTGCCTGCTCGTGGCATTTGCGGTGAGTGCGCTGCCTGAGATGTGGCGCGGTGCGGCCGGACCGCCGAGGGGCCTGCGCGTCGGCGTAAGCTGTGCCGCCGGCGCCGTGCTGATCCTGCTGGCTGTTCTGACGATTCACCGCAATCGCGATTTCGTTTCCGAGATGGTTCTGAACTCGGTTGATATAGAAACACACCCGCGTGCGGCCCGCATGTGGTCCGCGCTGGCGGGCGAGCAACTGAAGGCGGGCAATAACCGGGCGGCAGTTGTATCCGCGCAAAAAGCCCTGGAGATATACCCACCGTACCCGGATGCCTGGCGCACGGCTGGGCTGGCGCTGTTTCGTCTGAACGAGCCGGACCAGGCGCTCGCCTGCCTGCGAGAGTCCTTCAAGACCGGTGGACAGGACCACGAGACGGCCAACGTGCACGTAGCCAAGATTCTCACTCAGCGCGGCGAATACCGCGAGGCGATTTCGCTGCTGCGCGATTTCGTGCAGCGGAACCCGCAGGCCGCCGCGCCGCGCAATAATTTGGCCTGGTACTTGTTGACCGCCGAGCCGGCGGAGTTGCGAGACTTGCCTGCCGCGTTGCAGTACGCCCGGGAAGCGGTTTCCCTCGAGCCTCAGGCCGGCGATTTCGTAGACACCTACGTGGCCGTGCTGGAAGGCTTAGGGCGGCATGCGGAAGCACAGCGTGTCATCAGAGACGCCCTTATTCATATCCCCGCGGACGACCCCGCACGTCCGGATTTGTTGCGCAGATTGCAGCAGGAGCCATGAATCATGGTCGAACGACTTACGGATCGAGGCTACAACGTAATGGTGCTCGCTAACCAGGTGGCGCTTACGCTCCATCAGGAATGCGTCGACACGGAGCACATTCTGCTGGGGCTGATCAAATAGGGCTGCGGCGCGGCGGTTAATGTGCTGCGGGACCTCGGAGTAGATCTGGCGCAGGTGCGCGCCGAGGTCGAGAAGCTCGCGAAGAGCGGCCAAGCGGTAACCAGTGGCGCGCTGCCGCTGGCGCGGCGTGCCATGCGCGTCACTATGCTTGCCGGTGAGGAATCCCGAAGGCTCGGTCATAGCTACGTGGGAACGGAGCATCTGTTGCTGGGATTGCTGCGCGAGGAGGACGGCGCCGCGGCCCAGGTACTAATCCGCCTGGGAGTGAAGCTGGAGGCGGTGCGCGCCGAAGTCGTCAAATTGAGCGCCCGCGATTCGGAGCCCGCCGCGTCTTTCGAGCAAGTGACTTCGGAGCCGCCGGAAAAGCGGAGGGTCGACGAATTCGCCAGGGTCGACCCGCTGGGACGGCTCCTATCCGACGCTGTCATGGAGCTGGCCTCGCGGAAGGAAAAGGCCGCCTGGCGTGGCCAACATGAACTGGCCGGTCAGATGTTCGAAATGGCGGAAATGATCCGCGGCATACTGCAGCGACTGGCCGGCGCGGCCGGCAGAGACGAGGGCCAAGGGCCCTCCGGCGCGTAGGCCTGTCAGGTTCACAATGCCTTTGTGAGCCTTTTCACTTCATCGCGTTATTTGGCTTTGCGCAGACCCGCCGCGTGCCTCGGCCCACTCAAGCCAACCCGCCACCAAGGCCTGCCGCTTGGAGCGGTGAAGCTCGAACCCGCATGCCTCCATTTCGGCCAGGGCGCGCTCAATGCTCCAGTCGCATATCGCCACACGGTAGGCCGCAACCAGAACGCCCGTGCGGTGATAGCCCTGCTCGCAGTGCACCAGCACCGGGTGATTCTGCGGATCACGCATCAGCGCCACAAATTCATCGAGAACCTGCGGTGCTATGCCGCGCGTGTCCGACAGCCGCACATGCTGAAACTGAATTGCGTGCCGCGCACAATAGTCGCGCTCGCGTCTGAACCACCGGCCACGCAGCGGATGTCGCGTGCCGCCGCGAGCGCAGATGATGGTGCGCAGGCCGTGGGCCTGGCGAATATGTTCGAGGTCCTGCACCCGCGGTTGCCCACAGCGCAGCAGCACGCCCGGCTGAACCACGTGGAAGTTCGTCAGGCCGTCATAGCGGCTGCCGATCAGGCCGCTGAGCCACAAGCGCCACTGATGAAGACTGGGCCAGCGCCGACGTCGCGGCGATTGGGGCTTTTTCAGGTCAAGAACAACGTCGTCGCGTCGCGGCAACTCAGCTCCAAAGGGCGGGAGTCTGCGAGCAGGCAGTTCGCCCCCGGCCAGCGCTCGAAAACGCAAGCACTGCCCGCTCTCACGCCGACTGCCAGCATATGGCCCCGGCGGTGTTTGGCAAGCCGTTAACCCTGGGGCATGCCCGCGCTTACAGCTTGGGCATGGCACCCACCGTCGGACGTGGCGATACAAGATGTGGCGCTACAACATTCGATTACAAGAGTTCGATTCGGTCGAACTCCACGCCCGCCGCGCTCAGCGCCTCCGACGCCGCGGCGCGCTGGTCCGCGGGAATTCGCACGGCTGAGCCGCAGTCGCTGCTCAAGTGCCGCGGCGTGGGGATCAAGCGCGCCGCCAGGCCGGCCTGCTTGAGCAC
>ERZ795050.4207-NODE-4207-length-13414-cov-18.192829_pt1 | contig 13414 bp, 7 predicted proteins | sample MGYA00375134_ERZ795050 | MGnify/ENA primary metagenome ERZ795050 (study PRJEB30179, sample SAMN05720221) | activated sludge metagenome | isolation source: Anaerobic digester | place: Japan | collected 2015-05-26 ... | reverse complement strand
CCGCGGGGACCATACATCCCGAGGGCCGGGAACAGATGCTCGAGGCGGGGGCTAACGTACTCATGCCGAACATCACCCCGGTGCTGCATAAAAAGCACTACCTATTGTATCCCGGCAAAATTTGTATTGATGAATCGGGCTTTCAGTGTGTGGGTTGTCTGTCGGTCCGGGTTATGGGCCGGGGCCTCAGGCTGAGCTGGGAACGGGGAGATGCCCTATGAGTATGGAACAGACCAAGGCGGCTCTCCGAAATTTCGGCTACGGCCCGGCCGGAGACGGCCAGTTACCGCAATACCGGACGCCCAGCGAGTTTATACAGGCCCTGGGGGAGGTTAAGGAAGCGGCCCTCCGGGCCCTGCAGGAGACCGAACATCCCTGGCCGGACTCTGTGTTTGAAAGGGTGCTCCAGGTCCTGGCGGACATCCGCTCTGGCCGTCTTGACCACCGGTTCCCCCTGGACCTGGCCCAGGGCGGGGCCGGGACCAGTCTGCACATGAATATCTGTGAAGTGCTTGCCGACGAGGTGGCCCAGCGTCTGGGACGGCCTGATCTGTTTCATTTTCTTGATGATGGAGCCCGTTCCCAGTCCACCAACGATGTGGTAAGCACCGCTGCCATCATTGTCATTCAACGCCGGATCCGCATTCTTGAGTCAGCAGTCATTGCTCTCCAGGAAGCCCTGGTAGAACGGGAGCAGGCCTGGCGGGGTATCACCATCATGGGCCGCACCGAATGGCAGGACGCCCTTCCCATGGACCTATCCCAGGTGGCCTCCGCCTGGGCAGGTTCGGCAGAGCGGGACCGCTGGAGGCTGGGTAAATTAAAAGAGCGGGCCCGAACCATTCCCCTGGGGGGAACCGCCACCGGCATAGGCCTCGGCGCTTCCGCAGCCTATCTTTTTGCGGCGGAACAGCAGCTCCGCAGGCTTACGGGGCTCCCCTTGCAGCGCAGCCAGAATCTCACCGATGCGGTTGCCCAGCGGGACGATTTTTCTGAGGTGGCCAATGGGTTTGCCCTGATCGGTGCCAATATTGTAAAGCTATGCCGGGACCTCATGTTTTATACATCGACCGTGGTGGGTGAACTGGAGCACCCGGCTCTGCAATGGGGTTCTACCGCCATGCCCGTTAAAACGAACCCCGTATTGCTGGAATTTGCCATGGGACTGGCCATCCGGGCTCAACACCGGGCCGCATCCATTCCGAATTACGCCCAGGAGGGCTTCCTCCAGCTAAACGCCTTTACCCCCTTTATGGTGGATGCCTTTATCGGCTCTGCCTCAGACCTTGAACGGGCTCTCAACACCCTGGCCCGGGACCTGCTCCCGGCCCTGCGGGTTCGGCCCGAACGCTGTATTCAGAATATGCTCCAGTCCCGGGCTTTGCTGAACCTGCTCAGGAAGGACCTCCCCTACGAGACACTCAAGGCTCTTGCCGCCGACTGGCAGTCAGGCGCCGGGGCAACAACAGCCGATAGGGACGCGAAGGTTCATCAATATATTGATGAACTCTCCCGCCTCACTGGCCTGGATAGGGAAGTAATAAAGGCCCGGTTTTCCTTTTTATTGACATCCCCTTCATCATCTGCGGCAGAGCCGGCCACAACGGCAGAGCCGAACATTGCGGCAAATTCGACCCCAGCAACAGATTCGACCTCAGTGGCAGAGCCGGCCACAGCAACAGATTCGACCCCAGCGGCAGAGCCGGCCACAGCGGCAGAGCCGACACAGCCAGAGGGGCAGCAACAAGGAAGTTCGTCATCATTACCGGATTCTAAGGAGCGCCTTTAATATGGAAGAAACAGCGCATGTGAATACGTTGAGGGACCCCGGTCCCAGTGCTGGTTTGCAGAGTCCCCTATCGGAATCAGCCTCTATTGTAGTGGTGGGGCTCCGCAATGCGGGGAAATCCAGTTTGATAAACACCCTTTTTGAAAAGGAAGTCTCCATTGTGTCTCCCGTTCCGGGGACCACCACGGACCCGGTGACCCGTAAGATGGAACTCCCCGGATGGGGCCCGGTTGCCTTCGTAGATACGGCGGGCATCGATGACGAGGGTGAATTGGGCCGGAAACGGCTTGAGAAAACCGAGAACCGCCTGGCCACAGCCTCGGCCCATGTGTTTGTTACTGCGGCAAACCGGCCCCCGGAGCCCGCCGAAGCAGAGCTTGCAAATAAGCTCCTTGCTGGCGGCAAACCCCTGGTGCTTGCGGTAACCCATGGGGATCTGCCGGTCCATGGACAGAAACAGGCCTGGCTCGACTCCCTGGCAGTAAAGGGGCTTCCCTATGTGCTGGTGGATAATAATTCCCGGAACGGCGGGGCAGAGCTCAGGCGGGCCCTGGCAGCCCTGGCACAAAAAGCGGTCTTTGAGGCTGGTCCTCTGGACGGTCTTGTCTGTGAAGGGGACCACCTCTTACTAGTGGTGCCCATAGACCTGGCAGCTCCCAGGGGACGCCTCATTCAACCCCAGGTGGAAACTATCCGGGATGCCCTGGACAGGGATTGCAAGGTTACGGTGGTCAAGGAACGGGAACTCTATGAAGCCTACCGGAGCTTTACGGAACGGCCTAAACTGGTCATCACCGACAGCCAGGTTTTTTCCAAGGTTGCCGCCGATATTGATGATGACCAGCCTCTGACGAGTTTTTCCATCCTTTTTGCCCGGAAAAAGGGGGAGCTCGCATCCCTCGTGCAGGGACTGCGGAGTCTCTCTGCTTTTAAGCCCGGCAGCCGGGTCTTTGTAATGGAAGCCTGTTCTCACCATCGGGGCGCCGACGATATTGCGTCCGTTAAGATTCCCCGGCTTTTTGGCCGCCTTGTGACCCCCAATGCACGCTTCCAGACGGTACGCCAGCTCCCTGATGACATCACTCCCGATGATATCGTCATTCATTGTGCGGGCTGTATGATGACCGGTCAGGCCATGAAGCACCGGCTCGAAACTCTGAGTGCTCTGGGTATCCCCGTAACAAATTATGGCCTCTTTCTAGCCTGGGCCAACGGGCTCCTGCCCCGGGCTATCGAGATGCTTCCCGAATTTCCAGTCCTGTGGGATAGGAGCAAATTTTAAAAGGGCCCAAAGTGGATTGCCACCGCAATGGCTAAAAAGACCGAGGTTATACCAAGGATCATAAGCTGGAGTTTCCAGGTCCAGGCAATCCATTTAGGGTAGCTTATTACGGTAAACGACAGGGCTATCAGCAGCAACGCATTGGTGGGAAATAGCATATTTGAAAACCCATCCCCAAAATCAAAGGCCAGGACCGCGGTTTGCCGGGTAATGCCAACCAGGTCTGCCAGGGGACTGAGGAGGGGCATCATGAGGAAAGCCTTCGCACTGGCAGATCCGATGAAAAAGTTCATCACCAGGGTAGTACCATAGACTAAAAATGCTGCAGTCAGGGGCTTTGACCCTTGAATAAGGTTTGCGGCTTCATTAAGGATGGTGTCCATAATTTTGCCATTTACTATAATGTGTTTAACACTGTAGGCCATCAATATTAAAATGATTCCTGGAACCAGGTTTACCGCCCCCTGGATAAAACTTTTCCAGATCTCCACACCTTTCATCTTTGTGATTTTGCCTCCGCCAATGCCTCCTGCAAGGAAGAGCAGGGCCATGATAGGAAATGCCAGATCTGAAAGACCGGGAGAGCGGGCGGTGGCAAACACAATTGCCATGGCCAGGGCTATACAAAGGCTGAACCAGAGGAGGGCCTTGCTTTTTAATGTACCTCCTTCATTTCTAACAACATTCTGAGGTGTTTCAGTCTCTGCTTTTTTCTGGAGTGCCAGATGCTGGCGGATCTTTTCATCATCTGCAAAGCTCAAGGACAGCTCCGGATGTTTTTCTACCCTTTTTGCATGAATAATCACATAGGCGGTAACAAGGCCATAAACGGTAAAGAAGAATATGATTCGTAACCAGGAGCCGGAAAAGAGGGGGAGGTCCGCAATCCGCTGGGCTACCGCAATAGTAAATGGATTGGTAACCGCACTGGCAAAGCCAAATGCCAGGGGGAGGAGGCTGATGCCAAGTCCTGTCAGGGAATCCCATCCTAATGAAATAGCCAGGGGCACAAGAAAAATAATCATTGGTACGAGGCCTTCGTAGACCCCTATAAAGCTGGACACGGTCATAAAAAAGAGAATGAGGAGCGCAATCAGGAGGTATTTTCTACGGGAAAAGCGGCGAACCAGGATTTTTATCAGCTCTTCCATCACCCCCGCTCCTTCCAGAATAGCTATGGATCCTCCCACCGATAGAATGAAAATAATGATTGTGATGAGGGCAAGATTTCCTGGAGCAAACAGCACTTCCACGGGGGCGGTAAACCAGCGCCAGGCCGGATATGGTGGTTTTTCAATAATCGAATACGTGCCGGGCACAACGAGGGTCTTTCCGTTTTCGGTAATTCGCTGGAATTCACCCGAGGGCAGCAGTTTGGTTAAAAATCCGGAGAATATCATGAGGAGAAGAATGATCAGGGCTGAGAGCATAAAGGCCTTGGTCCCAATTTTTACTGCACTGGTTTTCTGTTGTGTTTGCTCCATAGTAGATCCTTAAAAGTCTCTATTGTTTATTTAAAGCTGTTCAAAGAGTTTCTCGTAAAAGGAGATGCCCTTTGCAAAATTTTCCAGGGATATCCGTTCATCATGACCATGGATGCGGCTGACCTCTTCAGGTGGTAGCTCCAGGGGGCCAAAGCGGTAAACCGCCTGGCAGAGGCTCGCATAATGCCGCGAATCGGTGGTAGCCGTTACCAGGAAGGGCAGGGGAACCGCTTCAGGGAAGGTTGATGAAAGGGCCTGGGTCAGGTTTGTCCAGCCGGGACCTCGGCCTGCGGCGGTTTCCCGATCCGCCGGTACGGGATTATTCGCACTGCGGTAGGGGCTGGGCCGGACGAGGACCTCATCCATCCCTATGGCCTCCCGTACATATTCCAGGGCTGATTCTATGGTATCTCCGGGGAGGAGCCGCAGATTCAGGATGGCCCGTGTTTCGGCGGGTAGAATGTTGTCTGCCTTGGCTCCAAAAAGCTGGGTCATGGCCAGGGTAGTTCTCAGGAGTGCCCTCGTGGCAGGACTTGTGCCTGAGAGCTTAAAGAAAAGTGGGCCTAACAGCCGGGGGCGGCTCAGGATTAGGGCCTGCAGTTTACCTTTACTGGTATGATTATCCGCCAGGGGGGCCAGACTTGTAAAAAAACTTTCCACCGACGGAATAAGTCGGTACGGGAAGGGCCTTTTAGAAAGCCGGACCAGGGCTTCCGCCAGGATAGCCACTGCCTGTTTTTCCGGGGGGCGGGATGCATGGCCCGGAGCCTGCTCTACCAGGAGTTCAATGTCAAGAAAGCCCTTTTCTTCTACACCGATGAGAGCCAGGGGTTTGGTTACTCCGGGTATCTGGTCCAGGGCTACAATGCTGCCTTCATCCAGGGTCCAGGCAAATTCTAATCCCCGTTCTTTAAACCAAGCCGCAGCTTTTTCTGCTCCGAAGGCACCGGACCGCTCTTCATCGCCCCCGAAGGCAAACCAGATATCCCGTTCAGGGACATAGCCCGCTTGGGCCAGGGCCTCTGCGGCTTCCATAGCACAGATGAGGGTGTTTTTAGTATCCAGGGTCCCTCTCCCATACAGATACCCCTCCCGAATTTCTGCCCCATAGGGGTCGCAGGACCAGAACTCCCGGTCTGCGGGAACTACGTCGTAATGGGCAAGAAAGAGCACCGGCAGGGAATTTGCAGATTGGATGTGCCCCTGGCTGGCAGTGCATTTCCCCGGCCAGCGGTACAAAACACTGTAGGGACTTAACAGGATTCGTTCAACCACAGCATGAAAATGGGGATAAGACGAAACGAGAAAATCCTGAAATCGAGCGAGGTTTTGCTCAGCTACTTTCCCTTCGTCCTGAGCCTTATCAGCTCCTTCAGGCCAACTGGTATCAATTTGTATTGCACCGCGAAATCGTTCAATTGAATTATTGTGTATTTCTGTATTCATGGATGAAGTATAACATACCCGTAAAAATTTGTTCCGTCAAAGAGTTCTTTTCCTTGAATTTGTATTTACTTTTATGCTATATTATAATAAACGTAGGTTCATATGCAGGGCATCAAAAGTTTTTTACGTTGCGCCGTTACCGGTTCCTCCTTACGGTAACGGCGTTTTTTTTGTATAAATATGAAAGTTTATGCAGTGGTATTGCATAAACTTGCATAATATTGTATAAATCTGGTGATTCCTCTATTGCAAGGAGCCACAATGGGCGATCACCAGCGAACGAACAGGGGCCTCTACAGTCAGGCCTACGAACATGACGCGTGCGGTATTGGCTTTGTAGCCGATATCAAGGGACGGCCTTCCCACGAAATTCTTGAACGGGGGTTGGAAGTCCTGGAACGGATGGAACACCGGGGCGCTGAAAGCGCGGATAATAAAACCGGTGACGGTGCGGGGGTTCTCCTGCAGATACCCCATGAATTTTATAAAAATCTGGTACCAAATCTTCCTGAAAAAGGTGCCTACGGGACGGGATTGGCCTTTTTCCCCGGCCCGCTTCACGATAAAAAAGCAGAAAAACTTCGCACTGCCCTGGTTCAGGAAATAGATGCCCTGGCTGTAAAATCAGGCCTTTCGGTTCTGGCCTGGCGGGATGTGCCGACCAATCCGGAAGTCATCGGTCTTATCGCTAAGAAGGCTGAACCGGTGGTAAAGCAGATATTCCTTGGAAGTGCCAAGGGCCGTGACGCCTCCGATTTGGAGCTTAGGCTCTACCTTTTCCGGAAACGCTTGGAAAAAAGCGTCCGTGAAAAGGCTGAATTTGCCGAAGCTCAGGACTTTCATTTCCCTTCCCTCTCCACTAAAACGATCGTATACAAGGGCATGTTGATGTCCAGCCAGCTCCGTTCCTATTTTACTGAGCTTGCTAATCCGGCCTTAACTACTGCTGTGGCCATGGTTCATTCCCGGTTCAGCACCAATACCTTCCCCGCCTGGCCCCTGGCCCAACCCTTCCGGATTCTGGCCCATAACGGTGAAATTAATACCGTAAAGGGTAACCGGTTCTGGATGGCCGCCCGGGAAGCCCTGCTTAGGCATCCTGATTTGGGGGATGATCTTTCCGATATCCTGCCTGTGGTAGAGCCGGGCAAGAGCGATTCCGCCAGCCTGGACAATGTGCTCGAGCTCCTTGTCGTAGCTGGCCGTAGCCTCCCCCATGCCCTCATGATGCTCATTCCCGAGTCCTGGAACGAGAAAAACCCCATTCCCCAGGAACTCAAGGCTTTTTATGAATACCATGCTTGTATGATGGAACCCTGGGATGGCCCCGCATCGGTGGTCTTCTGCGATGGCCGCTATGTGGGCGGCACCCTGGACCGGAATGGACTCCGACCTTCCCGGTATACCATCACCAAGGATGGCCTCATAGTTATGGCCAGTGAAACCGGTGTGCAGGATTTTAAGCCCGAAGACATCGCTCTTAAGGGGCGGCTTAAACCGGGGAAACTTCTCCTGGTCGATCTGCAGGAAGGCCGTATCATCCCCGATGAGGAAGTAAAGAAACAAATTGCCACCCAGAAGCCCTATGCAGAATGGGTTAAGAAACAGGTGCTTACCCTGGAAAAATTGCCGGAAATTGCGGTTGGTAAGACCCTCATACAGCCGGCGGATGAAACGACGGTCCTTTTCATGGAACGGGCCTTTGGGTATACCCGGGAAGATAGGGATAACCTGCTCCTCCCCATGGCAGAAAGCGGCCAGGAACCAACCAGTTCCATGGGTACCGATACGCCGATTGCGGTGTTCTCCGAAAAGCCCCAGCGGCCCTATAACTACTTTAAGCAGGTCTTTGCCCAGGTAACGAACCCGCCTATCGACTCAATCCGGGAAGAGCTGGTGATGACCCTGACAAGCTTTGTTGGTCCCCAGCGGAACCTGCTGGAAGAAACAGAACAGCACTGCCACAGGCTTAAGATCCTCAATCCCGTTATGACATTGGCGGACTTTGAACGCATCAAAGCCTGGCATGATCCGGAATTTAAGTATAAAACCCTGGATGCCACCTTTTATGTGCCGAGTATCGGGGCTGTAGAAAAAACAGACGAAAAGGGGCACCTGGAAACAGCCATAGACCGCCTTGTCGATGAGGCGGTAAAGGCCGTCGAAGCCGGCTATTCTCTCATCGTCCTCTCTGACCGTTCTGCCCTGGCGCCGGAAGCCAGCCGCTGCGCCATTCCTGCCCTCCTTGCTACCGGTGCGGTCCACCATGGTCTTATCCGGGCTGGGCTCCGTATGAAAGCCTCTATAATAGTAGATTCTGCAGATCCCCGGGAAGTCATGCACTTTGCCCTCCTCTTTGGATATGGGGCGGATCTCATTGTTCCCTATGGGGCCCTGGCCTCAATTGCGGCCATCTGCCGCAGCGCCGATGCTGAACGGGCAGGGGACTATGAACATGGGGAGAAAAACTATCTTAAGGGCATACAAAAGGCCATTCTTAAGATAATGAGTAAAATGGGAACCAGCACCCTCAGGTCCTACCGGGGCGCCCAGATTTTTGAAGCCATCGGCCTCGGCCCGGCGGTTATCGAAAAGTGCTTCCGGGGAACCACAAGCCGTATCGGAGGTGTGGGCTTTGCGGAACTCGAAGCCGAGGCCGTAGCCCGGTACCGGGAGGCCCGGGCTGCCTATGAAACCCAGCAAGGTGCTACCCCCACGGTCTTCGAAAGTATCCTCGCTGGCGACGGCCAGTACCGCTGGCGGAAATTCGGCGAAAAACATGCCTGGAACCCTGAAACCATTTATTTATTGCAATGGGCCACCCGTTCTGGAGACTATAAAAAGTTCAAAGAATTCACCAGCAAGGTTGATGAACTGAACCGCAGTCCCCATGTGCTGCGGGGGCTCATCGATTTTGCCGAACCGGGAAGTGTAAAGGATGCTCCCAAGGGGCCCATCCCCCTGGAAGAAGTGGAAAGCGTTGAATCGATCATGAAGCGCTTTACCACCGGCGCCATGTCCTTTGGTTCTATTTCCAAGGAAGCCCACGAAACCATCGCGGTGGCCATGAACTCCATCCATGGCCGGTCCAACAGCGGCGAAGGGGGTGAAGATCCCGAGCGCTTTAAGGTTCGGCCCGACGGGACCTGGGCTCGCAGTGCGATTAAACAGGTTGCTTCCGCCCGCTTCGGGGTAACCAGCGAGTACCTGGCTAATGCGGAAGAAATTCAGATTAAGATTGCCCAGGGTGCAAAGCCCGGCGAAGGGGGCCAGCTGCCGGGACATAAGGTGGATGCGATTATCGCAAAAACCCGGCATTCTACTCCGGGAGTTACCCTCATCAGTCCGCCGCCCCATCACGATATTTATTCTATCGAAGATCTGGCGGAGCTCATTTTTGATCTTAAGAACGCCAATCCCAATGCCCGCATCAGTGTAAAGCTGGTCTCCGAAAGCGGGGTAGGGACCATCGCTGCCGGTGTTGCAAAAGCCCATGCGGACAACATTCTTATCTCTGGTTACGATGGCGGTACCGGTGCCAGTCCCCAGAGCTCCATCCGCCATGCGGGGCTCCCCTGGGAATTGGGGCTCTCCGAAACCCACCAGACCCTGGTCTTAAACGGACTCCGGGGACGGGTCAAGTTGATGACCGACGGCCAGCTCAAGAGCGGCCGGGATATTGTCATTGCCGGTATGCTGGGTGCGGAGGAATTCGGCTTTGGTACATCAACCCTTATCGTTATGGGCTGTGTGATGATGCGCAAGTGCCATGAAAACACCTGTCCCATGGGTGTGGCGACCCAGGACCCGGAACTCAGAAAGAAATTTAACGGCAAGAGCGAATACCTCATCAATTTCTTCCGCTTCCTCGCCATGGAAACCCGGGAAATCATGGCATCCCTGGGATTCAGAACCTTTGATGAACTGGTGGGCCGTTCGGACCTCCTGGTTCAGCGCAAGGTTGATAAATTCAAGGCGAATACGGTGGATCTCCGGGACATCCTCACCAAAGTGGAAGGGCCAAAGGATATACCCGGCGGAGATGCCCGGTACTGTGTCCAGCACCAGATACATAAAATAGATTCCGTTCTGGATAAAAAGCTCATTGAACGCTGCTTTGCCGCCCTGGATAAAAAGGTGCCTACAGCCCTGGAATTCCCGATCCATAATACGGACCGGGCAGTTGGGGCCATGCTCTCCTATGAGGTTTCCAAACGTTTTGGCTCCCAGGGGCTTCCTGAAAACTTTGTTACCGTGGACTTTACGGGCTCTGCAGGTCAGAGTTTTGGCGCCTTCCTCGCCCCTGGTATCACCTTCCGTCTGGCGGGGGATGCCAATGACTACCTTGGCAAGGGCCTTTCGGGGGGCCGTATAGTTGTGGCTCCCCCATCGGGAGTAACCTTTAAGACTAACGAGAACATCATTGTAGGGAACACGGTTTTATATGGTGCCACCTCGGGAGAACTCTATGTAGCAGGTGTTGCCGGTGAACGGTTCTGTGTACGGAATTCGGGGGCTCTGGCGGTGGTCGAAGGCACTGGAGATCACGGCGCTGAATACATGACCGGGGGCCGCCTTGTAGTCCTTGGCCGGGTGGGCCGAAACTTCGCGGCCGGTATGTCCGGTGGTATCGCCTATGTACTCGATCGGGATGGGGATTTCGAATTCTACCTTAACAAAGGTATGGTTGAACTCTCCCGCCTGGATAACGAAGAGGATGAGAACTTTGTAAAGGACATGATCCGGAAACATGTGTACTGGACCGGGAGCGAGTATGCCCGGAGCATCCTCGATGGGTGGTCAGAATACCGGACCTACTTTATCAAGGTACTGCCCCTGGAATACAAGCGGGCACTGCAGCAGATGAAACTGGCGGAACTGGACCGGAAACTCTACGAAGTCCGGGAACAGGAAGATATAACGGTGAGGGCATAAGATGGGTGATCCAAAGGGATTTCTTAAGATACAAAGAAAGGTGGCCGGTTACCGGCCTGTGGAAGAACGGATAAATGACTACAGCGAGGTGGAACTGCAGCTTCCTGATGAAGAGCGGCGGCTCCAGGCTTCCCGCTGTATGGACTGCGGTGTGCCCTTCTGTCATTGGGCCTGCCCGGTACATAATGTGATGCCCGAATGGCAGGACAGGCTCTACCGGGGGGATTGGGCCGGGGCCTGGGCCATACTGGAGAATACCAACCCCTTCCCGGAATTTACGGGCCGAGTCTGTCCTGCCCCTTGCGAAGCATCCTGTGTACTTGGGGCAAACGATGAACCGGTAACCATCCGGCAGAACGAACTTGCGGTTATCGAAAGGGCCTATGAACTTGGACTTGTGGGTCCCCGGCCGCCCAAAAAGCGGAACGGGAAAAAGGTCGCTATCGTTGGCGGCGGACCCTCTGGACTTTCAGCGGCCTATTATTTGAACCGGGCGGGCTTTACCGTTACGGTCTACGAGGCGGACCGCAAACTCGGGGGCTACCTCCGCTATGGTATCCCCGACTTTAAGCTTAATAAGAACTTTATCGATCGGCGGGTGGCCATTATGGAAGCAGAAGGGATAACCTTTAAAACCAATACCCGTATTGGCTCAGCCCGTTATGGCTTTGGCACCGCCGGTACCGATGCAGTACTGGTGGATGCAAAGGATCTGGAAAGGGATAATGACCTGGTACTGCTTACCATCGGTGCCCGGGAACCCCGGGACCTGACGGTCCCCGGCCGGGAACTCAAGGGTATTGTTCAGGCCCTGGATTACCTTGCCCTGCAGAACCGTTCCTGTGCCCAGGAAGCCTGCGAAGATGGGGTCGAACCAATTACGGCCTTTGGCAAGCGGGTGGTGGTTATCGGTGGTGGTGACACCGGTGCGGACTGTGTCGGTACGGCTAACCGGCAGGGGGCCATACGGGTCACCCAGATCGAGGTTTTACCGAAGCCCCCCGAGCATCGGAGCCCCAATGAACCCTGGCCTCTCTGGCCCAAGGTGCTTAAAACCTCCAGCTCCCACCTGGAAGGCTGTGAGCGGCTCTGGTCGGTAAATACCAAGGCCTTTATTGGCCGAAACGGCCAGGTAGAGGCAATCCAGGCCTGCCGGGTAGAATGGACCGAAAAGGATGGTCGGTGGACCATGGCGGAGGTCCCCGGTTCGGACTTTGAAATTGGTGCAGACCTGGTGCTCCTCGCCATGGGCTTTACCCATGTAGTCCAGGAAGGGATCGTTAAAGACCTGGGCCTTGAGCTGGATGAACGGGGAAATATCCGTACCCGGGGCACCTTCCATACTTCCAACCCAAAGGTATGGGCCGCCGGCGACTCCCGCTTTGGTGCAAGCCTCGTTGTCAGGGCCATCTCCGACGGCCGCGCTGCCGCCGAAGCTATCATTAAAAACTTAGGCTGATAGGGATAAAGACAGGGGCTGGCAACATCTGTTCGGTGTTGCCAGCCTGAATGAATCACGTTCATTCAAAAGAAGCACATAAAATTTATTTAACCTGCTTTCTTTGGGCTTCTGCCGGACAATTCTGACAGAAGCCTCGATGTGTTTTAGAAGGTCAATGTGGCACCGACGGTTAAGGCCATGGTGACAAGATAGTTGGCGGTGTCCTTTCCGATGGATTGGGTCCAGTAATCTGAAGGATATTGGGAGACCCCCGCTGCTGAACCACCAATAAATCTCAGATTTATATAACTTTCCAGACCCTTCTGAAGTTTCATTCCCCCACGGACCGATGCATCCAGAATGGAACCTTCGAAACTGAAGTTTGCACCATTAAAAAAGGCGCTGGAAGCATAGATGCCGGTAGCATCAAAGGCTGCGAAGAAATGGGTTGCAAAGGGGAAGCGTCCTGAAACAGCCAGGGCAGGTACCAGGCCGAGATTTTGTGAAATAGCCCGCTTTGTCCCATCGGCACTGGTAAAGCTGATGGATGCGTTGCGGAATTGCAGGGCCGCTCCAAGGGCAAGTTCTGATTCGCCAGGCAGGAAGTCATAGAGATAGGTGAAACGATAGAAGGGAAAGCCGTAGGTTATATCTACCACATCCCCTGTATTAAAGCTAACGTTATCAATAGTAAAATTTTCCCGAGCGGTAATCCTGGTATTTAGTTCCAGGCTCTGATACAGAAAGCGAATCTGATGCCGGTCAATCAGGGTAGTCGAGGCAGTCAGCCGTTCAAAGGGGAACAGTATTTCCTGCCCACCCTGGGTAACGAAATTAAAGGTGCTGGATCCAGCACCAACCCGGTAGGTGTGATAAAGCACCTTGAGAGCCCCTGATTCGACTTCAAAAGCTATTTGCACTGGTTTGTCATCGCTAAATCCGTACAAGGCAGCTGTAATAAAAGTGGCTGCAGCAATAATAAAACGTTTCATATATCCTCCATTTTTAAATATAACTACAGGTCTCTTAAAACGCGA
>ERZ795050.4198-NODE-4198-length-13439-cov-9.328527_pt1 | contig 13439 bp, 11 predicted proteins | sample MGYA00375134_ERZ795050 | MGnify/ENA primary metagenome ERZ795050 (study PRJEB30179, sample SAMN05720221) | activated sludge metagenome | isolation source: Anaerobic digester | place: Japan | collected 2015-05-26 ... | reverse complement strand
CACCCACAAAGGTGCGCTGCGTGTCAGACGAACTTCGTCTGCCCGGGCACCGCCACCGGTTCAACCGGCAAGGCGCCGAAGTCGTACGTGGGCGGGCCCAGCTTCTCCTCTGAGTTCAGCGCCTGCTCCCACGTGATCGTCTGGCCGGTGTACGCCGCCATGCGGCCCATGATCGCCATCAACGTGCTGTGCGCCATCCACTGGCCATCGTTGATCGGCCGCCCGGAGCGAATCGCGGCGAACAGCGCGTCGTGTTCATTCTGGTACATACCGCGGCGCTGGCCGTCGTAGCTCCACTTCAGTTCACCCGCGTGGCTGCGAATCTCGTGCCGCGGCTTCCATCCGTCGATCCGGCACACTGCCTCCGTGCCGACGAAGTAATCCGTATTGTCAAACGGGCAGTCGGCCATCTGCCGGCACGTGTGAAAACAACGCAGGCCGTCGTCGTACTCATAGATGACGCTGAAGTGGTCGTAAACATTGCCGGACTCGGCCCCGCTCCGCGCCTGGCGGCCACCCAGGGCGGTAGCTTTGACCGGCAGCCGGCCGCCCAGCGCCCAGGCAATTTTGTCGATGCTATGGCAAGCCTGCTCGACGATGTGATCGCCGGACAGCCAAGTGAAATGGAACCAGTTGCGAAGCTGCCATTCCATATCAGTCCAGCCGGGTTGCCGCGGAAATTGTTGCAGCGGGCTGGCGTGGTACGCAGTGTGCGCAGACACGATGCGGCCCAGGGCGCCGTCGATGATGCGCTGAAACGTGGCGCGCTCCGGGTCGCTGTAGCGCCAGCAGAAGCCGGCCAGCAGCGACAAATTACGCTTGCTCGCCTCTTCAGCCGAAGCCAGGATTGAGCGGACGCCCGGTGCGTCGACGGCCATCGGCTTTTCGCAGAAAACGTGTTTGCCGGCCAGAACGGCCGCTTTCAGGTGCGCTGGGCGGAAGTGCGGCGGGGCGGCCAGCAGGACCACGTCGACGCCGCTGTCTATCACCTTCTGATAGGCGTCGAAGCCCACGAATCGGCGGTCCGGATCGACCTGCACCCGCTCGGGCTGCGCTTCCTTCAGCGTCTGTAGGCTGTTTTGCAGGCGATCGTTGAAGACGTCGCCCATGGCGGTTAGCACCGCGCCGGGGTCGGCCGCCAGCGCCTCCTTTGCGGCGCCAGTGCCGCGGCCGCCGCAGCCGATCAGTCCGACTTTCAGCGTATCCGAGCCGGCGGCGTAGGCGGCCGGCGCGAGCATCTCGCGCGTCAACATCGCCCCGGCGACTGCGGCCGCGGAGGCTTTGACGAACTGCCGGCGTGTGACGCCGGTTGCGTGCGGAGTTGAATCATGCCTTTTCATGGCGCCTCCTTTGGCGAGACCGCGTTTTGGGTCACAACGGCTCGCGCTTCCCCACATGCACACGTGTGAAGGTGGGAAAGTGGGAAAGTGGGAAGGTTGAACACTGTTCCGTGGACGCCGCGATCGGCAGGCTCTATTCGCCGTTACGGAGGGCGTCTGGATCAGCAGCTCCGGCGCGCGGGATCGGCAGCACGATCCCGCGAGCGCCCGGATTACTCTTCCTCTTCCGCCGCGGCTTTGTGCTGCGCCACAATCTGCTGCTGGATGTTGGGCGGCACGATGTCGTAGTGGCTGAACTCCATCATGTAGCTGCCCTGGCCGCCGGTAGCGCTCTTTAGCTGGCTGCTGTAGGTGGCCACCTCGGCCAACGGCACCGTTCCGCGAATGACGATCTGGTTTCCGGGCAGCATGTCCTGGCCCACGATCTGTCCGCGCTTGCCGGCCAAGTCGCGCGTGATGTCGCCCACGAATTCGGCCGGCACGGTGATTTCAATGTTCACGATGGGCTCGAGCAGGATCGGCTTGCACTGCACGAAGGCCTTTTTGAACACCTGGCGGCCGGCGATTTGGAAGGCGATGTCCTTGCTGTCGACTGGGTGGGTTTTGCCGTCTACCAGCGAGACTTTGACGTCGACCACTGGGAAGCCGGCGATAACGCCCTTGCGCATCTGGTCGCGAACGCCCTTGTCGACGCTGGGGCGGAAGGCCTGATCGATGACGCCGCCGAAGATCTTGTCGATGAACTCGTAGCCTTTGCCGCGCTCGTTCGGCTCCATATCGATGAACACGCGGGCGAACTGGCCGGCGCCGCCGGTTTGTTTCTTGTGCGTGTATTCGACGTACTTGACCGCGCCCGAGATAGTCTCGCGGTACGGAATCTTCGGGGCTTTGGTTTCGACTTCGAGCTTGAAGTAACGCCGCATTTTGCTGCGGATGACGTTCAGGTGCTGGTCGCCCATGCCCTGCATGACCAGTTCGTTGGTTTCCTGGTCGCGGAAGTACTGGAAGCACGGGTCTTCTTCGGCGAAGCGATGCAGCGCGCCGCTGATCTTCTCCACGTCAGCCCGCGACTTCGGCTCGACCGCCAGCGCGAACATCGGCGTGGGGAACTTCGGCATCGGAATCTCCCCGTCTTCGGCCTTGGCGAAGAGGGTGGCGCCGATCTTCAGATCAAGCTTGGCGAAGGCGATGATGTCGCCGGCCTCGGCGCTTTCGATTTCCGCATGCTGATCGCCCCGCAGCTTGAAAAAGTGGCCGGGCCGCTGACCTTTGCGCTCGCCAGGCGTGAAAATCTGTCCGTCCGGCTTCAGCACGCCGCGATGGACGCGGGCCACGGAGTACTTGATGTTGCTGCGCGGGTCCGAAGTGATCTTGAAGACCTGGGCGACGAAATCGCCCGCGCGATCCGGCTCAACCTCAGTCTTCTTGGCCGCCTCACCGTCGCCCATAACCACGCTGCGGCGTTTGCCTTCAACCGGCGACGGCGCGCAACGCAGCAGGGCCTCCAAAAGTTCGGGAACTCCCACGCCGGTCTTGGCGTTGACGAACAGCACCGGGATGAGCCCGCCCGAAGCCACGGCCTTGCGGATGGCCGGCACGAGCTGCTCGAGCGAAGCGCTGCCGGTCTCCATGTAGGATTCCATCAGCGCCTCATCGGTTTCGACAATAGCGTCGACCAGACTGGTGTGGGCCGCGGCCACATCCAGCAGGTCCGCCGTGCCTTGCTCCTCGCGCAGCAAGTCGATCAGCTTCTTGCCGCCGTCAGCCGGCAGGTTGATCGGGTGGCAGTGATGACCGAAGGTTTCCCGGATGCCACGTAAGATCTCGTCGAGGTTGGCGTTTTCGGCATCGATGCGCGTGATGACGATCATTCGCGGCAGGCCGTATTCGCCGGCCGCATTGAACATGCGGCGTGTGTTGACGCCGATTCCGCTGGCGGCGGAGACGACCACGCAGGCCAGGTCGACGCCGGCCAGGGCCGCGATGGCCGGGCCGATGTAGTCCGGCATGCCGGGCGTATCGATGAAATTCAGCAGCTTTCCCTCGTACTCCACGTAGAAGGCGGCCGAGTCGACGCTGTGCTTACGTTCGCGTGACTCGTCGTCGTGATCGAGCATGCTGGTGCCGTCGTCGATGCTGCCCATGCGGGTGGTCACGCCCGCCTTGTGCAGTATGGCCTCGCCGAGGGTGGTTTTGCCCGCGGCGGAGTGGCCGACGAGGGCGACGTTGCGAATATCGCTGATCTGGAAAGCAGCCATTCACCAGTCTCCGTGCGCGCCTAAAGCGGCAAATTGTGCAAAGATTCTGAGTATATCATGACGAGGGGGGCTGCCAAGGGGCGCGTGGACACGAGTAGGGAGTCAGCGGTTCGGCAGGGAGTATTTGAGCGATGACGAGGTCCCGCCCGCTACGAAGACGATCAGAGCAGGTCGGGGGCCAACGGCGGTCACCGGGGCGACACGCCCCGGCTCTGCTCCGTCTCAGGCCTTTGCGGATTGGCCCTTCTTCTTGCCGTTTGCCGGCGCGTCGGCCGGGGGCGGCTCCCATAACTTGGCGCGCGGCGAGCGCGGTTTGGCGTACTGCAAACCGATCAGGCCGGCCAGGCCGATCAGGGAAATCATCAGCGCTATGAACTGTGAGATCGTGAACTGGAAAGTGTCGACCGGGTTGTCGGCACGGATCGTCTCCAGGATGTACCGCGTCCAGGGTTCGATCAGCAGCATGGTACAGATCACCTGCCCGTCGCGCGTTCGCCGCCAGTACAGTGCGTTGAGCAGCAACGCCAAGAGGATCAGTGTGAGCGCGGAATAGAGCTGCGTCGGATGGACCGGCAACGCCGGATACTGCCGGGCCAGCTCCTGAAGCTGTGTCAGGCTCAGGCCGGAAGCTTGCATGGCCAGCAGGACCTCCGCATGAGCCGCGCCGCTGGCGCAGCCGCCTCCGAGCGAAGCGGCGAGGGAACCAAGCTCAGCCCGCAGACGGTTCTCCTCGCGGTCCAACTCGGCTTGTTCGGCGGCGCTGGTGGCCAGGGCGCGCCGCGCCGTGAGCTCCTTTTGGCGCTGGCCAATTGCCGCCGCGGCGCTTTTGATTTTGGCAAACTCGGCCTCCGTCATTCGCAGCATTTCACGTGGCAGAGGAGCGGCCGGGCGGCCATCCGTCAGCACGCCGTTGGGCGGAAACCACAACAGTTCCTTTGGAAGGTCGAGTTGTCCCGACTGCCATTGCTGAATCAACGCGTTGCTGCCGAACGGAAAGCGCACCGCCCACGGCAGGTCAGACGGCAATCCCCAGCAGCAGCCGTTGAGGAAGCAGCCGAGCCGTCCCAGTCCCATGCCCAGCGCGGCCGAGGGCGCCATGATGTCCAAATACCAGCGGAACGAGTGACCCCAGAAAAGCATGTATATAACGACGCCCAGCGTGGCGGCGATGAACCCGCCGTATACCTCCAGGCCGCCGTCGCGCACGCCGAGGGTGGCCCGCAACAGGATCGCCACCCAGTTTCCCAGCGGCGCGAACTGCTCGTCCCAGTAGTGCACCACGTACATGAGCCGCGCCCCGCCCACGCCGCCGATCAGGGCAATGAAAGCGCAATTGAGTACCACGTCCGGGTTCCCGCCGGACCTGGTAGCGCGGCGGACGGCCCAGACCACCGACAGCAAAAAGCCCAGCATCATCACCAGGCCGTAGCCGGGCACGTCGATATTCACAACCGGGATGCGGAAAACCACGGGCATCATGGTTCAGGTCAACCTCGCGAATCTGCGGCCGGCTTTGATACGGCCGATGACTGCATATCGCCGCCGGGGCTCGAACCGGACATCCTAAGCGCCGCGGCGGCCGGGGTCCACGAAGAAGCTGTCGATCAAGCGGGCCGCGCCGATATGGACGGCGAGGGCGACCAGAACCGGACCGCTGATGCGTTCGACCGGCTGCATGGTTTCGGAATCGACCAGGCGGATGTAATCGATGCGTGCCGGCCCGGCGGCGGTGATCACGTCGCGCAGCAGTGCGGTGATCTTGGATGCATTGCGCTCGCCGGCGTGAATCCGGTTCCGGGCTTTGATCAAGCCGTCATATAGACAAGCCGCCTGATCGCGCTCGGCCGGCGTGAGGTACATGTTGCGGCTGCTGATGGCCAAGCCGTTTTCTTCGCGGACGGTGGGGCAGCCGACGATTTCCAACGGCATATCCAAGTCGCGCACCATGCGCCGCACGACCGCGAGCTGCTGAAAGTCCTTTTCGCCGAAATAGGCGACGTCGGGCTGCACGATGTTGAACAGCTTGGTGCAGATGGTGGTGACGCCGTCAAAGTGACCGGCGCGCGAGACGCCGCACAGCGTTTCGGTGAGTTTGGCGACGTGCACGCGGGTGACGGCGTCGGGCCGGCAGAGTTCGTCGGCTGAAGGAATGAAGACCAGGTCGACTCCGGCCTGCTGACATACCTGCAGGTCGGCGGCTTCGTCGCGTGGGTACTTCTGGAAGTCCTCGTTAGGCCCGAACTGCAACGGGTTTACGAAGATGCTGACCACGGTGTAGGTGCCGTCACGGCGCGCGGCGTCGATCAGCGAAGCGTGTCCACGATGTAGGGCGCCCATGGTAGGTACAAAGCCGATCCGCTGCCCAGAGCGTCGCGCCTCCGCGACGGCGTTTCGCGTGTCGGCGATGTTGCGAGTTACTTGCATCGATCTCTTTAGTCCTGCGCCAGATTGGCCGGGCCCTCTGACTGTTCCTCTCGATTCCCAGTCGCCGAACCGCCGGGTTAAAATGCGGCACCTGTTCGGTTAAACACGCACGTATGATAGGAGTCTGACCATGGCGCACCAGCGGCGCGCGACAGTTTTCTTGAGTTTGGCTGTCTGCCTGTGGCTGCCCGGCGGCGCGGCGCGGGCTGCCGACCCGCCCTGGCTGGCGCGCGGCCGGACCGGCATGGTGGCCAGCGACTCGCCGGAGGCCTCGCAAATTGGGGCCGATGTGCTGGCCGCGGGCGGGAATGCATTTGACGCAGCGGTGGCCACGTCGTTCGCCCTGGCGGTGGCGCGGCCCCAGAGCACCGGCCTGGGCGGCGGCGGGTTCATGGTGGCCTGGGTGGCTGCGGAAAAGCGCTTCGTGGTTTTGGACTTCCGCGAGTGCGCCCCGCAAGCCGCCACGCCCGAGCGGTACGCAGAACTGGCGGCCCAGCAGGGCGACGGTTTTTCGCCGAGCGTTTACGGCGGCAACGCGGTGGCCGTTCCGGGACAACTGGCCGGACTGGTCGAGATTAACCGGCGCTTCGGCACCCAGCCGCTGAAGGAGCTCATTCGGCCGGCGGCGGCTCTGGCCGAGGCGGGCTTCGCGGTGGATGCCCATTATCGCGGCGCTTGCAAGGAAGCGCTGGCGGTGCTGGAGAAGTCGCCGGCCCTGATGCTGCGATACAAGGTTCTTTACGAAACGCTGTTGAACAAGGGCAAACTGCCGCAGATCGGCGAGCGACTCAAACGCCCGGATCTGGCCCGGGGCCTGCGACTGATCGCGCAAGAGGGGCCGCGCGTTTTCTATGAAGGACCGGTGGCCGCGGCGATCGTAAGCGCGGTCAAAGCGAGCGGGGGAGAGCTGACGCCGGAGGATCTGCGGAATTACCGCGTTCTGGAGCGCGCGCCGATCCGCGCGGCAATGGGCGAGTACGAACTGGTCACAATGCCTCCTCCGTCATCCGGAGGTGTTTGTCTGATTGAGGCGTTGAACATCCTGCAGTGCCTGGCCGCCGACGTTGGCGGGGTGACGAAGCTGCGTAGCAAGGATTCCGACTTGTACCCGGCCGCCCTGGCGCGGGCCTTCAAACACGCCTTTGCCGACCGGGCGCGCTGGTTGGGCGACCCGGATTTCACGCCGGTTCCGGTTGCGCGGTTGACGGACAAACAGTACGCGTGCGATTTGGCGCTGAAAGCGGGACAGAATCCTGAAGACTTCGGCAGCCGGCAACTGCCGGAGGATCGGGGCACTTCGCACTTTTGCGTGGCCGACCACCTGGGCAACGTCGTTGCTCTGACCGAGACCATCAACGGCGTCTTCGGCTCGCTGGTCGTGGCCGAGCCCTACGGGATTCTTCTGAATAACGAGATGGACGATTTTCTGACGGTGCGTGGGCAGGCGAATCTGTACGGCTTGCTGCAGGGCGAGGCCAATCTCGTGGGGCCCGGCAAGCGGCCGTTATCCAGTATGTGCCCGACCATCGTCGTGCAGGGGGGGCGGCCGGTGCTGGCCCTGGGCGGCTCCGGCGGACCGCGAATCATCACCGGCGTGGCCCAGGTGCTGCTGAACGTGATGGAGTTTGGCGAGTCGCTGGACGGCGCAGTGGAGGCCGTTCGCCTCCATCACCAGTGGCAGCCCGACGTAGTGTTTTTCGACGGGCAGCCTGCGGCGGACTTGTGGGGCGCGCTCGAGGGGGCGGGGCTGAAGGTCAGCGATCGGCGGCGGGGCGCGGTGGTGCAGGCGCTGCAGATTCTTCCGGACGGCACACTCGTCGGAGTCAGCGATCCGCGGCGCAGCGGTCGGCCGGCGGGCGTGCCGTAACAGAATTTGAGGTTTTGCGAGGCGGGGAAAACAGTGGACCTCCCGGCCATTGGCGGCGCGGGAGGTCCAACAGCGTACCGAAGTCACGCCGGAGGCAATAGTCCGCGTACTACTGCACCAGAAGCGTTCCGTAGGTGGGGTCGCGGGGGAAGGTATAGTCCACCCAGCCGGTCCAGAGGCTCTGATAGAGATTCGTCAGCGGCGTCTGGAGCAGATCGGCGATTGTATCGTTAGTGTTCGCGAGGCCGGCCGAAACGCCCTGCGAGATGGCCTGATTTCCCACGCCCGCGATGAAACTCGTGTATGGGTCGGTAGCTGCGAACGGCCGACAAGTGAATGGGGCAGCCAACACCAAGCCGGCCAGGGCCAAGCAAACAAATCTAGCTTTACTCATCAGTTCCTCCATGTGTTCAAACCAATTTCCCTAAGGCTAAACGCGTTGGGCTCGGACGGTGGCCGGACCAACAGCGCCATCGTGTGCGCAGGAAACGAAACCGCACCAAATTGATCTAACTGTAGCAAGATCCATACCGTTTTTGGAGTCGAGAGGTGGACATTCGCAACGTCATGCGCCACAGGGACTTAGGCGAATGTGGAGGAGGCGCGCATATGCACATCGGAAAGGCGAGAAATGACGGTCGTGCGCCACCCAGGATGGGCGAAGATGTTGGAACTGCTGATCGGCCAAGATGTTATGTTCGGTTTGCCGAGGCAGTGCGTGACGAGCGCTGACGCGAAGCCGTCGGGCATGTTGGCCGCTGCGTTTTTCGATTTATCAAATCAAGATGGTTTTAGTATCGCATTGTCCGTTGTAGCGGCCGTTGACAGCCTGCGTCCGGTCGGGTAACTAGGGGTACGCTCTGCATCGTAGGCGGAGTGACTGGCAGGAGGTCTTGTGTGAGCGGAGCTATGATGCTGCTGGCTGAGTTAGGCGCGACGTATTACATCATCATGGTGGCGCTGTTGATCGGGGTTCTCATTCTTTGGAAAGTTCTAAAGGCCCGCGGCATGAGCTAATCTGCCGATGCGGAACCTTGGTGCCGCCCCCATAAGCTGGTAGACGCTACGCCGCCCTTTGTGTGTGGCTCAAAATGCCGATTCCCGAACGAGGACCGCAGTCCTGCTGGCCTGCGATTGCGCGCGATGCCATCGAGCACGCAGTACGCTATGGCGAAACCGCGGCTGATTGTGCCGCGCCAGCTCAGCATGAGCCTGAGTTTGGGGGCGTCTTCGTTACCCTGCACAAGCTTGGCCGCCTGCGCGGCTGCATGGGCCTGCTGGAACCGCAAGAATCCCTAACCGCAGCCGTGCGCCGGGCGGCGGTCTGTGCGGCCTTGCAGGATCCGCGCTTTCATCCGGTGACGTTGGCAGAACTCCCCGCGGTGGAGATCGAAGTCTCTGTGATGTCCCGGCCCCAGCCGTTGCGCGACCTGCAGCAGCTCGAACTCGGCCGGCATGGGATCATCGTCGGCCGCGGCCGCAACCGCGGTTTGTTCCTGCCGCAGGTTGCGACGGAATACGGATTCAGCCGCGAGGAATTCCTTTCGCGCTGTTGCAGCGAGAAAGCCGGCTTGCCGGCGGATGCCTGGCGCGACCCGCGTACCGAAGTGTTCATCTTCACGACGGATGTTTTCGCTGAACTGAGCTAGGTGCGGCATTCGCCGCCGGTCCGGTGGGATGATCTGATCGCCCGGCAAATCCGGGCGGCCAGGCGGTTCGCCGCGCCGAGCGTTCATACTTCCTGCGCGAGTTGGCTCCGCGGATTTGTTCAGTAGCGGCAATAAAGCAACGGGAGGGCGAGGCTCGCGCACTCGCCCTCCCGGTTTGAATTCTAGGGGTAGAACTAGCGGCGCCGGCCGAGCAACAGCAGCGCGCCCGCCAGCAGCGCCAAGCCAGCCGGTTCCGGGATGATCTGGAAGTAGTGCGTTCCGCCGCCCAGATCTCCGGCGGTCAGGCTGAAGGCCAACTGCGAGTTCATGTCGCTCACCGCAAACGGAAGCGGCGAGTAGGGGACGAACGACAACGTGCTGGTGCTCCCCGTCGGAGTCGTCACGCCCGGCAGCACCTCCTCAAAAAGGGTACCGGTGGGGACCAGACCGTTGTAATGGGTAATAAGGATACCGCCCGCCGAGGGAAGGGCCTGCATGGCAACGCCGTTGTTGTTCGTATCGGTCACGTTGATTGCCAGCCCGGCCGCGGCGCTAGGTGTCGCCAAGGTGGCGAAGGTCAATTGCGGCATCGTGATTGTGAAGATGGTGTCGGAGCTGCCCGATTGAACCGCGAAAGCACCGGCGATCTTCTTGGTCGAGTCCAACTGCAACGCCATGTTCGCGTTCTGCAGCGTCGCGATAGGCGTGAAGAACTCGTCGTAGATGAACTGCGTTGCCGTGTTCCAAATGTAAGTGGACGTCGATGGGTTGTAGACCAACTGGTCCCGAGTGAACTCCAGGACACCTGTCCCGGACGCATTTGTCGCCTCAATCCTGAAAATTACTTCGGAAATGTCGGACAAATCTGCCAGCGCGCCCGAAGCCAGCGCCAACACCAGTCCTAGCGACAGGCATCTAGTTCTCATGCTCGTCTCCTCTCTCACCTCTACCGCTGCTCCGCGCTGCCGTCCGAACAGCACCTGGCCTACAGGCGCTGCCTAGCGGCGACGCAGCACACAAACCCCGACGGCCAGCAGAAGTAGTCCAGCCGGCTCGGGGACAATTTCGAAATTCGAAGAACCGCTGACGAATCCGTACGCAGAAAGCGAGAACGCGATTTCCGCGCCCATGTTGCTCGCGACGCCGATCGGAACGTGGGCCCCGCCGCCTGGGTAGGCGAAATTGCCTTCTGCCAACGTCGCCGGTGGAATCACGTCGATCGGGCCGATCGCTTCCGCGAAAGTGATCGAGTCGTTGTAGTAAGCGCGGTAAGCTCCGCCGCCGGGTTGCAGGCCGACCAGCGAGACACCCTCGCCCATGATATCCATAACCGTGAACGCGGCGTCCGCACGGGCGCTTGCATTTGCGATCGTCGGGAACGACAGCAACGCCGAAGTCAACGTCACGTCAGTGGCAGCATCGCCCGCTTGAAACGAAAACCCCATGGCGATCTGCGGGTTGGAAGAAATGGCGATGTAGCTGTCCTTCACGATGGTGCCCACGACCTGGTCACCACTCATTAGACTAATGTCTTCTGTGTTGGACCAGAAAAAGTCGCCGCCGTCCCATATGCCCTCATCAGCCGTGATTTCCAACACGCCGGTACCGCGGCCAGAGGAGGCAGTGATCCTCAGCACAACCTCGGAAACGTCGGCCAGCGCGCTGCCGGCGACAAAAGACAGCACGACTACTAGCGCGCCAAGCGCCCGCATTCCTGATCGGTCTAGTTTCATGGCATTCCTCTTTCCTTGATCGGACGGACCTTGCTGCGCCCGACACTCCACGGCAACATGCAGCCTCGAACCGCTGGCCACAAAAGCCGCTTACGACTCCTCAGCCCTACAAGCCAATGACATTTTTACCACACCCGGCAGTATCGGTTCAAGTATAAATTGAGCCGGCGGGCGGCGCGACGCGCTTCAGCGTACATAAGTCCCTGACAATGAAAGGCTTACAGCCGCCGAGAATAATCCTGCCGCATGAAGGTGGCGATTTCCAGCCAGAAAGCTCATGTTTTATAGGACGATGTGGCTACCAGCACCGGCAATAATCAACTGTAAAAGTTAAAAAATGCGAAATCTCTTAGTACTAGGACCCAAAACCATCCCGTTGCGGGTGCGGTGGCCGCTAGGTACAAACGCGGGCATGTTAGCTTGCTGTCACTTTTTGGCGCTGGCGCAGGCGATGGTTCTGCCGAGTGTCGCGCAGGGATTCTTGTCGCGGCCGCCGTCGGCGTACCGCTTTGAGCCCGGCGATCGGCTGGTCTACGAACTTCGCTCTGAGAGCACGCCGCTCACGCCCGGCGCGGCGGGCGAGCGCTGTTTCGGTCAGATCGAAATATGGTGCCTGGCTCTCAAGAATGGCGAGGCGCTACTCCTGCTAGATTTCATACGCATTGTCGATAATCGAGCTGAGCCGATGCGCGGCGTGGTTGTACGTATCGACAGCCGGGGGCGGGCAACGATGACCTCAGCCATGCAGGAGCAGGCGATCGAGATGGAAAGTGCATGGGAGGTCCTGCCGGTCCAAGCCAGCGCGGTTGAAAGCGGAAGCTCGTGGAGCGCACCGGCCGGCCTCTTCGGCCGCCGGCGGCATTGTCGGGCCGAAGACGACGCAGAGCAGCCGGGCACGACGCGCGTGGAGTTCGTAACCGCCTATCCGCCTGGCGCTGGCGAAGTGTTGGGACATTCGTGCGAGGGGAAGTACTGGTTCGACCGGGCTGCGGGCTGCGTTACTCGCTTTGAGAACATCGAGATTGATAAGCCGGCCAATCGGCGGACTGAATCGGCTGGAGTTCTACGCTCGCGCAGCAGCATGCCGCCGGGTTGGGCTCAGCGCCGCGCCGCCGAAGCCGAGCAGTACGAGCTGGCGGTGCGCCGTGAAAGCAGCTTGCTGAGGCAGATACAAGATCGTCCGGAAACGGTCGAGGAGGCGCTGCGCAACCTCGACCGGCTCTGGGCCGGCATGGCCACCGAGCTTACTCGCCAGGATTCCCCATTCCGCACGCTGGCTCGTGCCAAGCGGCAGCGCTGGACGGCGGAAGCCGACCAGGTCCGGCAGATGGCAAACTACGCCCAGCGCTGGCTCGGCCGCACCGCCGTTCCGTGGACGTTGCCTGATGCACGCGCTCAGATGGTTTCGAGCGAAAGTGTGCGAAGGCACGCCTGCCTGGAACTACTTTGGCGCACGGATGAGCCGCGCAGTTTGGCCGAACTGGCACAACTGCAAGCCGCGCGCGACGAGCTGGGCGATTCTGAAATCCCCGTGATTTGCTTGAACCTGGATCAGGACACGTCCGTCGCACGCCGCTCGATCGCGCAGCTTCCGGCGGGCCCGACGCACATTCTGGCCGGGCCGATAGCGGCTGTAGAACAGCCCGTTAACCTGCCGATTTTGCGCGTGTTGGATGGCGATGGTAAGATAGTGAGGGTGTGGATCGGGTGGCAGCCGTCGTGTGTGGAAGCGTTTGTTGAAGCGCGGCGTTGCGGTCAATGACGAACGACTCTTGCCGCGACAGATTTGCGCGTGCCAGGCGGACTGTGGCACCCTTTGTACACCGGCGGGCCAAGCTGACCAGGAGTAGCGGTGTGTTCAAGCGGGCCGTGGAATGGTTCTTGTTGTGTTCAATCGCCCTGCTCGGGATGATCGGAAGCTGTGCGCGACCGTCGTCGGGCCCGGTGGCGGCCCGCATCGAAGCCCGCCCCGCGCCTGTCAGCGGTTTGACGGCGGCCGAAGCGGACACGCGCGCCGATCGCGTGCGCCAGGATCCGGCCGGGTACCTGCGGCAGGTGCTGGCCAAGTGCGGCGAGTTGAAGCAATACGCCTTGGAGTTCACGCGCTACGAGCGCCGCGGGCTGCTGAATCGTCTGCAGGGGCCGGAGCACATTCAATGCTGGTTCCG
>ERZ795050.4192-NODE-4192-length-13450-cov-4.104965_pt1 | contig 13450 bp, 13 predicted proteins | sample MGYA00375134_ERZ795050 | MGnify/ENA primary metagenome ERZ795050 (study PRJEB30179, sample SAMN05720221) | activated sludge metagenome | isolation source: Anaerobic digester | place: Japan | collected 2015-05-26 ... | reverse complement strand
CTTCGATGTCGCGGAATTTCGTAAACTGGGCGTCCGGGTCACCCCGGCTGTCCTCGTGGATGGGAAAATCGTCGTCTCGGGAAAGATACCGACGGTTGAAGAGCTGAAGAAGATTCTGTCCGAAGCAAAGTAGGGGTACAAAGATGGACATGAAGGTACTGGCTACAGTTTTTTTCTCTGTATTCATCGCCGAGCTGGGTGACAAGACACAACTCGCCACATTGGCGTTCGCCGCCGACAAGGAAGTGAGCAAACTCACGGTGTTTCTCGGCGCATCGCTCGCATTGGTCGTCGCCGCTGGTATCGGAGTCCTGGCAGGCGGCTTCGTCGCCCAGCACGTGAGCGAAAAATATCTTCACTACGCCGCTGGTCTCATTTTTACCGGCATAGGGATTTTTACTCTGATAAGGGCTTAGAAAAACTCTTGGCTTCCGGTCCGCGATCGATTGCCTTCCAGGAAGGCGGCCGGAGCTTATTTCAATGCCTCTTCGATGGTTGAGGCGATCCGTTTCGCCATGGCGGAAATGACTTTCTCCGACGGGCCTTCTACCATGACGCGGCACATCCGCTGGGTTCCGGAAAATCTCACGAGGATTCTTCCCCGACCCCGGAGCTCGTCCTCGGCCTCATCGAGGACCTTCTTTACCGATGGGATCTTGTCGAGGTCTTTCTTCCTCGCAACTGGGGTGTTGATGAGTACCTGCGGCAGGGTCGTCATTATACCGGCGAGCTTGGACAGCCGTTCGCCCCTTTCCTTCATGACGGCGAGCACTTGGAGGGCCGAAAGGATGCCGTCGCCCGTCGTGGAGTGGTCTAAAAAAATGATGTGGCCTGATTGCTCGCCGCCGAGATTGAACCCTCCCCGTAACATTTCCTCCAGGATATAGCGGTCGCCGACCTGGGTCTTGACGACGTGAATCCTCTCTCTCTTCATGGCGATATCGAAACCCATGTTGCTCATGATCGTCGCGACGACGGTGTCTTTCTTCAGGGTATTCTTGGCCTTCATGTCGAGGGCACAGACGGCCATTATGTGGTCGCCGTCGATCTTTCTGCCCTTCTCGTCCGAGAAAATCACCCGGTCGGCGTCGCCGTCGAGGGCGATCCCTGCGTCGGCTCTGTGCTTCCTGACCGCTGCGCAGACGACTTCGGGGTGCATGGCGCCACAGTCAAGATTGATGTTACGCCCATCGGGGTGGGTCCCGATGGGGATCACCTCTGCGCCCAATTCCTCGAAGATGAGGGGGGCGACCTTGTAGGCAGCGCCGTTGGCGCAGTCGACCACGATCTTCATCCCGTCGAGGGTCATCTTGCGGGGGAAGGTATTCTTCAGGTAGGCGATGTACCGGCCTTCGGCATTACCTATCGCCACGGCCCGGCCGACATCACCTCCGGTGGGGAGGTCCTGTTCCTTCACATCAGAGAAGACAAAGCGTTCAATCTCCTCTTCCATTTCATCAGGCAGCTTGAACCCGTCGCCGGAAAAGATCTTGATGCCGTTGTCCTGAAACGGGTTGTGGGAGGCCGAGATCATCATTCCGGCATCGGCCCTCATGTTGACGGTCAGGAAGGAAACCGCGGGCGTCGGAAGGGGACCTACCGTCATGGCGTCGACACCCATGGAACAGATGCCCGAGACAAGGGCGCTTTCGATCATGGAGCCGGAAAGACGGGTGTCTCTCCCCACGAGTATCCTGTGCCTTTTGCCCTTGTTCTTGAAAACACGGGCCGTCGCCCGCCCTATCTTCATGACTGTTTCGATGGTCATGGGAGGGACGTTTGCCAAGCCCCTTATGCCGTCCGTACCGAAAAGCTTCCTCATACCCGATCCCTGTATTTTTAAACCGTCGGTCGCATCTATTATCGTTTCGTTTCTTCTTTGTCAACAAGGCGCAAAAGGGATTCTTGGAGTCCCGTCATTTCCCCTTGACAGGCGGGTTGGGAGGCCGGACAATGCGAAAAAACAAGTCTCTAATGTCCGCTTCGAAGTCGCCCGGTACATCCGATGCCGAAAATCATAAAAATACTGTCGTTATTTCTCCTCATTGCGGCATCCTCCTTTTCTTTTGTGCATGCCCAGGAGAGGGCATTTACGGCCGAGTACGTTTACGCGGCGGGAAAGCTGGACGACAGGGCGACCGCGCGGGTGCTTGCCCTGGAGGGCGTGAAGGACCGTCTCTGGAGAAAGCTGTGGGACGACCTCGATGGGCTTGTCCTTGTCAAGCAGTTGAACCTCACTGCCGAGCAGATGGCCGCCGTCGTCCCGTCCCTCGCAGAGGTCCTGGTTGTGGATGAAAGATGGGACGGGAGGACTTATAGGGTCGAGGCTGAACTTTTCGTGGGCAACCTAAACAGCCTTCAACAGTCCCTTCTGACTTTGAGCAGGGATGAAGGACGGCTGAAGGAGCTCGCAGAGGGCAGGAAAAGACGGGAAGATGCCCTCGGGAGAATGGCCGTTCTCAACGCAGAGGCAACGACAGCACCGGGAGGGGCGAAGGAAGGCCTCATCGGGAGGTACCGCCTCCTGGCGCGACAACTCAGCGAGTCGGACTTGATGCTCAAGGGTTCCATCGCCGAAAGGTCGGGCAGGTGGCGGGAGGCGAAGAAGGCTTATGACGAAGCGCTGAAGCTGAACCCACGGAACGAATCGGCCCTCTACCGTCGGGGGATAGCCTCGGCGCAAATGGGGATGAGAAACGATGCGCTCCGCGATTTCAACAGGGTTTTGAAGGCTAACCCCGAAAGCGACTCAGCCCTGTACATGCGAGGCATCGTCTATGCCCGCATGGGTAAATACCGGCAGGCAGTGGCCGATCTTTCGCGCGCCATCAAAAGAAATGACAGGTTTGCCCCCGCTTACTACCAGCGGGCAATGGCACTGGACCGCCTCGGTAAGACCGGGGAGGCCGTCGAGGACCTGACACGCGCTATCGAGCTGAACGGCGAAAACTCCCAGTATTACCTGACCCGGGGTGCCCTCCTTGAGAAACTCGGACGGCGCGTAGAGGCCTCGCAGGACCTCACAAGGGCCGTCAAGCTCGACCAGAAGCATGAATTGACCGCCGCCGGCCCGCTCGATAGGTCCTCTAAAGACAACCAGGCGGTTAAGGAGCTCGCCGAGGCCATCGCCAAGAATCCGACCGACAGTGAGGCCTATTACCGGCGGGGTATGTTCTACAGTAATATAGGCGATTGCCTGTCGGCCGTCAGTGACTTCAACAAGGCGATCGAGCTGAACCCGAAGGACGCAGCGTCCTATTTCATGCGGGGCGTCACCTATGGTATGATTGACCTATCTTACGATTCCCTGAAGGACATCCGCGTATCGGCAAGGCTTGGTTATAAACCGGCCCGTGAGTACATGAGCGCCCGGGGACTCAAGTGGTGAACTTAGCGTTTGAAGGGAGAGAACTATGGCCGGTTTTTTTGAGATAAATGTGAAGACGGACTTCTCGGCGGCCCACTGTCTGAGGGAGTACGATGGCGACTGCGAACGGCTCCACGGCCACAACTGGACCGTCGAACTATCTGTCAGATGTCGGGGTTTGAATGAGATCGGCATCGGTGTCGACTTCCGGGACGCAAAAAAGGCACTGAAGGAAGTCGTCGGCCGACTCGACCACAGCCACCTCAACGAGTTGCCTGCCTTCCAGGAGGAAAATCCCACCTCGGAGAACATCGCCCGGTTTCTCTACGGCGAACTCTCGCGGAAACTCAACGCCGACGGGGTGAAGGTCTCGCAGGTCAAGGTTTACGAGACCGCGGGAGCAGGCGTCTGTTACTGGGAGGAATGATTGTCCCTCAAGGTCAACGAGGTCTTCTACAGCATCCAGGGTGAGTCCTCCTATGCCGGGTTCCCCTGCGTCTTCGTGCGTCTAACAGGTTGCAACCTCCGTTGCTCCTGGTGCGACACGGAATATGCCCGGGAAGAGGGCGCCGCCATGGACATCGGGGAGGTCCTCGAACGGGTGAAGGGTTACGGCTGCCGTCTCGTCGAGATCACGGGCGGTGAACCCCTCATTCAGGAGGAGACGACCGAACTCATCCGCCGCCTCCTCGACGAAGGACTCGCGGTCCTCCTGGAGACGAACGGCAGCATGGACGTGGGCGCGGTGGACAGGCGCTGCGTAAAGGTCGTCGACCTGAAGTGCCCCTCCAGCGGAGAGAGCGGCTGCAACAACTTCCGCAATCTTGAGCGACTGACGGAGAAAGACGAAATCAAGTTCGTCGTCGGCGACCGCGCCGATTATGAGTATGCCTGCAAGGTGTTGCCGCTGATCCGGGAAAGGTGTCCGGGCAGCACGGTCCTTTTCTCGCCGCTCTCGGGCCGGATGGAGCCCCGCAGGCTCGCGGGTTGGATACTGGAAGACAGGCTCTTCGTCAGGCTCCAGCTCCAGCTCCACAGGGTGTTATGGCCCGAGAAAAACCGCGGTGTTTAGGGTGGCCGGATGAAGAGAAAGGCGGTCGTGCTCACGAGCGGGGGGATCGACTCGACGACGGCGATGGCCGTCGCCCGCGAGGAGGGGTATGAGCTCTACAGCCTTACCTTCGGCTACGGCCAGCGCCATGCCGTGGAGCTCGACGCGGCGCGCAGGGTCGCCGAGGCCTTCGGCGCGAAAGAGCACCTCCTGATCCGTCTCGACCTGCGCAAGATCGGAGGCTCGGCCCTGACAGCCGACATCCCGGTCCCCAAATCCCGGACCGGAGGGGAGATGCGTCAGGAGATACCCGTCACCTACGTGCCGGCGCGGAACACCATCTTTCTTTCCTATGCCCTCGCCTGGGCCGAGGTCCTGGAAGCGCCGGATATCTTCGTCGGCGTCAATGCCATCGACTATTCCGGCTACCCCGACTGCCGTCCCGAGTACATCCGGGCCTTCGAAGAGATGGCCAACCTAGCTATCAAGGCTGCCGTGGAAGGCCGGTTCCGGGTAAAGATCCACGCCCCCCTCATCAACCTCTCAAAGGCGCAGATTATACTGAAGGGCAAAGCCCTCGGCGTGGACTACTCACTGACCCACAGTTGCTACGACCCGTCGCCGGAAGGCAAGGCCTGTGGCCGATGCGACAGCTGTCTTCTCAGGAAGAAAGGTTTCCGCGAGGCCGGCGTCGAAGACCCGACGGTTTACGCCTGAGGGAAAGAGCGGCCGATTCAAACCCGCCCTTGACATACTTAATCAAAACGATTAAGGTTCTCTTCAACTCGCCGCCCACCGAAGGGCAAAAGACGGGGACGGCACTCATGGGGGTAAAACAACCAAAAGGAGACATAAGATGAAAAAATTTATTCTGATCCCATGCCTCATCGTCTTTTCGGTCCTGCTCCTGAGCAGTGTTTCCGCCTCGGCCGCCGAAAAGATCGGCTTCATCAACATGAGGGAGATCATAGATCGTTCCGACGCGGGGAAGGCAATAAAGGCGGAATTAGAAAAAGCTGTAGAGGGAAAGAAGGCCGCCATCCAGCAAAAGGAAAAAGAACTCAAGAAGGCAAAAGAAAACCTCGATAAACAGCGCTCGGTGCTGACACCTCAGGCCATGCAGGAAAAGGAGATGCAATACCAGGTCGAGTACAGGGAATACGAAAGACTGGTCAAGGACTCCGCTGAGGAGCTCCGGGCAAAGGACCAGTTTATGGCGAACAAGCTGTTCCCTGAAATCATTAAAGTCGTAAAGGCCATAGGTCAAAGGGAAAAGTACGCGGCCATCCTGGATGAATCCGCCGCCCTCTATTCCTCGAAGGAAAACTCCCTCACGGACAAGGTCATCAAGGAACTCAACAAGACCTATCAGGGCAAATAGGAGGGTGGAGGTGGAGACCATGTTGGGAACGATGGACTGGGGTATGAAGAACCGCATGTCGCAGCTTTTCAAAGAAGACGGCCGTTGTTTCTTCCTCCCCATCGACCACGGCTACTTCCAGGGACCGACAAGCTGCCTGGAAAGACCCGGTGAGACCATAGCGCCGCTCCTCCCCTGGGCCGATGCACTCTTCGTGACCAGGGGCGTGCTTCGCTCCGCCATAGACCCTGCGAAGAGTAAACCCATCATCCTCCGGGTCTCCGGCGGGTCGAGCGTGATCGGCAGGGACCTGGCGAATGAGGGCATCACGACCTCCATCGAGGAGATCATCCGCTTGAACGCGACCGCCGTCGGGGTATCGATCTTCGTGGGAAGCGACTATGAATACGAGTCGTTGATGAACCTGGCCGATATCGTCAACGACTGTGAGGACTTCGGCATCCCTGTGATGGCCGTGACGGCGGTGGGCAAGGAACTCCAGAAACAGGAGGCCCGGTATCTCTCACTGAGCTGCCGCATCGCGGCGGAATTCGGCGCCCGGGTCGTCAAGACCTACTGGTGCAAAAACTTCGACAAGGTCGTCGAGGGATGCCCGGTCCCGGTCGTGATGGCTGGCGGGCCGAAGTGCGAGACGGAACTGGAGGTCCTGGAATTCGTCCACGACGGGATGCAGCGGGGCGCCGTCGGGGTGAACCTCGGGAGGAACGTCTGGCAGAACCCGCAGCCCGTCGCCATGATGCGGGCGCTCCACGCCATCATCCACGAAAACGCCTCGGTGAAAGAAGCTCATAAACTTTTCACCAGCCTGAAGAAATCGACCTGATCCCCGGAGACGGCGATGCGCGTCGCCATGTATTACAACAACAACGATGTGCGACTCGAAGAGATGCCCATCCCGGCGATAGGCCGCGGTGAGATACTGGTAAAGGTCATCGCGAGCGGCATCTGCGGGAGCGATGTCCTGGAGTGGTACCGCGTCCGGAAGGCGCCCCTCGTCCTGGGACATGAGATAGCCGGCGAAATCGTCGAAGTGGGCGAAGGCGTGAAAGGCTGGAGGACCGGCGACCGTGTCTTCGTTTCCCACCACATCCCCTGTAATACCTGTCGTTACTGCTTGTACGGCCATCACACGGCCTGCGAAACGCTCCACACGACGAATTACGACCCGGGTGGATTCGCCGAATTCATTCGGGTACCGGCCTTGAACGTCGACCGCGGGGTCTTTCTCCTCCCCGATGAGCTCTCTTTCGATCAGGGTGCCTTCGTCGAGCCCCTCGCCTGCGTCGTCCGCGGGCAGAGGGTCGCCGGGCTTCAACCGGGCCGGTGCGTCCTCGTCCTGGGAAGCGGCATCTCCGGCATACTGCACATCCTGCTTGCCCGGGCCCTCGGCGCAGGCCGGATAATCTCCACAGACGTCCATGATTACCGCACCGGAAAGGCAAGGGAATTCGGTGCCGACGCCGCGTTCCGCGCCGACGACGACATACCGGAACGCGTCCGCGACGCAAACGGCGGAAGGCTCGCCGACCTCGTCATCGTGTGTACCGGCGCCCTCTCTGCCTTCCACCAGGCCATGCAGTGCGTGGACCGCGGGGGGACGGTCCTGGGCTTTGCCACGACGGAACCGGACGTCCGGCTTCCGGTCCCGATAAACGAATTCTGGAGGAACGAAATCAGACTCATGCCTTCCTACGGAAACGCGCCCCTCGACGCCATCGAGGCCATCGAGCTCCTGCGGGCCGGGCGGGTCTCCGTCGACGGGATGGTCACCCACCGGCTGGGCCTCGAGGAAACCGGGTTGGGCTTCAGACTGACTGCCTCGGCCGGAGAATCCCTCAAAGTCATCGTCGAACCTCATCGACCCCCGCGGGGATGACCCCGCATACCTTGTAATCCCACAATAAATCCGGTAATCTAAAGTATATTTAATTGGTTAAGAATGTTCGGGCTTAATTTTTCGGGGGGGCGTCAATGCCCCGTTGCCCGTCAGGGGACGGACTGTCATATGAAATTTATCGACGAAGCGAAAATCTACGTCAAGGCCGGCGACGGCGGGAGGGGTTGCGTCAGCTTCCGGAGGGAGAAGTACGTCCCCAAGGGCGGTCCCGACGGGGGAGACGGAGGCGACGGGGGCGACGTGGTCGTCACGGCGGCGGCCGGCTGCCGGACGCTCCTCGACCTCAAGTTCCACCAGCATCACGTCGCGAAGCGCGGCGGCCACGGAAGCGGCAACAATCGCCGGGGCAGGGACGCCGGCGACGTGGTTGTCACCGTTCCCATAGGGACGGTGATCACTGACGCCGAGACAGGGGAGGTCTTGGGGGACCTCACGAAAGACGGCGAAAGGGTCGTTGTCGCCAGGGGGGGTATCGGGGGGAAAGGGAATGCCTTCTTCGCTACGGCGACCAACCAGGCCCCGCGGTTCGCCCAGGAAGGGACGACGGGAGAAGAGCGGTGGCTAAACCTGGAGCTCAAGCTCCTGGCTGATGTGGGCATCATCGGTCTGCCGAACGCGGGCAAGTCCACCCTGATCTCCAGAATCTCCGCCGCCCGGCCCAAGATCGCCGACTATCCCTTCACGACACTGGTCCCGAACCTGGGCGTGGTCAAGTACGGGAACGCGGAGCCCTTCGTCGTCGCCGACATCCCCGGATTGGTCGAGGGGGCGCACCGGGGGACCGGCCTGGGGATGCGGTTTCTGCGCCACATCGAGCGCACGTCCGTCCTGGTCCATCTCATCGACCTTTCCCGGCAGGACGAAGGCGACGCCCGGAAAGATTATGAAGTCATAAGGCGCGAGCTCGGTCGGTTCAGCGACAATTTAATCCAGAAACCCGAGGTCGTGGCCTTCAATAAGGTCGACGTCCCCGCCGCGCGGGAAAGGGTGAAAAAAGAAATTGACAGATTCAGGGAAAAGGGCATAGAAACCTTCGCCGTTTCGGCCGCCACGGGCGAGGGATTGGAAACCCTACTGCAAGCGATAATCAAGATACTTCGGCGTTCGAACTGAGAAAGGAATAACTACCGATGTCGGATCTAAGAAAAGATATAATGGCCGGCGTAAAAAAAGTCCTCATCAAGGTGGGGACGGGGGTCCTGACGGGCAAAGACGGGCTGGACCTCACCATAATCGACAACCTCGTCGAGGACATCGCCGAGATCACCCGAAAGGGCTGCCGCGTCGTGATCGTCACCTCCGGGGCCATCGCCTCGGGCAAGCACCGGATGGGAATCACGGGCAAACTCAAGAGCATGCCGGAGAAACAGGCTGCGGCGGCTATCGGCCAGAGCCGCCTCATGCGCGTCTACTCCAACGCCTTCGGAAAGCATAACCTCTACGTCGCTCAGATCCTTCTCACCATGAGCGACCTCACCGACCGTGCAAGGTACATAAACGTCCGCAACACCCTCTCGCAGCTGATGGAGTGGGGTGTCATCCCGATCATCAACGAAAACGACACCGTCGCCGTCGACGAACTCAAGTTCGGCGACAACGACCATCTCGCCGCCATGATAGCCAACGTCGTCGAGGCGGACGTTTTGATCAACCTCACCAACACTGAAGGTCTCTACGACCGGAACCCCAAGGACAAGAAGCGGGCAAAGCTGATCCGGATCGTCCGGGAGATCACGGAGGACATAGAAGCTGCGGCCACAGCGGAAGCGGACCCCGTGGGGATGGGCGGGATGAGGAGCAAGGTGGTCGCCGCGAAAAAGGTGACGGCCTGCGGCATCCCGTACATCATCGCCCGGGGCAAAAAAAAAGGCATCCTGCGCGATATCTTCGCCGGCAAGGAGATAGGCACGCTCTTCTTGCCCGTCGCGGACCACCTGAACAGCCGCGAATACTGGATCGCCTACACCCTGAGGCCGAGGGGCAAGGTATACCTTGATGACGGGGCGAGAAATGCCATCCTGCACCATGGCAAGAGCCTCTTGCCCTCGGGCATCGTGAAGGTGGAAGGACAGTTCAATATGGGCGACCCCGTCCTCTGCCTCGACACGGAGGGCAAGCTGATCGCCAAGGGGCTCGTCAACTATAACTCTGAGGAAGTCGAGAAGATCAAGGGCCTGAAGACCTCGAAGATCGAACAGGTCCTTGGCTACAAACACTACGACGAGGTCATACACCGGGACAACATGGCCGTGACGCGGGACAAGAGGTTATGAACATCACTGTCCGCAGCGCGACCCTGGAGGCGACGAAAGGCCGTTTTTCGGCGCCTCCAGGGGGTTCAGGCCCGGCAGGGTCAGGTGGCCTCGCCGCTTTCATGGGGGCTTTTCCCCGCCTCGAAAAGTTGCCTTGCATTATTCAGGGCCATGTCCAGGAGGGCCTTTTTCTCTCCCCTTAGGGGCCTCTTGACTGTGACCTTTCCTCCCCGCTTTTCCGAGAGCCACTCTTCCGTGACGGCCTTGTCTTCGATGTCGACGGGGATCAGGACCTCCGGGGGCACGGATACGCCCCGGTCATAGTACTGTTTGAGGAGCGATGAGATGATGGCCGCCGGGCCCATATCACTTCTCACGGTGGGGAAGGCCTTCCTGCCCACGAGGCGGCCGTCGCGGACGTAGATGACACAGGTCCACGTCGACCCTTCCTCACGGCAAAGACCGAAGACGTCGATGTTCGTCCTTGACTCGGAGACGACCCGCTGTTTCTCCAAGGTCCTTTCGATGGCGACGATCATGTTCCTGGTCCTAGCCGCTTCCTCGAAGCGGCGTTCCCTCGCCTCCCTCACCATCCTCCGGCGGAGGTCGGAGAGAAGCCGCCTCTCTCCTCCGCGAAGGAAAGTCACGGCGTCTTCGAGAATACGCCGGTAGGCCTCGGGACTCACCCTTCCGACGCAGGGCGCCAGACAGCGCTTGATCTCGTACTCCAGGCAGGGCCTCTTGCGCCTCCTGAATTCCGCCTCTCCGCAGGTCCTGAGCGGGAAGATCGGCTGGAGGAAATGGAGGGTCTCCTTCACCGCCGTGCTTGAGGCATAGGGGCCGAGGTAGACGGCGCCGTCCTTTTCCGGCCGCCGGACCACCTCCAGGCGGGGAAAGGGGCGCTCGAAGTCGACCCGCAGGGAGATGTAATCCTTGTCGTCCCGGAAGTAGACGTTGTAACGCGGCCTGTATTCCTTGATCAGGTTGTTTTCGAGGATGAGGGCCTCTTTCTCCGTGTTGGTGACGATGAAATCTATATGGCGGACCTTCGACACCAGAAAGGGGATCGAGGGACGCGAATCGTTCCCGCCGAAGTAAGAACGGACGCGGCTCCTGAGGTTCTTCGCCTTCCCCACGTAAAGTACCCGCCCGCCGCCGTCCTTCATCAGATAAACGCCGACGTCCCGCGGGGCCTTGCGGAGTGTATCCTTGATTTCATCCGTCATCGACATCGGCCCGTATTCACGCTCCTGTAATCTTCTGCCGTCATCCTAATTCGAGCCCCAGGTCTTCAAGCTCCCTGAGCCTGTCCCTGATCCTGGCGGCCTGTTCAAACTCCAGGTTTTCGGCGGCCCTTTTCATGTCCGACCTCAATTTCCGGATCATCGTGAGGAGGTCCTTCTCGGAGAGGAACACCTCCTCCTTGTCGGATACAACCGGCACGGTGTAATAATCGGCCTCGTAGACGGACGACAGGAGGTCGGTGACGGATTTCCTTATCGACTCCGGTGTGATGCCCTGTTCTTCGTTGTACCTCCGCTGTATTTCCCGCCGCCGGTTCGTTTCCTGGAGACTGACGCGGATGCTGTCGGTGACCCTGTCCGCGTACATGATGACCTCCCCGGCGACGTTCCGGGCGGCCCGCCCGCTCGTCTGGATGAGGGAACGCTCGGAACGCAGGAAACCTTCCTTGTCGGCGTCGAGGATCGCCACCAGGGAGACCTCCGGGATGTCGAGTCCCTCCCGCAGCAAGTTCACGCCGATGAGGACGTCGTATTTCCCCAGCCGCAGGTCGCGGATGATCGCCACCCGCTCCAGGGTGGCGATGTCGGAGTGGAGATACATCACCTTGAGGCCGAGACTCTGGTAGTGCTCCGTGAGGTTTTCGGCCATCCTTTTCGTCAGGGTCGTCACGAGGACCCTCTCCCCCCTTTCGACGCGCCTGCGTATCTCCCCCAACAGGTCCTCCACCTGGCGCTCTACGGGCTTCACCCTTATTTCCGGGTCCATGAGGCCCGTCGGCCTGATGATCTGCTCTACCACACGCCCTTTCGCCTTCTTCAACTCATACTCGGCCGGTGTCGCCGAGACGTACAGGCGCTGCTGGGGGTATTTCTCGAACTCCTCGAAGGTGAGCGGCCGGTTGTCCAGGGCCGAGGGAAGACGGAATCCGTATTCCACCAGCGTTTCCTTCCGGGAGCGGTCTCCCCGGTACATCCCCCGCAGCTGGGGAACGGTCACGTGACTCTCGTCGATGACGAGCAGCGCGTCCTCCGGCAGGTAATCCATGAGCGTCGGCGGGGGCTCTCCCGGCAGCCTGCCCGTCAGATGGCGGGAGTAGTTCTCGATCCCCTGGCAGTAGCCCATCTCCTCCATCATCTCGATGTCGAATTTCGTCCGTTGCTCGAGACGTTGGGCCTCGACGAGCTTTCCCTGCGCCTTCAGCTCCGCCAGTCTTTCCGCCAGCTCCTGCCGGATGCTGTCGATGGCGCGCCGCCTGTTGTCCCGCGTGGTGACATAATGACTCCCTGGATAGACGGTCACCCGGTCCAGGCTCTCTATCCTCCTGCCCAGGAGCGGGTCCACTGCAGAAATAGCCTCGACGGTGTCGCCGAAAAACTCTACGCGGATTACTTTTTCTCCCTCGTAGGCGGGGAAGACCTCGACCACGTCTCCGCGGACCCGGAAGGTGCTCCGGTGAAAATCTATGTCGTTCCGTTCATACTGGATATCCACAAGCCTGCGGAGCATGTCGTCGCGCCGGAGCTCCATCCCCTTTTCCAGACGGAGGATCATCCCTTGGTACTCCTCCGGGGCACCGATGCCGTAAATGCAGGAGACGCTCGCCACGATGATGACGTCCCGCCGCTCGAGGAGGGATCGGGTCGCCGAGTGCCTCATCTTGTCGATCTCGTCGTTGATGGAGGCGTCCTTCTCGATGTAGGTGTCGGTGCTGGGGATGTAGGCCTCGGGCTGGTAGTAATCGTAATAGCTGACGAAGTACTCGACGGCGTTCTGGGGGAAAAGGGTCTTGAATTCCGTGTAGAGCTGGGCCGCGAGGGTCTTGTTGTGGGCGATGACCAGCGTCGGCTTCTGCACCTCCTGAACCACGTTGGCGATCGTGAAGGTCTTGCCCGACCCGGTCACACCCAGCAGGACCTGATGGGGATAACCTTGGCGGATTCCGGAGGCGAGTTTCTCTATCGCCTGCGGCTGGTCGCCCTTCGGCTCGAAATCCGTTATCATCTTAAAGTCAATCATAACTATGCCGAAAAAAGTATATTCCATCGAAAAATGAAGGTCAATGCCCGGTAAGATTCAGTTTACGGGACGACGAATCCTGTGATAATAATGGCGGAAGCGGTGTAAAAAAGCTCAGTACTCTTTATCGATGAAGGAGAAACAGCAATGAAAATCATCCGTTTCCTGTCGGGTAACGGCAAGGCCTTCTACGGTACGCCGGACGCCGGTGACCTGCACCACGCTCGGATCATCGAAGGGG
>ERZ795050.4184-NODE-4184-length-13481-cov-5.408014_pt1 | contig 13481 bp, 12 predicted proteins | sample MGYA00375134_ERZ795050 | MGnify/ENA primary metagenome ERZ795050 (study PRJEB30179, sample SAMN05720221) | activated sludge metagenome | isolation source: Anaerobic digester | place: Japan | collected 2015-05-26 ... | reverse complement strand
TTTTTATTTTAGTTTTATTATTTATTTTCACTTTTTTATTTGCATGTAAAAATGAAATTATAAACAATGATTCTAACTTATCTATATCTGACTTAATTAAAAATGCTCCAAGTATTGATATGGTTTTACCTGATTCTTTACAATTATCAAAAAGTAATTCTAAAAGTATTTCTAAAGATATTGGTGATGTTCAAACTCTTGATATAAATTCTCTACCGGATATAAAATCAAAAGAATTTTTTAAGTTAATATATCCCGATGATTATGGTCATAGTTTTGAAGTAGATCCTGTTAAATATTTTTTTAATATATTAAAAAATTATTCTAAAGATCATGAAATATCATTAGACCAAGATATTTCTTTTAATTCTTATTTCGAAATAGGAGATTTATATAAAATTGATTTAGGTAAATTTAAAGTAAAAAAAGTAGATGATCATATAGAAATATATTGGTATTTTAAATACACAGAAAATGAATATTATGCAAATTTTTACTTATTTTATAATATTAAATATCAAAATGAAAAATATTTAATAACTGGTGAATTTTTATTTGATGTCCATTCTACTGAACCATGGTGGTGGAAACAAAAATGTTATTTTGATCAGAATAATAATGAATACATTCAAATAAATTACAGTTCTATTCAAGATACTGATGACAAAATAATGTATATAGAAAAATGTATTAAAAATCTTGATGGAAGCTATACAATAGTTTCACTTGATACTGATAGTTTGCCAAATAAAAGTTATCAAGTAATTTGGGGAAATAGTAATTTAGGAGGTTATATAGAATTATATGAAGATAATGAAAATTTTCCAAAAAAAGATATATTTTTAGAATTTTATAACAATGGTGGAAATTTATTTATAAGAAAATATGGATATAATGATAATAATGTAAATGAAAATTTTTTTAATGAACAATTTAAACTTGATTTATATATTCCTCTTAAAATTTTATTACCTACAAATGAAGGCGAAATAAAAAGAAAAGTAAAAGAAATTCAAAATGATTCCTGGTCATATTATGATGCTGATGGTAACTATAAAGAATATGACTATGAAATTATATATTATGAATATTGGTTAGAAAAAGATGGAGATCCAGATCTATGTGATGGGAATGATATTTCATTAGATAGTTATATTAAAGATGTAGATTATAATGTATATAAAGAAAACGATAGTTGGAAAGCAATAACTATTCCTTTCTTTTTTGATCCTTATAATAATTATAATAACATTCCATCATTTTTTAATAATTTTGATACTTATTTAGATGATTACAATTATATAAAAGAAAAAATTGAAAATATTTTTTCAAGTCAATTTAATGAATTAGTCGACATAAATAATATTGAAAATTTGTTTCCATTATTTCCTTCTTTAGATTTAGTTCCAAAATTATAAAAGTTATAAGTTTTTATAAAGATTTTTTTAATTTAAATGTTTTTTACTCCTTTTAATATTTCATATTTAAAATTTTTGCTATGCACTTTTTGATTTTTCATTTGACATAATCAATTTTTACTGTTTTATTTGTCAAATAGATTTGGGAGTTAAAATATGAAGTATAAGGGATTAGACATAATCTCGCTTCGAGATTTGGATCGAGACTTTTTGGATTTTCTTCTTGCTAAAACAAAAGAAGTTAAAGAAGGGAAGTGGCAAAATTCTTGTAAAGGAATGGTTGTCGCTTCCCTTTTTTTTGAGCCATCCACAAGGACTAAATTATCCTTTGATACAGCTATAGCATTAACTGGTGCTTCGATGATAGGATTTTCTTCAGCAGGAACGAGCTCAACAGCAAAAGGTGAAAGTCTTTCAGATACAATAAAAACTGTAGACCAATATGCAGATATCATAGTTATGCGACATAGCATTGAAGGTGCTGCAAGAAGAGCTGCTGAAGTTGCACAGGCTCCAATCATTAATGCGGGAGATGGTGCGAATCAACACCCAACCCAGACATTTTTAGATCTTTTCACCATTCATGAGCTTAAAGGTGGTATAGAAAAACTTAAAATAGGACTTATGGGTGATTTAAGATTCGGAAGAATGATCCACTCACTTGCAATGGCTCTTTCTTATTATAATGTCGAACTATATCTTATAAGCCCTTCAATATTGCAACTTCCATCTTATTATTTAGATTATCTTGATTCAAAAAATATAAAATATCATATAGTTGAAGATTTCGTAGAAGTTGGTAAAGAACTCGATGTTCTTTATTGTACAAGAATTCAAAGAGAAAGATTTGCTGACCCTGTCGAATATGAAAAAGTTGCGGGTTGCTATGAAATTTCAAGTAAAAACATCGATTCCCTTTCAAAAGATACCATTATCTTACATCCACTTCCAAGGGTAAATGAGATAAATCCTGAAGTAGATAATGACCCCAGAGCAAAATATTTCTATCAGGCAAAAAATGGTGTTTACACAAGAGCAGCTCTTTTGGGTATTGTTGCTGGAAATATTAGTTAAATTAAATTAATCATATTAAAAAGAAAAATCATATTAATAAAGAAAATTGTATAGATATTAAAACTAAAATTATTATAGGAAAGGGGTAGTTTTTATGAAAGAGATATATAAGGTTTATAGAATAGAAAATGGAACCGTAATAGATCATCTTCCAGGAGGAAGTGCGTTAAAAGTATTAAAGATAATTGGAACAAATTCTAAGGATTTTATCGCTATTGGAATGAACCTTGATTCTTCAAAACTTGGAAAAAAAGATCTGATAAAATATGAAAACAAGGTTCTTGCTAAAGATGAAACAGATAAGCTTGCACTTTTAGCACCAGGAGCGACAATAAATATTATAAAGGATTCCAAGGTAGTCGAAAAAAGAAAAATAAGCATACCAAAGGTTTTAAAAAATCTTATTAAATGCAAAAATCCAAACTGTATATGCAATAAAGAGGAGATGGAAACCGAATTTTACCTTGTTGACGAAAACAAAAAACAATATCGTTGCAAATATTGCGAAAGAGAGTATTTAATAACTGATGATTTCATATTATGATGATATTAATATATCTGAGCTTATTTGCTACGAAGGAAAACTTGCGATTGTTAGTGAAAAAAGTCCTTTTGGTATTTCAAACTCAAAGCAGGTTTCCGATATTGGACTTATTGACCAATTTTTTATTATAGATGTAAAAAAAAGTTTTTCTTCTTTTATCCATATTACTTCAATCGATTATGAGGTTTTCAAGAAAAGATTTGAAATAGAAAAAATAAACTATCTTTTAAATAACCCCATCAAAACAGCTATACTTAATATTACAAAAGAAAGCAGGGACAAAAAGATTCAACTTATTGATTTTATAAAAGAGAAAATGCCATGTGAAATTATAAATTATTATGTCTCAAGATTTGGTCTTCTTCTTGTCTTTTCACGATTTGACTTTGATAATAATCTATTTTCAAAAAAAATTATAGAAAAATCCAGGAATAATCAGAAGGAAAATTTAGTTCCATTTTCAATAAAAACAAAATATGAAATTTCTGGTAAGACATTTATCTGGATTTATTATCCTGAAGATCTTTTTTTAATTCATAATAAATATCTATTTGAAAATTACCTAAAACTTTATAGTGTCGAAGAATTATTTAAACCAATTTTCGATTTTAAGTTTAGAATATCTACTTTTTCATTTGAAATTTTTAATAACCTAAAACCCGAATTTTATCCTTCAGTATATTTATTTATGGATAAAGAGCAGCATTATATCAATCATTTTACTGAAAAAAAAGTAGAGATAGTTAAAACCAGTAATTTTGAAAAAATCTATAAAGAATACATTAAAATAGTAAACCAAATAAAATAGGAGTTCAATAATGCTTGAAAGAAAACATCTTGAATCTGCCTTTACTTATAAATCTGGAAGACCGCCAGAAAATTTACTTAAAGAAAAAAATATTAAAAAGATATATCCACTTGCTTCAAATGAAAATTATCTTGGACCTTCAAAAAAAGCTATCGAAGCTATTAATGAATTTTCGAAAGATATTCATCTTTACCCCGATACACTTTGCAATTCTTTAAGAGAAAAACTTTCTCAAAAGTTTGAAATACCAATCGAAAATATTCTTGTTGGTGCAGGCTCATCAGAGATTATTTCCATGCTTTATACTGCATTTGTTGAGCTTGATGAAAGAATTCTGGTGCCAAATCCATCTTTTATGCTATATAAAGTTCTTGCAAAATTTATGAACCTTAATCTTGATATTTATAACCTAAATGATGATTTTACATATAATATCGATGAAATTATAAAGAAGAACGCACTAAAAACAAAGATAATTGTTGTAGTATCTCCAAATAATCCTACTGGTACTATAATTACAAAAAATCAACTGGAAAAATTATCGAAAAATCTTAGAGATGACCAGATTTTATGTCTTGATGAAGCATATATCGAGTTTAATGATAGTGCAGATCATTATGGAAACCTTATCCCTTTATTAAATGATAAAAGATTTGAAGATAAAAATATCATACTCGTAAGAACATTTTCAAAAATCTATGCGCTTGCTGGAATGAGAGTTGGCTATGCCTTTGCCAAAAAACAGATCATAGATAGTCTTTTAAAAGTACTAAAACCTTTTACAGTAAGCTCACTTACCGAACAAGCTGCCATTGCAAGCCTCGAAGATGAACAATTTGTTGAAAAGACAGTAAATCTTGTAAAAGATGCAAGAAAATATGTCTACCATGAACTTGATAAAATGAATATAGACTATATAAAAGGTTTTGGCAATTTTGTTTTTATTAAGACAAAGGATGTTGAAAAGATTACCAATAATCTTCTTAATAAAGGAATTGTTGTTAGACCTACAAAGCAATTTGGATATGAACAGGCTATCAGGATAACCTATGGAGATCTTGAGGCAAATCAAGCCTTTATAGAAGCCTTAAAAGAAAACATTGAATATCTTTGTCTTAAATAATTAATAATTTTAAATAATTTATTGAAGAACTAAAAAAATTTAATAAATCAGATTTAAATTGATGAGCTTAAAAACAGTAGAATATCCCTACCCTTTTGTTCCTATAACATTAGATGAATGTAAAAAACTAGGATTTAATAGATGTGATATCATTTTTGTTACTGGTGATACATATATAGATTCACCCTTTGTTGGGGTTGCTTTACTTGCAAGATTACTCGAATTTAAAGGATATAAAGTCGGAATAATACCTCAACCAGATATTAATAATTTGAGCGATATTACCCGACTTGGAGAACCAAAACTTTTCTGGGGTGTTACAGCTGGTAGCATTGATTCAATGGTTGCAAATTATACAGCAATCTTAAAAAAAAGAAAATCAGATGACCTTACTCCAGGTGGGATTAACAATAGAAGACCGGATAGGGCAACCATAGTCTATTCAAATCTAATAAGAAGGGCATATAAAGAGACAACTCCAATAATAATAGGTGGCGTAGAGGCAAGTACGAGAAGAATCGCTCATTATGATTACTGGGACGATAAAATTAGAAGAAGCATTTTATTTGATTCAAAAGCCGATCTTTTAATATATGGGATGGCTGAAATTACTTTACTTGAGGTTGCTAATATTTTAAATTTAAGTTATAAAGAGTATTTTGAAGATAATTTAAATTTACAAAATGAAAATAATGAAAATGCTGAAAATAAAGATAAAATAAATAAAGAGATAAATCAATATCTTAAAATTAAACTTAAAGAAAAGATAAAAAAAATTAATGGTTTATGTTATATAGATAGCCAAAAACCTATAGAATCAATTGAGATACCTTCATATGAGCAGGTCATTGAAGATAAAAAATTATATGAAAAAAGCCAGCTTGATTTTTTTGAATACATCAATAAATCTGAAATAATAGATGAGGCAAACAAAAAGCCACTTGTTCAAAGGCATAATGATAGGTATTTGATACATAATCCACCAAATAGTCAGTTAAATCAAGAGTGGCTCGACCAGATTTATGAACTTGGTTTTAACCATGATGCACATCCGTTATTAAAAAAGGAAGGTAAAATAGTTGCACTTGATACAATCCCTTTTTCTGTGACAAGTCATAGGGGTTGTTTTGGAGGTTGTAACTTTTGTAGTATTGCAATTCATCAGGGGAAAAAAGTAGTTTCTCGCTCAAATTCTTCAATAATAAAAGAGATATCGGGATTTACAGGATTAAAACATTTCAATGGAATAATAAAAGATGTTGGCGGACCTACAGCTAACATGTTTGAGATTAGATGCAAAAAATTCAAATATGCTGGAAGTTGCGCAAGACAAAGCTGTCTTTTCCCAGTACCATGTGAATTTTTAGAAATTGATCATGGAAAATACTTAAGACTTTTAAATGAAATTAAGAAAATTCCTTATGTTAAAAAGGTTTTTGTTTCCTCTGGAATAAGATATGATTTGATATTGCTTGACAAATCTAATGGTGAAAACTTTTTAGAAAACCTTATAAAAGATTTTACAAGTGGTCAGTTTAAGATAGCCCCCGAGCATACTGAAGATAAAATCTTAAAACTTATGGGAAAGCCTTCTAATAGTATTCTTAAAAAATTTTTAAATTTATATATAAAAATTTCCAATAAATTAAGTCTTTCATTGAAAAAAGATAATTCTTATGATTCAAAAACCTTATATTTTGATCAAAGAATAGATAAATTGAAAATAAATAAAAAAGAAAAAAGTAATTTAAACAAATTTATAAGCCTTTATCTAATAGCATCTTATCCAGGCTGTAAAATCGAAGATATGGCAAAAATGAAAAATGAACTTGATAGATATTATTTTATTGAAGATAGTCAGGTCCAAATTTTTACACCTCTTCCACTTACTTATGCTGCATTACAATATTATCTTGAAAAAGATCCTAAAACTAATGAAAAACTTTTTGTAGAAAAAAATTTAAAAAAGAAAAAAGAACAAAAAGATATAATCTTTTTTTAGTTTTATTTTTAGTTTTATTTTATTAAAGTAAATTGTTTTAAATTTTAAAATTAAATTTAATCTTTATTAAAAATTCATTTTTATAGGAGAAAATATGGGACAAATTATTTTTACATTATTTTATGCTATTTTTTCGCTTACATCTTTTAATGCAGCACAAATTGACTCAAATATGCCACTTAATTATTTTGAATATAATAGAGGCATGTCATCACCTGTAATAGCTCAAATCAGAATAAATTATCCAGGTTTTTTTGATTATACTTTTCATGATGTTATAATGTATGATTATTCGTTTTTTCCAGATAATTCTATCATACCAAATGCTTTTATAGATAATCTTTTTTCGGGTGATATTGTTGGAGCTGTAAAATCATTTACTGAACCATATTATGGGATAAGGTTTTATCACTTTTTAAAAAATAATCCAAATCTTGGTTGGGGAATAGAATTTATACATTTTAAGGTTTTTCTCCCATCATCAAGCCTTCAAAATGTTCATATTACTGGAACTGATTCAGATGGAAATAATGTTGATACATATGATATAATCAGCAATTATATTTCATACTTTAATGTTTCTCACGGAGTAAATCATCTTTCTTTTTCTGTTGTTTATAGACTTATGCTTTTTCAAAAACCAAAAATTCCACAGGGGATACTTCAACCTTATATTAAACTTTGGGGGAGCTTTGAATGTTGGATTTAGATTACAATTTTCTAAACATTTTGAATTTTATATGGAATACAAATTCACATTTACCTGGCTTTATGGAATGTATTTTAACAATGGTGAAGAAGGTGAAATCGATGCTAGTTTTACTGCAAATCATCTTATTTGGGGAATAGGAATTAACTTTTGAAATAATAAATAAACTAAATTAATCTTTTAATAAATATAATTAATTACCATTTTTATTATTTTCATTATTTTATTTAAATTATTTACTATTTTTATTGACATTTCAAATTTATACATTATGTCTTTAATTAATATTAATTAAATGGAAATTTTATGAATTCTAATATTAAGAAAATAAGCGTGTGGAATAAAAATTTTTTCCTACTCTGGCAGGGGCAGTTAGTCTCAGCCATAGGTGATGTTTTTTATGAAATTGCTCTTGGTTTTTGGGTTTTTGCGACAACTGGTTCATCAGCTCTTATGGGAACATTAATGGCTACATCTATGATTCCAAGACTGATTATTTCCCCTTTTGCAGGTGTTTTGGTAGATAGGGCAGATAGAAAATGGATAATAGTATTAATGGATGTCATTAGAGGAATCTTTATAACAGCAGTAGCGATTTTAGCCTTTATGGGACTTTTAAAAATATGGATGGTTTTTTTAGCTGGCATTATCCTTGGTATTTGTGCTGCATTTTTTAATCCTGCTGCTCGCTCAGCAATTCCAGATATAATACCAAAAGAGAAAATTATTCAGGGAAATTCTTTATTTTCATTAATATATACTGGCTCAGGAATATTTGGAAGTGCAGGTGGTGGTCTAATTTATACAATTCTTGGTGCACCTGTTATGTTTTTAATAAATGGTTTATCTTATTTATTTTCTGCTTTAACTGAAATTTTTATTAAAGTCCCTGAGTTGAAGCATGAAACCAAAAAATTTAATTTCACCAATGATATGAAAGATGGCTTTAACTATGTCGCTAAAAATAAAGCTATTAAACTTGTTTTTATAAATGCATGTTTTTTAAATTTTTTCTTTATGATAGGATTTGTACTGATGATACCGTTTTTTAAATCTTCATCTTACCTTGGAGAAAAAATTTATGGTTATGTTATGGCAACTATGTCGTTTGGTTTGTTTTCTGGATATATGCTTATGTCAATTATTAAGGTAAAAGATGAAAAAAGAGTACTGTTTTTCGCAATTAATGCCATAATTTTCGGTGCTTTTGCTGTAATTTTCCCAATGCTTAAAAATGGTTATTTAATGTTACCGGTCGTTTTTATAGTTGGTATCGGTAATGCTATAGTAAATTCACTAATAGAATCAATTATGAGTGTTATTGTGCCTCAAGATAAAAGAGGAAAGGTATTTTCGCTTTTAGGTACTATTTCAGGAGGACTTTCACCTCTTGGTATGGCAATTGGCGGTCTTCTTGGTGAGATTTTACCTTATAATTTAGTTATGATAATTTCTTTTTTCATAGCTTTCCTTGGAATTTTACCTATAATAATATTGCGAGAAGGTAGAAATTTCATAAGCTATAAGATTTCGAGCGATCCATCAAATATAGAAAATGATATCGATATAAGTATTATGAATAAAAATGTAGAACTCGACAGAAAGCAAATCATTGCTGAAGACTAATATAGTAAATTATTATTTTAATTTTACTCCGTCAAATATTTCTTTAATTAATGGAATATCAGTATCATTTATGAATCTTTTAGGTATAGCTATCATTACATCTGCCTTATGATTTAATATAAAGAAGTTTTTTGATTCTTTAATCTTTTTCAGATCTTTATATAAAATATCTGTTTTTCTTCCTTCAACCAGAATAGATATTCTATCTTCATCTACTATATACTGTTGTTCTTTTATCTTTGATATATCCTGCATAAATTCCTTTTTAAGCCTTGAATATAAAAGAAAAACATAAACTACTACAAATATTATAGAAGAAGTAAAAGAAAGAATGGCAATTAATAAAATAGAAAGATCCAGATTCATATATGTTTTTAAAAGATATAGCAATCCTACAAATATTACAAAATAGATTGGAATGATAAAAAGAAGCTTTGAACCAGTCTGATAAATAAAAAGTTTATTGAAATCTTTTTCATCCATCTTGCCACTAAAAATAATTTTATTATCCATTAGCATCCTTTTTTAAACCAAGTCGATAAGATTTTATTATTTTTTTTATCAAAATCAATCAAAATAATTTATTAGCTATCTTAAAATCGTTAAATTAATTTAATAAACTTTATTATACTTCTTTTGCCTATTTTCTTTTTTAAGAAAATTAGATAAATTATCAATAATGATTAAATTCAAAAAATAATAAATTGAAATAATAGAGCTTAATATTAAAATTAAAATTAAGAAAAAAATAGATTTATTAAGAATTAAAAATAAAAAGCAATCAGCAAGAAGAAAACATGAAAAAACAATAAAAAAACAATAAAAAAACAATAAAAAAACAATAAAAAAATAAATAAAGAAATAAATAAAAAAATAAATATAAAAACAGTAAAAAAATAAGTAAAAAAATAAGAAATATAATAAGAAATATATTTAGAAAAATAATTAGAAAAATAATAGGCAAAGCAACATAAAAATTATAAAAAATTAAAGGATATAATAATGAAATATTTAAAAGACTACAATACACCAATATTCTGGGCTGAAGGACATCCTGGAAAACTTGATAAAGACTCATGGAAGATTGAAATATCGGGACTTGTTGAAAAGCCCACTATTTTAAGCTGGAAAGAAATTATGGATTTACCATCAAAAACAGTCAAAGCAAGACTTACAAGTGTGACAAGGTGGTCTATTGAAGGAGAATGGACAGGTATTCCTATTTCAGAAATTGCAAAAATTTTTAAGATAAAAAAAGAAGTTAAATTTTTAAGAGTTTACTCTTATAGAAAAATCTATGACACTTCCATAGATCTAACCATAGCTTTTAAGGAAAAAACGATTTTGGCTTATAAATTTAATGGATTTGATCTAACTGAGGATTATGGCGGTCCAATAAGACTTCTTGTCCCATATCTTTGGGGTTATAAATCTGCAAAAAGCATCGTAAAAGTTGAATTTACAGATATTTACACAAGTGGTTTCTGGGAAAAAAGAGGATATACAGATCATGCAACTTTTGAAAAGACCTTGGTAAAAGATTTAAATGATGATGGAAACTTAAAGCCATTTCCTTTTGATGATACCTTAAACCTTTGATTACATTGCAATAGCATTTTTATAAATCAAGATTCAAAAGGTCATCAATAGATATTTTAGATTTTTCTTCAGATTTTTGATATTGTTTCTTTTTAGCAGGTAGATAAACATCGTTGTAAAATTTAGCAAATTCAAATATCTCTTCATCTTTATAATTTTCTGGAATTCTTACCATTAAAAAATAATCTTTATGTTTTATCCCCTTAAATATAATATAGATAACATCGCTTATCCTGCTTACAAAAATTTTTAAGTAAATAAAGATATAAAGGATTGAACCAAGTATGATTGAGACAAATATCAAAAGCTCTATACTTATTCTTAAATTCTCATAATATTGTGTGGAAATTTTAAGCTTAAAAAAGCCAACATCAAGATCAGTAGATGAAAAGTTATTTACAAGATTATCAAAATCACTTATTTTATAAAGTAAATTATCTTTGAGTTTAAACTGGTTCGGAAGATTCACAAGTTCAACACTTAAAATCTTGGGATCTACTAAAAATGTATTTTTAATCTTCGATAAAAGTTCATCTAGTTGTTCATATTTTGAATTTGTATGTAAATCGCTTATCATCATATTATATCCCATAAGTGCGAAATGATATGTTTCAATCTGTTTTTCAACCATCTTATTAACAGAAAAATCAGATATAAATGAATAGCCTATTAATGAAATTAAAAGGATAAATATGAAGATGACCAATATTTGAGAAAGATGATTTTGAGCCATCTTACTACTTGCATTTTGAAGATTTTTTAATATTTTTAATACTCTTAATATTCTTAATATTCTTGTAATCCTTATGGCTCTAATTATCCTTATAATCTTTAAAAAACCGACAGTACTTTTATAAAGGGTTTTTGTCATTAAAAAAAGTATAAAAGAAGGAAGAGAATTCATCAAAAGAAGAGGAATACTACAAAGAAAATCAATCCATCCATATTGATAGAAAAAATATCCGATAAATCCACTATCCTTTCCAGCCAAAATTGATCTAACTATAAATTCTATTGAGAATATAAGATCGATACCAAATCCTATAAGCATTAAAATAATTTTGAATTTATTATCAAAACCTTTTAATATAGCTATATCTTCAAGAAGAATCTGCAATATACTTACAAAAATGACTAAATTGATAAATCCTTCTAAAATCTTAAGTATTATATTTGATTTTGTTTTTTTAACCATCTATCTATCCTTAATTTTCTTAAACTTAGTTTTCTTAAACTTTTTAACTACTTTATTTCATTGGCTATTAAAAAAAGTTCATCGACAATTCCTTTGCTATATCCAAAATCTTTTGCTATCTTCCTTGCCACTCCATACCAGCTTTTATCAGGAGTTTCTGCGCCTTTTTCTATTTTTAAACCTGGTTCATATTCGTTAAATCTATGAATTAATATAAAAAGTAGTCTTGAGCTTGCTTCCCATATTTCAAGAAAGTTTTCAGCAAGATTTGAGTCTACAGCTAACTTACATTCTAAAATATCTATTTCAGGTATTTTTCTTATAAGTATTTTTGAACTATTCTCACAAATCTGAGCTTTTTCCTCATTGGTAGAAGCATTAATCAAAATCTTCTTATTCTCTTTTGGATAGTTTGGAAAGGAAGATAAAAGTAATAGAATTTTTAAATAACTTATATATTCATTAGCTTCAATATAACATTTTTGAACTCTAACAAGTTCATTATAGGTAAAAGCCTTTCTTTCAAAAAGAAGATCGATTATTTTATCTATATATTTAGTCTGTAAGATATAGTATACTGGTTTCATCTGTAATCTACAAACTGGATCCATTATCATCTCTTCAATTAATGAACTTATTTTATCTTTTAATAGATCCTCATTTACGGGTCTTTTTCTAACTTTTCGTAAAACAGAAAAATCTATCTCTGTATTAATGACTTTTTTGAAAAATACTAAAGATTGGTCAACAACTCTTTTTTGCAGGTTAGAAATTATATAGGCAATTGTCTCTTTTGGTGGCAGATCCGGGAAAAATTCTGGTTTAGTAAAAGAAACCTCGAGTTTTGGTAAATTGGTTTTAATGAATGTAATAATCTGCTGTTCAGCACCTATCGGACTATCTTTTTTTATAGCTGGAAGATTTAAAAGATGTTCAAGAAATTGATTTATTTTTGGATTATTTTCAATCATAAGCAAATTTCCCTTTAATTCAAATACATTTTAATATCGGTAGGATTATTTGTAAAGATTATAATTGAAAAATATTGAAGTATAAAGAATAGAAATCGGAGAGGAAGGGATTCGAACCCTTGATACCAGTTATGGTATACCGGTTTTCGAGACCGGCCGATTCAACCACTCTCGCACCTCTCCATTATTATTAAATATTTTTATGATATTTGGTTTTATTTTTATTTATTTATTCTATAATTATTTATTTATTTTATAATTACTTTTTCTATTTGCCATAAAAAAGTATATATATTTTAATTTTTTTTTAAATCATTTTTCATTTAAATCTTTATTAAAATTCTTCTCATAAATTTTTCTGAAAATTTATTGACTTCACAAAAAAATGAGCTTATTATTAAATATAATTTAA
>ERZ795050.4179-NODE-4179-length-13493-cov-14.441211_pt1 | contig 13493 bp, 10 predicted proteins | sample MGYA00375134_ERZ795050 | MGnify/ENA primary metagenome ERZ795050 (study PRJEB30179, sample SAMN05720221) | activated sludge metagenome | isolation source: Anaerobic digester | place: Japan | collected 2015-05-26 ... | reverse complement strand
ATGAGCTCTTCGCGAGCGAACCCAATGCGATCAGTGCCACCGTCCTTAACAACGGGACCGGGGCTGCTGGTCCGTTTTCAGTCCGGTTCAACGTGTCCGGAGCCCTGTACACTGCATCCCTTCCCGGTCTTGCAGCCGGGGCCAACGGGACTGCAACTATCACCGATACAATTCTCAGGACGGCAGGAGATACCGTTATGATTACCGCCGAGGCAGACCCTGACGGTGATATCCCTGAAATTGACAGAACCAATAACGGCGCTGACCTGACGAGAGTCGTTGCGAACAACGGGTACAAGGGCAAGAGGTATACGGGGGGAAGCGACATCGGCACGGTTGCAACCTTCGAAGGCCGGATTAACCTCGCGGTGTCGACCGGAGACTCGGCGTACCGATCGACAGGATGGACCGGATCTGCCACGAACTGGACTGTTTCCGACCTGCACATCCCTGAAAATGCAACCATCCTCCATGCACGGCTCTACCAGGGATATACGTTTGACCAGACGCCGGGAGGCAAACCCTCCTGGACCGCCCGCTTCAACGATGAGACCATTACACCGGACGTGACATATACCGACAGGAAGGGATACGGGACCTACAACTACCCCTCGGGCGTGTTTGTCTACAACGTGACGCCGTTCTTTTCAAAATCAGGGAACCATCTCGTCGTGACCGCGGAGGAGGGGAATTCGAACGGCCTCTACGGGAGCCTCCTCCTCGTGGTCTATGCCGATGAGAGAGAGCCCCAAAGGAAGGTCCTGATCAACGAGGAATGCGACCTCCTGTATGCCGGGACGTCCCGGTTCGTCTCCGACGAGGAGGCAACATCGTACATCCCGTTCCAGGGCGCTTCCGGTGACGGCCTGCAGGAAGCAAGGGTTATTGCATTCCTCTACTCGGCAAACGAGGCAGGCAAGAGTGCGTTCATTTTCAACGGCAATTCACATGGTGACCTCTCGGGAGGTTTCGAGGCGGGGTCCCAGGTGACGCTGAAAGAGTTCAACGTCACCGGTGACATGGCTGGTGGCGACAACACGGCCCTCTACCGGAGCGTGATGGTATCAGGAAGCGGTGACAACATGGTCGCCGCCGGGGCTGTTTTGGTCCTTGGATACGCGGAAGAACCCCCGGCAGCAGATTTCTCGGCATCACCCCTGACCGGCACCGCGCCGCTCTCCGTCCAGTTTACCGACCTCTCCACCGGGAACATTACCGCACGGACCTGGCAATACCGGTCGGGGAATGGTACATGGACCCAGTTCTCCACCGAATCCAATCCCGCATTCTCCTTCTCCGACCCCGGGACCTATGATATCCGGCTCACTGTCTCCGGACCCGGTGGAGATAATACAAAGGAGAGAACCGGATACATCACCGTGCTCTCCCAGCCAGGACCGACTGCAGACTTCTCGGCATCACCCCTGACCGGCACCGCGCCGCTCTCCGTCCAGTTCACCGACCTCTCCACCGGAACCATCACGGCACGGACCTGGCAATACCGGTCGGGGAATGGTACATGGACCCAGTTCTCCACCGAATCCAATCCCGCATTCTCCTTCTCCGACCCCGGGACCTATGATATCCGGCTCACTGTCTCCGGACCCGGTGGAGATAATACAAAGGAGAGAACCGGATACATCACCGTGCTCTCCCAGCCAGGACCGACTGCAGACTTCTCGGCATCACCCCTGACCGGCACCGCGCCGCTCTCCGTCCAGTTCACCGACCTCTCCACCGGGCCGGTCACGCTGCGGATGTGGGATTTCCAGAACGACGGACAGGTGGACAGCCTCGCGAAGAACCCAACCTACGTATACCGTAAACCCGGTGTCTATTCGGTCCGTCTGCGGGTGAGAGGGCCTGACGGGACCACGGAGAAGGTCAGGGAAGCATACATCACGGTGACTGCACCGGAAAAACCACCCGTCGCCCGGTTCACACTCTCACCCCGGAGCGGGATTGTTCCCCTTACAGTCCGGTTCACGGATCTCTCGACCGGTAACGTGACCTCCTATCTCTGGAACTTCGGAGACGGCACGACATCGACAGAGGCAAACCCGACTCACACATATACCCGGGCAGGGTTCTACAGGGTAAACCTGCGGGTGAGCAACAGCGCCGGAAGTGCCTCTGTACCCTCAGTCGTGTTCGCTATCCCCTCTTTCCGACTGCCATGGTGAAACCCCCGACTATCATTTTTCCGACCAGGAAGAAACTCACATTTTTTTCCTTTGAGGAAAGAACAGTTATTTCTTTTCTCCAGATGATGGGATCGTTCTCCCTTCCGGGTATCAGTATATTCCTTTAGCAAAGGAGAACTGATAGTGCATTACCGCACCATCGTCCTGCGGCAGGGATTGGATATTTAATAAATAAAAATAAGTAAGATAAAATAATACAAAAATAAAAAAATTTAATACAAAAAGGTGAGTATATTTATCGGGCAGAGTGCACCACCAGGCACTTTTGCCCGACTGGCGGGATACCCCGTCAAGGAATCGAAAAGCAACGGACATACACCACATAACCGAGTCAGGAGAACCAGGGTCGTGCATGGCAGAAGGCATCTGAATTCCCCCTCCCGGAGGAGGTATGCCAGAATGGCTGGTCAGAGGAGGGAATTGTCAGATACCATGGGGGTGACCGCCCTGCACGCCCCCCAATCTCTTTTGAATGGTATCACCCCCTGCCCCCCCATGCATTCCTGCCGGGGATATCATGGGAGGAGTGTGATCACCCCATCGGAGATCCGGGTATTCTTCCCCGCTGCATTCCATGCACAGAACGAATGCCTCGATCTGCGGACCGTCCGTCCCGGAAAGGAAGAGACCTTCACCGGAGATGTTCGTGATGCCCCGTAGTGATCCCTGCTTCCGTTTCTGCCACCGGACCAAGTTCCGTGCCCCGGTCAAACCAGTTTATTGTGAGGTCGGACAGCGCCCCTCCCGCTCATTCGTTTCCTTTCCGGATTACCGCAGGTGGTAACAGTCACTCCGGCAGGCATTCAGGCAGCTGAAAACCGCGTGCCGGAGAAGAGTCCTGCAATCTCTGCCCCCGATATGTCCCGGATTGTGGCAGGTGAAAGGTCACTGACAGGGTAATACCGCCCTCCCGCCACCTCAGCAACCTCGCGGCAGTATCCAAGGTGCATCTTCACAAACGATGATCGTGTCTCCTCGGTGTCGATGACGACCGTGTGGATACTCCGCTCCCGGAGCATCTGCGCAGCTTTGCGGATTTCCGCCCGGATGTCTCCCCCGGACGAAACGTTTGCCCTCCCATCCGAGATGAGGACAAGGACAGGGACCGCCTCGCCGTTCTTCTGCTTTTCGCGTTCGAGTACCTCGATTGCCTTCCAGAGACCCGCAGAGAGCGGGGTCTTTCCACCGGTGGGAAGATCGGCCAGGCTCTTCTGGGCAAGGTCCACGCTGTGCGAGAGGGGGAGAACGATCTCGGCCCGGTCCTTCCGGAACGCGACCATGCCGATGCGGTCCCGGTGCTGGTAGGAGTCGAGCAAGAGGGACAATATGGCCCCCTTTGCAGCTTCCATGCGTTTCATTGCCCCCATGGAACCACTCGCATCGACCAAAAACACGCAGGATGCCGAGACCTTTCCCACGCGGACCCTCTCCCTGATATCCTCTTCCCTGATGGCAATGGCAAGCTCCCCCCGGGTTCTTGCGTGCTGGTACGGTGCTGCTGCCCTGACCGTGGCGTCGAGTGCCAGGTCCCCCGAGCCTTCCGGCAGGCGGGAGGATATGGTCGCCCCGTTCCTGCCGGACGAGTAAGTCTCTATCCGCCGCCCGTTCAGTCTCTTTCTCCTCTCCCTGTCCCGGTCCCGGGTAAGGGAGATTTGGCGGGTATCGACCGGGTCACCGATGCCAAAGACCCTCTCCCTGCCCTCTCCTTCGGAGGATCGCGGTTGCTGCTGCCGGGGTTGTCCGCTCTCTTCTCCCCCCTGTCCCGGGGGATGTGGAGGAGCCTTGCCCTTCTCCTCTCCGCGGGAGGTCTCCTTATTCTCCTCCTGCCGCCGGTTTTCGTCCGCATTCTTCATGGCAGAGTCCAGCTGGTCGGGGTCGAGGCGGGGCTCCTCGAAGGGTTTGCGCCGCATCCGGTGGGGCAGGGCGTATTCCATCGCCTCCCGGACATCGTCGCGCGTCACCTCCGTCCTCCCGTCGAGAGCCGCAATCGTTCGTGCTGCCCGCGTTACCGCTATCTCGGCCCGGTGCGTCTTGACGCCGAGCGAAAGGCATGCCTCCACGAGCGCCCGCAAAATGTCTTCCGGCACGGTCACCTGCGGGAGGATCTCCTTTGCACGGATGATGGTTGCCCGGAGAGCCTCCTGCGCCGCCGAAAACTCCCCTGCGACCCTGCCGGGGTCCGCGTCGAACGCCTCGGCGTTCCTGACGATTGCCATCCTCTGCTCCGGGTCCTCGATCGCCTCCACCGAGACCTGGAGCCCGAACCTGTCCAGGAGCTGGGGGCGGATCTCTCCCTCCTCGGGATTCATCGTTCCGATCAGGATGAACCGTGACGGGTGGGAGAACGAGATTCCCTCGCGTTCCACGACGTTGACGCCGAGCGCCGCCGAGTCGAGGAGCACGTCGGCGATGTGGTCATCGAGGAGGTTCACCTCGTCGATGTAGAGAATCCCCCGGTTGACCGCGGCAAGGATCCCGGGCTCGATGACTTTCCGCCCCTCCTTGATCGCACACTCGATGTCGATCGTCCCCACCAGCCGGTCTTCAGTGACGCCGAGGGGAAGGTCGACCACCCTGACCCTCTGCCATTCTGCCTCGAGGGTATTTCCCCGTGAAAACTTTCCCGCGCAGTCCTCGCACATCTCCCGGGGGTCGTGCGGGTCACAATGGAACGGGCAGCCCCTGACGACCTCTATCTCGGGCAGGAGTTCGGCAAGCGCCCTCACCGCCGTTGACTTCGCGGTCCCTTTCTCGCCCCGGATCAGGACGCCGCCGATGCGGGGGTTGACCGCGTTGAGGAGGAGGGCCTTCTTCATCTTCTCCTGCCCGACAATGGCCGTGAAGGGGAGGATGGTGCGGCGGGCTACGGGTGACATGTGTGGAATTATATTGCATACCATTTCTTAAATATTTTATTTTTATTTTTATAAATAATAAAAATAATAATTTTTTAACTAATTAATTCTACATATTTACGTTTACGTCACATGGGAATTGCGGATAGGGAGACCGACGAGTGACTATTTAAAAGATGGAAATACACCATTAAAGAAAAATTTCTGGAACATTCCCTCTGAAAAATCCGAACTACTCCCTTTTTCATTTGCCCCCAGAAAATTATTCGCTTCCTGTCACTACTACAGTGTGCTACGAATAATCCCCAGTTCTTTTTCATTGCAAAGTTCTAAAGAGAATAATAAACGAAGGACCCTTCCGGCCTCAACCAGGCTTCCCATGACGCTCCTTTGATATCTCCCCTTAAATTGACATCTTCGGCCCGTGGACGATTCAGGAGTCCCTGCTCACATCGCCTCCCGGCCGTTTCACCCCTTCATACAGGGGGCAGAATTCATGTTCCCTGCCCTGCATTCCTCCCGCAAAGAAGAAAGTATTTCCATCTATATGGCTTAATAGAGGTAAAGGAAGGTATTTTTCATGAAGAAGGGACTTGCTCTTGTATTAACCCTCTGCATCCTCGGAACGGGTGTTGCTCATTGTCTTGCAGCTCCCCCCCTCGACGCCATTTCGGCCTATAACCAGGGTGTTGACCTCGCGATGGAAGAAAAGTTCGACGACGCACTTGCATCGATCGATCAGGCCCTGTCGCTGGACCAGAACTTCACGCTTGCCTGGATCACGAAAGCGGGTATCCTGAACGTCAAGGGAAGGTACAACGAATCGCTCGAAGCCTCGGAGAGGGCACTTGCCATCGACGAGAATCAGGCAGATGCATGGACCAACAAGGCCAGCGCACTCATCTCCCTGCAGAGGTTCGAGGAGGGTCTCGAGGCTGCCAACCGGGCGATCGAACTCGACCCCCGGCTCTCGGAGGCCTGGATTGACCGGGCAACCGCGCTCTCCAGCCTCGGTCGGACAAAGGAAGCAGATGAAGCCATGGCAATGGTAAAATTCCTGACGGAAACGCCATCAACGACAAGTCCCACAACCGTCCCGACCACCCCGGCTGCACCCACCTTTCCCTTCATGGCCCTCCTCGCATCAGGTGTAGCCCTCTTTCTGGCAAGGGAAAAAATCCGGTAACCCACACAATCATTTTTACCTCATTGTCTTGTGCAACGGGAAAGTGGTTTGCTCATCCTGCCCGGCCCGCTGCATTCTTCCGTATCGGGTTGAACCAGAAATCTCAGATGGATAAACCATTCTACCTTTCTCACTGGAAACCGACCTTTGCCCTGCCCGCAACGACACGGGAAGAGGTGTGCACGGGGGAGGACCCGCGTGCACGAAAAGTGATGCTGAGAGTACCGGTCACTCCTTGCACAGGAGGGGTTATGAATTTGTAGGATACTCCGGGTTCAATGCATTCGCATCACGGGGGATCCCGGGGATCCCTGAAACCGGCGGGTGGGACGCGAATCATGAAATGCGAATGTATCGTAACCGATCCTGCTCGTCCTGTAACACCAACCATAATCATTTCAGGAATGCGAACCTCTACCTGTATCCCGGGCATTTTCACTTTCCCTCCTGATGACCCTTCCATGCTCGTCGATCTCTCCGCGGTAGATGCGGGTACTGGATATCCACTTCCCGTCTTCGGCAAGGACACAGGTTATCTGGTGGATATCGACCTTCCGGTGTCCCCTTTCCCGCCGCAGGACGTTGATTTCGCGTGCAACGGGAAGCGTCTCCTCGCTCACGACGAGTGCGTCGAAATCTGCATCGAGCGCCGACCCGTACCGGTCGTTGAGAGGCTCGATCGAATAGGCAGCCAAAAAACCCTCGGACCGGATGAAACCTTCAAGTGCCTTTCTCCTTTCCTCGAAGGGACGTACAGGATGGACTTTCCGGGATGCAAATGCATCCGTGGTCAGGCCGATGACGACCGTTCCGTTACGTCCGGCGAGTTCAAAGGACCGTGTTATGAGCCTTTTATGGCCGTCGTGGAAGGGGTCGAAGGTACCCCCGACCATAACCTTCATTGTGCGTGATAGTGAACTTTTAATGCTATTATGGCTGTTGGTAAAGCCGGAACAGGTGGCCGGTTCATCGCCGCGAACGCAACAGTCCTCGGCGACGTGGAAATGGGGGACTCCGTCAGCGTATGGTTCGGGGCGGTTGTCCGGGGTGACCGTGACAGGATAACGATTGGGGACATGTCCAACGTCCAGGACAACGCCGTCATCCACACAAGTGCCGGGTTCCCTGTCCGTATCGGAAGGGAGGTCTCCATCGGTCATGGTGCCATCCTGCACGGGTGCACGATAGAGGATCGTGTCCTCGTCGGGATGGGTGCCATCGTCCTCAACGGGGCAGTTGTCGGCAGGGACACGCTTCTTGGTGCCGGGACCGTCGTGACCGAGGGAGCGGTCATTCCGCCTGGATCCGTTGTCGTCGGGGTGCCGGGCAAGGTCATCAAGCAGGTCACGGAAGAGCAGAAGGACCATATCGTCAGGAACGCATCCGTCTACTGGGAGATGGCCGGGAGGTACAGGGATGACTGAGGTCGTTGTCATCGGGGGAGGCGTGTCAGGGATCCAGGCTGCCCTCGACCTTGCCAACCATGGTATCGATGTCTGCCTCGTGGAGAAGGAGCCGTCCATCGGGGGCCACATGGCGATGCTCGACAAGACTTTTCCCACAAATGACTGCTCGATGTGCATCCTCTCACCCAAGATGATGGACGTGTACCGCCATCCCCGCATACGCACCATGACATGTGCGAGGGTTGTCTCCGTCAGCGGGACACCCGGAGACTTCCATGTCACAATCAGGATGATGCCGCGCTTCGTCGATCCGGAAAAGTGCAACGGGTGCGGGGATTGCATCGAAGTGTGCCCTGTCGAGGTTTACAACCGGTTCGACGCCGGACTCGGTGTCCGGAAAGCCATATACAAACCCCACAGCCAGGCAGTGCCGGACATCGTGGTCAGGGACACCGATCACTGCATCGAATGCGGACTTTGCTACGATATCTGCGGCAGGGAAGCCATCCTGAAGGAGGATCGGGAGAGGGACATCACCGTGCATGCACAGAGTATCATCCTCGCGTGCGGCTACGAAGTCTTTGACGCCCGGAAAAAGGACCAGTTCCGGTACCTCTCCCTCCCCGATGTCGTCACGGGTCTTGAGTTCGAACGGATGATGAACGCGAGCGGTCCGACGGGCGGAAAGATCAGGCGCCTTTCCACGGGGGAGACTCCGCGTTCGGTCGTCTTCATCCAGTGTGTCGGATCGAGGGACGTCCCTCTCGGAAGGCCCTACTGCTCGGGTGTCTGCTGCATGTATGCAATCAAGAACGCAATCCTCCTCCGCGAGAAATATCCCGGCATCGACGTGACCATCCTCTACATGGACATAAGGGCATACGGCAAGGGGTACGAGGAATATTACCAGAGGGCAATCGGTGCAGGGGTTCATTTCGTCCGGGGGATGCCCGGTGAAGTGACAGGGCAGGGGGATAGCATCCGTATTCGCGTGGAGAACACCGAGAACGGAGAGATACTCAACCTCAACCCGGAACTCGTCGTTCTCTCCACCGGCCTCGAGCCGGCTCCTGACGCAGAGGATCTCGCAGGAATGCTCGGTCTCCCCCGGGAGTCCACGGGATTTTTCAGGACACTCAACGAAAAGGTCGATACCGTGGCAACAGAACGACCCGGCATCTACCTTGCGGGCACTGTGACCGCACCCCGGGATATCCCGGACTGCGTTGCCCACTCCGGGGCCGCTGCGATGCGTGCGTTCATCGATGCTTCGAGAAACAGTCAGTGCCGATGAAATCCATCGAGACCATTTCGTGGGAGGATGAAACCGGAAACGTCATCCTGATTGACCAGACGCGTCTGCCGGGCAGCTACCGCCTCGTCCGGTGCAGGACAACGGACAGGCTTGTCCGGGCCATCCGGACCCTCGAGGTCCGCGGCGCGCCGGCACTCGGCATTGCGGGGGCATACGGCGTGCTCCTAGCGATAAAACAGATCCGCGAACGTGACCATTCTCTCTTTCTCCGGAGGCTGTACAGGGAAGCAGAAAAGATCAGGTCTGCGAGACCGACGGCGGTCAACCTCTCCCTCGGGGTCAGGGTGGTCATGGAGGCCGTCGAAAGTGCGGGTTCGGTCAAAGAGGCAAAGGAAAATGCACATGCTGCAGCGAAGGCCTTCGCCGATGCTGAATCACGGTCATGCCACGAGCTCGGAACCTGCGGGGCCGCACTCATTCCTGAAAAATGCACGGTGCTGACACACTGCAACGCCGGGGCGCTCGCCTGCAGGGAATGGGGTACGGCCCTCGGTGTCATCAGGTCAGCCGTTGTGCAGAAGAAGCAGGTTTCTGTCATCGCGTGCGAGACCCGCCCGCTCCTCCAGGGCGCCCGCCTGACGGCATGGGAACTCCGGAGGGACGGCATCGCTGTCACCGTCATCCCCGACTCCGAGGCTGCCTTCCTGATGCAGCGTCACGAGGTCGACCTCGTCATCGTCGGGGCTGACCGGATCACGCGGGATGCTGTTTTCAACAAGGTGGGGACATACATGCACGCGGTCTGTGCCAGGTACCACAATATCCCGTTCTATGTTGCTGCACCTGTCACCACGTTCGATCCCATCCATGCTGCCCGGGACGTTGTCATCGAGGAACGGGCGAGGGAAGAGGTGGCATCGTGCGGGAGGGCTACCGTGGTTCCCGATGGCGTGGCGGTAAAGAATTACGCCTTTGATATCACTCCCCACGATCTGGTCAGTGCATTCATCACGGATATTGGCGTCTTTCATCCGCCCCCCGACTGGATGGCACTTGAAAAAGCATTAATATCCAGAAATCCGGTGTAATGCAATGGTTTTTGCACCTGTGACCATTGAAGGTATCATCTTCCTCGTGGGCGAGATCACCCTCCTCATTCTCTTTGGTCTCCTCGTCTTCTCCCTCCTTCTCGTATGGATATCCATCGTCTCGATCAATACGGGCAGGCTCATCCTTCCCCGTTTTGTCAAGGCCGGCATGGTACTCGTCGAAGGGTTGGCAAAAGCATTCTTCCGCCTCTTCGGTCTCGAAGACAGCGAGGTTCTCACTTTCTTCATCACGCTCCATAATACCATGCACAAGCAGAGCTTCGCAGAGATCCCGCCGGAAGAGAGGGCGATCTTCTTTCCCCAGTGCCTGCGTTCGTCCAGGTGTCCTGCCCACCTCTCGCCCGAAGGTCTCGCCTGCAGAAGCTGCGGGTCATGCAGTATAGGGTACTGGAGGAAAGTACTCTCGGCCATGGGCTACCGTGTCTTCATCGTGCCCGGATCCTCTTTCATCAAGCGCATGGTCCGGGCATACCGCCCGAGAGCCATCATCGGTGTCGGATGCCTCGCCGAAGTCAAGGACGGTCTCGAGATGTCCGATAAGATGGGTCTTGTCTCGATGGGAGTCGTCACGCAGAAAGACGGGTGCGTGGAGACGAGTGTCGACTGGGAGAAGGTCATGGAGGTGGCGTCGCTGGGTGTCGACCCCGCAAGGATACCCCATGAGGCTTCAGAAGCCCTTTTTTCTTCCACTCCTTCACAGGAAGAGGGCCGCGAGGGAGAACACCACGAGTGACGTAAACATGGCGTACTTGACGAGTGTGGTAGCCCTTGTCCCCTTCAGGCATTCGGGTGTCCGGCAGGAGAGTGCCCTGAAGGCAGTCCAGAAAACGAGAAGATCCACGACGGCGATTCCCGCAAGGTAGGGCAGTCCCCACCAGAGAAACGGGACGAGGCTCGCACATATCGCAGCCACGAGGAATACAAACCCCAGCCGGATGACAGGGTATACTCCGATCCGCACGGGAAGCGTCAACGCCCCGCCCGCCGCATCACCCAGGACATCCTCGGCATCCTTCCAGAGCTCGCGGGCGAGCATGGCAAAGAAGGTGACAAGGGCGATGGGAAGGACCTTCATGGCCCCACCGGCACCTGCAAAGGCAGCCCCGAAGACGAATATCGAGGCCGTCAGGTATGAAATCGCAATATTCCCGGCCCCCGGAGTCCGCTTGAGGCTGATTGCGTACCAGACGAGGAGGATGGTATTGAAGGCCGCGATTGCCACGCAGAGGGTGTTCATCGTGAACGAGACGGCAAGACCACACAGGAAAAGGATCGCGGAACAGACCAGAACTGCATCCCTGTCTGCCGCGCCGGAAGGAATGGGTCGATCGGGACGGTTGATCCGGTCGATCTCCACGTCGCAGTAATCATTGACGGCGTTACCCCCCGCGGTAACGAGGAAAACGACAAGGAAGATCCATATGACCCCGGGAATGAGGGTTCCCGTCGCCATCAGGTACCCGACGATCCCGGCAAGACCTGCGAGGACGGCGTTGACAGGGCGGATGACCTGGATATACCCGGATCGGGGAAGGATGAGGCACTCCTCCTGCATATCTGTTATTATCCTGTCACAAAAAGGGTATCCCTCCCGGGAAAATCGTTATCAAACCACGGAAAACAGCGGGCGTGGAGGGATTTGAACCCCCGACCTACAGCTTAGGAGGCTGCCGCCCTGTCCAGACTAGGCCACACGCCCTGCCATAACTCATTGCCGATGAGAAGGTATAAGCGTGTCGAACCGCCACATTCTCCCGCTATGGAGTATGTTTGGGCAGAGGAGGGACGAATAAAGTTTTTAGTCCCGGCCACCGACCCTCACCATCCTTTCCCCCCCGGATCGGCACCGGTCTTCTACAACCCGCGGATGGAACTTGCACGGGATGCAACGGTCCTCCTCTCCAAAGTTCTCCCGGTCTCCCGTTACCTCGATGCAATGGGCGCAACAGGTGTCAGGGGACTACGCATTGCAAAGGAGTGCGAGGTCCCGGTGACCATCAACGACCGCGACCCGCAGGCAGCCGATCTCATCCGCCGGAACAGCGAAATCCTGGGGGTTCCCGTCGAGGTGGTCTCTTCCGACGCAAACTGTCTCCTCTCCGGGAGGGTCTTTGAGACCGTTGATATCGACCCTTTCGGCAGCCCCGCACCTTTCATCGATTCGGCTCTGAAGGGGTGTGGCAGGTTCCTCTTCGTGACTGCAACAGACACGGCACCCCTCTGCGGTGCACACAGGAATGCCGGGATTCGACGGTATTTTGCAATCGCACTGAACAACGAGTACCATGCAGAGACCGGACTCCGGATCCTCCTTGGATTTATCGCGAGGGAAGCTGCCAGGTATGACCGGGGAATCGAGCCCCTCTTCTCCTATGCACGGGAGCATTACTGCCGTGTCCACCTGCGCCTTCTTCGCGGAGCCCGAATGGCAGACAGATCCTTGAGCATGATGGGATACGTCCTCCAGTGCCCGTCCTGCATATTCCGGACCCATACCACCGGGATCCTGCCATCCCATGAAGAATGCCCGTATTGCAGGAATGCGCTCGTACCTGTCGGGCCACTCTGGACAGGGCCTCTCCACGACAGGAACCTCCTGGACCGTCTCCATGAATCCATCTCTTCAAGCGGATTCCGGCTGGGGGGAGAACTCCGGAAACTGGTGGACACGTGCCGAAACGAACTTGATATCCCCCACCATTACGACTATCACGGTCTCGCCCGCTATTTCCATATCTCCCCTCCCCCCATCGACGATGTGATCCATTCCCTCAGGAGCAGGGGGTACGAAGCATCACGGGCCCATTTCAGCGGTACCGCTGTCAAGACGATTGCGCCACATTCTGTACTCCGCGAAGCCCTGACCCGGAATCGTTCGTAACCGCCGGCAAAATGCGGAGCCCTTCTCAAAAGACCAATTGACTTGTCGCAGCACGCACCAGGAGAGAATGTCCTTTCTAATCCATTCTTCTCTCAAAAATCCAGCCCTGATACACCCGGTGACACACGGCAGGGGTCGTTCCCAGCCCCGGCAATACCCTTATTACTGCCAAGAGAGTTTTTTTACAGCTATGAAAGTCCTTGTCGTGATCCCTCCGGAGAATTTCAGGGACGAGGAACTCGCAAAGCCCCTCGAGGCATTTGAAAAAGCTGGAATCACCTTCGACATCGCCTCCACGCGGAGGGGACAGTGCAGGGGTATGCTCGGTGCCCGGGCGACCGCTTCACTCTCCCTCGAGGAGGTGGAACCTTCCGATTATGCCGGGATCGTCATCATCGGGGGGACAGGGTCCCCTGTGCACCTGTGGAACAATGACATGCTGGTAGAGCTCGTCAAATACTTTTCAAAGAACAACAGGCTGATCGCAGCAATATGCCTCTCGCCGGTCGTGCTGGCCCATGCGGGTATACTGAAAGGGAAATCGGCGACATGTTACGAGAGCCCGTCCTCCACCAAAGAGATGTTAAAAGGCGGGGC
>ERZ795050.4178-NODE-4178-length-13495-cov-4.225446_pt1 | contig 13495 bp, 10 predicted proteins | sample MGYA00375134_ERZ795050 | MGnify/ENA primary metagenome ERZ795050 (study PRJEB30179, sample SAMN05720221) | activated sludge metagenome | isolation source: Anaerobic digester | place: Japan | collected 2015-05-26 ... | reverse complement strand
AGGTTCCCGGCCGTGTCTTTGGTCGTCGGCCATGGAGAAGGTTCGGCCAAACCCTCCGGACCCCCGGTAGTTGAGGTCGAAGACGGCGTAGCCGTGATTGACTAGGAACTGGATCTCGGCCGACCAGGCCGGAACACTCTGACCGCCCGGTCCGCCGTGGATCCACAGTAAAGCGGGGACCGGCTTGTCCGCCGAAGCCTGAAGCGGTTTATACAAGTAACCGTAAAACTCGAGCCCGTCCCGAGCCCGTAGCGTGATCAGATCCGGCTTCACTAAGTGGGAAGGATCGATCTCCGGATTTAGGTTGTCCGTAAGACGGCGCGAGCGATCCGTCTGCAGGTCGTAAACGTACAGGTCCGAGGGGCGGTCCGCATCCAGCGAGAAAAAGCGCAGCAGGCGTTCACTGGGGCTGAACTCGAGACCGGTGACGATCCCCGAAGGCAAGTCGGCGAGTCGGACTTCTTCGTCGGTTCTCAGGTTCGTCACGATGTGTCGCGGGACTGCATTTTCGTTGACGGTAATGATCTGATAAGTTCCCTCATGGCTGAACGAGATCCCGGTAACGTCCCATCGATCGGGCTTGTAGGCGACTTGATGGTTTCCCGTCGCCGTTTCGTAGCTCATCAGGTAAAGGAAATCGTTGTCCCGATCACATAGGTAATAAAGACGGCTTCCGTCGGGACTGAAGGTTACCGGGATGTGGTTGACCTCGCCTTCGGGATCGGAGATCAAGACCGGCTTGGAGTCACCCGCGCGGTCCACCAGGTACATGTCGGAATCAAAATCGTTGTGGACCCGGTGCAATGCCATCCAACGCTTGTCTCGGCTGACGGCCCTCAGGTCGAGTCCTTCCTCGTTGCGATAGAACAGCGTCGGTTCCAGTGTGCTCACATCCCATTCGTAGACGTCCATGAAGCGAGGATCTCGAGAGTTGTTGCCGGTGAAAAAGCTCTTCCTATCGTAGGCGAAGTCGTAGAAGATTTCGCGCGTCTGTTCCCCCTGCGTCAGTCGAATCGGCTCCTCGCCGGGTGCCTGCACGTAGAGTTTGTAGAGTTCGTTGCCGCCTTCGTCGCGGGTAAACAGGAAACGGTTCCCGCCGGGCAGGTACGCCACGGCGAAGGTCGTATCCTGAGATTGGGTGAGAGGGGTCATCTCGGCGGTGGCGATGTCGAGCTCGTATACGTTGAAGATACCGGTTTGGTTGTTGTGCACCAGTAGCTTGCCTTCGTCTTCGCTGAAGGCGCCGCCGCCTACGGACGTGGTTTTCAGAAATTGTTCAATGGTGTATGTCCGGAGAGGCGGGGCCTCCTCTTCGGCGGTCCGACACCCCCCGACTACCGCTAGGGCGGCGGCGAGAATCGAGCACTTCCAGAAGTCTTTCATTAGGTCTCTCCTCCGGCTGGTATGTTTCGGATCAGCCGCCTTGTCCGGTCCTCCCCGGTGCGGCAGATCGTTGTTCGACGCTCGGTCGGCTTCGCTCGTCCACCGCCGAGGCAAGAATCTTCTTGCAAACGTACGCATGCGCGACCGGCGAAGTTCACGGGCCGACGCTAGTGTCCCGTGAAGCGCGGTCGCCGGTTCTCGATGAAAGCGGCGACCCCTTCGTGAAAATCGTGGCTCAGAAGACTGCGTACGCGGTTGTCTACTTCGCCGTCCCAAGCGGAGGTTCCCGCGATGGAGCGCTGCAGGCCGCGCTTGACTCCGCGGAGCACCACCGGCGGGAGGGAAGCCGCCCATCCCGCCAACGCCAACGTTCGGCGTACGAGTTCTTCGCCGTTTATTACTTCTTGTAAAAGGCCCATCTGCTTGGCGGTGGAGGCGGACAGCAGTTTTCCCTCCAGCAGGCATCGCATTGCCTCCCAAGCCCCCAACCGCTCGGTCAGCAACGGACCGCTTCCGACATCCGGCTGTAGGCCGATCTCCACAAACGGATACCCCAGGACGACGTCTCGGCCCGCGAGAACACAATCGCACGCCAGCGCCAAGTTGAGACCTCCGTCTAGCGCCGGGCCGTTCAGGGCCGCAATCGTGAACTGGGGCAGCCGGCGGATGGAAAGCAGAATTTCCCGAGTGTTCTCGGCCAGGCGACGAAGCCCGCGAAGGTTTTCCTGCTGCAATTGTTCCAGTAGATACGGGATCCAAGCCCCGGCGGAAAAGGCACCACCCGCCCCGGTGAGCACGACCGCTCGCAAATCTTCCCGCTCGGAGTGACGGACCAGTTCTTCGCGGAACTGCGTCAGGGTTTCGAGATCCCAACAGTTCAGGGCTCCCGGACGGTCTAGGCGAAACGTGAGGACCCCTTGCTCCATGGATTGGTGGATCCGAAATTGGGCCGTCATCGTTTCTCGCCTTTGGCTTTGGCCTACTCCTGCTCGTGCTCGTGCCGGCGTCGGCGTTTCGCAGAACCGGAGCCAGTCACGTTATAGGAAGCGAAGATGATCTGCAACGGTAAAGAAGTCACGACCGTTGTGAGGGACCTGCTTCGCAGGAATCCGAGCTGGCGCCGGCACCTTCGGCTGTGCCCGCCGGCGGTTCGCTGGGCCGGACGCTGGCGGCGGATTCGAGAACTCCGATCTCTGGGCTACGTCCTGGAGGTCCTATGTGAAGGGCGTGTGCGCTTGCGGTTGCCCGACGACATTGTTCGGCAAGAGGCGTGGGACCGCACTCAGCGGCGGCTGCTTTCCCTGCTGGGGGAGGTGCTGAGCAGGCAAGAACTAATAGCCGTAGGAAATGCTCGGACCTGGAGCCGGCCTCCGCTGTTGGGGGTGGAACAGCGGATCGCTTCGGGCGGAACAGTTCTCGCCTGCCTGGCGAGTACCGGCAAGAAGACGCTTCCGGCGGGTACAGTGGTCTACCGTCTTCTTCAGTTATGGGACCGAAGGTCGGGGGCGAGGCTTGGCGTGATTGTGATCCCCAAGGAGTATGGTGAACGGGCGGCCGATTTTCTGCAACACGTGCGAATTCCGGTTTCGGCCTGGACCTATTCTCCCGGCCGGAAACTCACGCGGATCTTTCCCCGGCCGAGAAGCACGGAGGTGGCGAGGGGACCCTACGTGCTGTATCCGTACCGGCCGCGGGCTCCCTCGGTCTTGCAGCAGGCGCTGCTGTACGCCCCGGGGTGCGAGCTTCGCTTTCGGGCGGCCGGGTGGGAACTCTGTTGGCGAGGCCTGCCGGTACTTTGGGGAGCGGAAGAGTCGGGTTTCTGGTTCGACCGGCTGTCTCCCCGGCGACTGGAAGAGGCGGGATGGGAGACGTGGAAGGAGCACGTTCGCCGGGTGCTCGAAGTGCGGAGTTGGCCCAGTCCCGATCCCGCCTCGCCGTATTTCCGCCTGTTGCCCGAGAGATGGTTGGAGGGTGAACTGATAGTCCGCCTGGCGGGCCTGTTTCCCGGAACGGGTGAGCACCTGTATTGCCAGGTACCGAGCCTGGTGGAGGGAGAGCGGCGGATCATCGATTTGCTGACCTGCACGCCGGAGGGAAGGGTGATCATCCTGGAGTTGAAGGCGGGTCGGGATCCGGCGATTCTCTTTCAGGGTCTGGAGTATTGGGACCGAGTACGGCGTCATTTGCAGGAAGGAGATTTTGAGCGGGCGGGCTATTTCCCGGGGGTCGCGCTTTCGAGGAAACCGCCGTTGCTGGTTCTCGTCACCCCGCTCTTCGAGTTCCATCGCTGTTTGCCGCGTCTTCGCCGTTTCTTGAGTGAGGAATTGGAAGTCGAATGTCTCGGCGTCAATCTCAATTGGCGGTCCGATCTGCGGATTCTCCGGCGCTTCGTGCTGTGAATGCGCGGCGCGTAACGGCTACGACGTACGGCGTGGCGTGCTTTGTGTTCCGCGGGCCGCGTTCCGCGACGCCGTACAGGGAGGGTGTCGCCTGGTTCCAGGCCGGCCGGGGAACCGTACGGTCTGCCGAGGATGGACACTTTGGTGTCTACCCCACATTTTTCGGCGACTTGCGTGCGGGGGGCGCGACAGCGTCTGCGAGCCCAGGGCAAGCGAGCTGAGCGAGCGACCCCCAAGGTCGGCGAGCCCTCCAAGCGTTTTGGGAGAGCCCTGAAGGGCTGCGAGAAGACACAACCGGATCGTCATCCTCGTAAGCCGTACTCCGCACGCGGGAGGCTCTCGTGCGGGCGGTGGAGGCGGCGGGCGGATTCGAACCGCCGAGTAAAGGTTTTGCAGACCTCTCCCTTAGCCACTTGGGTACGCCGCCCCGAGCCGACTCCGATTATAAGGCACAAAGGGAGAGTCGTCCAAACCGAGAAGTCTCGCCGGGAAGTCCGCTTTCGGAGCTCGCCTCGGGCCTGTCCCGGCGGAAGCCTCCCGTGGGCTGCGGATTACCGGGAAAGAAACGGCGGGAGTGTCCGGACTGCGGCGTCACTTGGACGCCGAGGGTGCAAGAGGAAGGCGAATTCCGCGGGTTACGTGAACGGCTTCCCGAGCTCCTTGGGCCGAGTGATTCGCAAGAGCTTCCCGACCGCAGTCAGGGAGTCAGCCCGGATCTCCTTGACCGGTTTGCTGCATAAGCATGCTGTTGACAAGCCTAGGACCAGTCAATAACATGCACGTCTGTCTTTGTTTCCGAGGTTCGATCTTGGATCCGAGTGAGTCGGCTTGAGGTGACGTCTGTGGAGCAGTTGGTCTTCTACTCGGCGGCGCTGGTGGCGGTGGTATCGGCTTTGTTGGTGGTCTTTCAGCGACGGGCGGTCCACAGCGTCCTGGCACTGATTGTTTGTCTCAGTTCCGTAGCCGTCCTTTACTTCCAGTTGGGTGGGTATTTCCTGGCGGCCGTCCAGGTGATCGTATATGCCGGGGCCGTCATGGTGTTGTTCCTGTTTGTGATCATGCTGATTGATCCTGAATCGGAGATGTTTGTGGTGAAACGAACCCGCAGCCTGCTTTTGCCTGCCCTGGTTGTGGCGGGTGTCACTGGAGGCGTCTTGTCCTCCGTACTCCTGAGCTTTCCGGAGAGTCGGACGCCGGGAATGCCGGGGGGCTTGCGGGATATCGCGGCGGCTCTCTTTCGTGACTACCTGTTGCCGTTTGAAATTACGTCGATCCTGATACTGGCTGCAGTGGTGGGGGCGTTGATCCTGGCCAAGCGATCCGACTGATTCCGTTATGATTCCCGCGTCTCATTACCTGATCTTGGCGGCGGCGTTGTTTACGATCGGGGCGTTCGGTGTCGTCGTACGGCGCAACGCCATCACCATGTTTATGTGCATTGAACTGATGCTGAACGCGGTAAACCTGATTTTTCTAACCTTCGCCAGGGATTTCGCCCAGGTCGACGGTCAGGTGTTCGTGTTCTTCGTGATGACCGTAGCCGCAGCCGAGGCTGGAGTGGGTCTGGCTATTATCGTTCTGTTGTCGCGGCACACCCGTACGGTGGACGTGGATCAGGCCGACCGCATGAAGTGGTAAGCCGATGCTGGAGATCTTTCCTCTAATACTGCTGTTTCCCTTGTTGGGTGCGGGGCTGAACGGTGTCCTGGGGCGCCGTTTCCCGCCGGGATGGATCGCTGCGATCGGCTGTGGATCGGTGGCTCTCTCCTTTCTGGTGGCGGTCGGAGCATTGTTCGAACTGGTGCGTCTTCCCGCCGAGGGAAGGTCGGTGACCCAATCGCTGTTTGTTTGGATCCAGGCGGGGGATTTTCGCGCAGACGCCTCTTTTCTGCTGGATCCTCTGTCGGCCGTCATGATCCTCGTGGTCACCGGCGTCGGCTTCCTGATTCACGTCTACTCGGTGGAGTACATGCGGGGAGAGGGCGGATACTATAGGTATTTCTCCTATCTCAACCTGTTCATTTTCATGATGAGCGTCCTTGTGCTGGCCGACAACTACCTGCTTATGTTCGTCGGCTGGGAAGGTGTCGGCCTTTGCTCCTATCTGTTGATTGGCTACTACTTCGAGACGAAGGTCGCCGGCGACGCCGCCAAGAAGGCTTTTGTGGTCAACCGGATCGGGGACTTCGGGTTCTTACTGGGTATGTTCCTGCTGTTTCAGCTGTTCGGTACGCTCAGCTTCCACCCGCTGTTTGAAGCGGCGGCTCGGCAGTTTCCTCATGCCGAAGTGGGCTGGGGTGTCTTGACGGCGGCGTGCCTGCTACTTTTTGTCGGGGCTACGGGCAAGAGCGCTCAGATTCCCCTGTATGTGTGGTTGCCGGACGCCATGGCCGGTCCGACTCCCGTGAGTGCCTTGATTCACGCCGCCACGATGGTGACCGCCGGGGTCTACATGATCGCGCGATCTTCCGCCTTGTATTCACGTGCTCCCGCAGCGATGGAAATTGTGGCCGTAGTGGGGGTGGCCACGGCCTTGCTGGCGGCTTTAATCGCCCTGGCCCAGCGCGATATCAAGCGGGTTTTGGCCTATTCCACCATAAGCCAGCTCGGCTACATGTTCGTCGCGGTGGGAGTCGGCGCGTTTTCCGCGGGAATTTTCCATCTGTACACGCATGCCTTTTTTAAGGCGTTGCTGTTCCTTGGATCGGGAAGTGTGATCCTCGCACTGCACCATGAGCAGGATATGTTCAAAATGGGGGGCTTAAAGAAATATCTGCCCTTCACCTGGGCCACCATGGGGATCGGCACTCTGGCCATCGCCGGGATTCCTCCTTTGGCCGGCTTCTTCTCGAAGGACGAGATTCTTTGGGAGGCCTTGGTGAGTCCGCACGGACATCCACTGCTGTGGGCGGTCGGCGTGATCGTGGCGGCCATGACGGCGTTCTACATGGCCCGTTTGATGTTCCTGACGTTTTACGGTTCCGAGAGATTCAAGAGCGAGCCGGCCCACCAGGCGGACCATGACGCTCGGGGACACGTTGAACGTGCTGAGAACCACAGCTCACCGCGGGAGTCTTCTTGGTGGATCCGGCTGCCTCTGGGGATCCTGGCGCTGCTGTCGATAGCGGCCGGTTTTGTGGGGTTGCCCGCTTGGCTGGGTACCAACCGGTTTGCCCGATTCCTGGAGCCCGCCTTTAGTTTCCGTATCTCGGAGCATGTTGCCGAAGACACTTCGGGCCACAGCCTCGAGATCGGCTTGACGATGTTGGTGGTCGCACTGGCACTGGGTGGTATTTGGCTGGCGTATCGGTTCTACGTGATGGATCCGACTCGTGCCGCGCGACTGGCCGAGGCGCATCCGACGCTGTACCGATTCGTGTGGAACAAGTTCTATGTGGACGAGGTCTACGACACGTTGATCGTGCGACCCATGGAGGCGGTTTCGCGAGTTCTTCTTTGGCAAGGAGTCGACGTAGGATTGGTTGACGGACTCGTGAACGGGGTGGCGGCCGTATTCCGCCGGGCCAGCGTGTACGTCCGGCGGCTCCAGAGCGGCTATGCGAGAGCCTACGCCAACTGGATTCTCCTGGGAGCGGCCTTAGTGTGTCTGTACTGTTACTTCGCGGGTTCCCTATGACCGATACCGGCTTGATAGCGGGACTACTGCTGATACCGTTGCTGGGTGCGGTCGTCGTGTTGTTGGTACCGCCCGGCGCCCGTGGGTGGCTGAGGGCCCTCGGGTTGGTTACGAGTCTCGTGGCTTTTTTCTGGTCACTCGGCCTTTGGTTTCGATTTGATCCCGCCTCGGCCGATATGCAGATGGTGACTCGGCTTCCCTGGATCGAAGCCGGGGGCTTCCGGATCTTTTATCACGTCGGCGTCGACGGCGTCAGCTTGTTGTTGGTTCTGCTGACTACGTTTTTAGTACCTCTCGCCGTCCTGGGGAGTTGGAGCGTCGAGGAGCACCTCAAGGGCTACATGGCGTTGATGCTCTTTCTCGAGAGCGCCATGATCGGAGTGTTTGTGGCGCTGGACCTCGTCCTGTTCTATTTCTTCTGGGAGGCGATGCTCATCCCGATGTACTTTCTGATCGGAATCTGGGGGGGCGAGCAGAGGATCTACGCGGCCGTCAAGTTCTTCCTCTACACCGCGGTCGGATCTCTCCTCATGCTGGCGGCTCTGATCACGTTGTACTTTTACAACAACGGCGGGGAAAGTTTCGACCTGGTACAGATCACCGAACGACTGGCAACCGGGGCCATAACCATACCCGATTCGGTTGAGCTGTGGCTTTTTCTAGGTTTCTTCCTGGCTTTTGCCATCAAGGTTCCCCTGTTTCCCTTCCACACCTGGCTGCCGGACGCTCACGTAGAGGCGCCGACGGCCGGATCGGTGATCCTGGCCGGCGTGCTCTTGAAGATGGGGACGTACGGTCTTTTGCGTTTCTGCCTGCCGCTTTTTCCCCAGGCGTCGGTTCAGTTGGCTCCTTGGATTTGCGCACTGGCCGTCATCGGCATCGTCTACGGCGCATTGGTGGCCATGGTACAGCCGGACGTCAAGAAGTTGGTGGCCTATTCTTCGGTGAGTCACCTGGGATTTGTGGTGCTGGGAATCTTCGCTTTCAACCTGACCTCCATGGCGGGGGCGAGCTACCAAATGCTGAACCACGGAGTTTCCACCGGAGCTCTCTTCTTGTTGGTCGGGATGATCTACGACCGACGTCATACGAGGGAGATTGCCGCCTTTGGGGGGTTGGCGCATCGGATGCCGGCCTATGCGGCCTGTTTCATGGTCATCGCGTTGAGCAGCATCGGTCTCCCCGGGCTGAACGGCTTTGTCGGCGAATTTCTCGTCCTGCAAGGGACGTTCCTGGAAAGCCGCACCTACGCCGCGTTTGCCGCCACGGCGGTGATTTTCGCGGCGGTGTACATGCTGTGGATGTACCAGCGGGTGTTTCTCGGTCGGATCGACAAGCCGGAAAATGACAGGTTGCGGGATTTGTCGGGGAGAGAACTGGCGACGCTCTTGCCCTTGATCGTGATGGCCGTCTGGATGGGGGTTGCCTCCCCCATGTTTCTTAGCCGTATGGAGCCGGCCTTGCGTAAAGTCGTCGATCGTGTCGACGCGGTCCGGAGCGAGCAGATTTTTCGGGTGCAACAGAGGACCGTGACGCCTTTCGAGCTGGATGAGTAGGACGCCCCATGGAAATCAACGCAGTTGTCCTATTGCCCGAAATCATTCTGGCCTTGGGCGGTGTCTTGCTTACGCTGCTTTTGCCTTTCGCGGCCCGGGAGCATCAATCTCGTTTCGGGTACGCCGCTTTGGTGGTCATCGGGGTCGCACTGGCTGCCGTGGTCGGCGGGTGGAGCGAAACGGGATCCGGGTTCTTCGGTCTGGTCGTCCAGGATTCCTTGACCCAATTTGCCCGTCTTCTTTTTCTGCTTTCCATCGGGGCGGTGACCGCCGTCGCCATGCCTTATCTCGAGCAGCAAGACCTACGGAAGGGTGAGATATTCCCGCTGTTGCTGTTTGCAGCCGTGGGAATGGACGTAATGGTGGCCAGCACGGACCTCATCATGACCTTTCTGGGGCTGGAGGTGCTGGCCGTCGCCACGTATTCCCTGGCGGCCTACCGGCGGGAGGATCTCCGCTCGGTGGAAGCCGCCCTGAAGTATTTTTTGCTGGGAGCGTTCTCCACGAGTTTCTTGCTGCTGGGAGTCGCGCTGCTCTACGGAGCCGGTCGGAGCACCCATTACCGGGTGATCGCCGACACGTTGCTGAACGTAGCGCCTCTGACCCCTCTCATGTTGCTGGGATTGGGTTTCCTGCTGGTGGGATTCGGTTTCAAGGCGGCCTTGGCTCCGTTGCACGTGTGGACGCCGGATGTTTACGAAGGAGCCCCGGTGCCCGTAATGGCGCATCTAGCCGTGGCCTCGAAGGGAGCGGCGATTCTGGCGTTGGTGCGCCTGGCGGCGCAGGTGGTTCCGATGGAGTCGTCGGGATGGCAGGAACTGCTCTGGATCTCTGCGGTTCTGACCATGGTGATTGGAAACGTAGCCGCCCTGACCCAGACGAACATCAAGCGAATGTTGGCGTATTCGTCCATCGCTCATGCCGGTTACCTCCTTGTAGGGCTGGTGGCGGCCGACGCGGCCGGGTATCGCAGCATTCTCTTCTACCTGTTGGCGTATGCCATGATGACGTTGGGGGCTCTGGCGGTCGTCCAGGTGGTGGCCCGGCGTGGAGAAGTTGCGGTCGACCTGGAGGATTACGCCGGGTTGGGTTTTCGGTTTCCCGCGGCGGGCGTAGCACTTTCAGTCTGTCTGTTCTCGCTTGCCGGAATTCCTTTGACCGCCGGTTTCGCCGGGAAGTTTTTCCTCCTTGCGGCCGCCGTGGAACGAGGCTTCTACGGACTGGTCGTCATTGCGGTCTTAGCCTCGGCCGTCGGCGTCTACTACTACCTCCGGGTCATGGTATATATGTACATGCGCGTGTCGGCCGGAGGCGGTGAGGCCGAAGCACTTCCAGCCGTCGTGCGAATCGTGTTGATTCTGTGCACTGCGGGTACGCTGTTTTTCGGTGTCTTTCCCCAGTCGCTGCTCAAGCTGGCGAGCGAGGTGATGGACCTGTGAAAGACGTTAAGAAAAAGCTGGAGGAACGGATCCGCAAGCTGGAGCACGAACTTCAGGATGAGCTCCCGAAGGCTTTGAAGCAAGCGAGGGAGCTGGGTGATTTGCGGGAGAACGCCGAATACCAGGCGGCGAAGGAACGTCAGAGCATCGTGCAGGCCGAACTCGGCCATCTAAGAGAGCGCCTGGCGCGTTTGTCCCTGGTGAACTTGGAGCGAATTCCCTCCGATCGCGCCTCTTACGGCTCCACAGTAGTTTTGTACGATCTGGACCGGGACGAGGAAGTGACGTACCGCTTGGTGATGAGCGAAGAGTCGGACGCCGCCAACGGTAAGATCTCCACCAGCTCGCCCATCGGTCGCAGTTTGATCGGTAAACAGGAAGGCGACGAGGTGGAGATTCACACACCGGGAGGTGTGCGCCGGTACGAGATCCTCCGTCTGATTACTCTCCACGATCAACCGGACGATCAGGAAGGTTAGCGCCCGAGCACGGGGTCGGGTCGAAGCCTCACGCGAGAGGGCTGTCGGTCTTGCTACACTAAGTTTGAACTCCGGTGCGACAAGAAGCCGGAGGATGAGTGACGTCATGGTGAGACCGCGTCAAGAACACCCAAAAGTCGGTTTTCTTTTTTGGAGTACCTATCTTTTGGCCGTCCTCATTTGCGCCGGCGCCGGCGCCACGGTCGGTTTGTTGCTCGGCTACGCCGTCGACCTGCCCCGGGTGCAGGAACTGGAAGCGCAACTGCCCGAGGTTTCGACTTATGTGTATTCCGCGGACGGACGGATCATCGGCCAGTTCGCCGAAGAGAAGAGAGTCCCGGTACGGTATGAGGAGATTCCGGTGAGGTTGCGGCAGGCGATATTGGCGGCCGAGGATGCGAGCTTTTTCGCGCATCCGGGCATCGATTTTTCCCGTCTTGCGGTCGCAGCATTGCGGGATGTCGTACGAGGGGAGCGTAAAGGGGCGTCGACGCTGACCATGCAGTTGGCAAAAATGCGGTTCACAAGTACCGAGAAGACGCTGGAGAGAAAAATCAAGGATGTCCTTTACGCTCTCAACATCGAAAAGACCTATTCGAAGGAGCAGATCTTCACGTTCTACGCCAACCAGATCTTCCTAGGGCATGGTCGTTACGGGGTGGCCGCCGCCGCGGATTACTACTTCAGCAAACCTTTGAACGGTCTAACGACGGCTGAATGCGCTCTGTTGGCCGGGATCATTCAAGCGCCGAGTCGTCACTCACCCATCACGCAGCCTGAAAACGCTTTGTCGCGACGCAACTGGGTACTCGGAAGAATGCTGGAACTCGGTTTCATCGACCGGGACGAATATGAGACGGCCTTAAGCGAGCCCATGCAGATAAAGGGCGAGGACGATTCCAGTACGCTTGCGCCTTACTTCGTGGAGTGGGTTCGGCAATACCTGAGCCGGAGATACTCGACGCGGGAGATTTGGCATGGAGGACTGCGTGTTTATACGACGCTCGATTGCTCCATGCAGGAGGCGGCCGAGCGGGCGCTGCAGGAAGGACTGAGAGCCTTCGATCGGCAGAAGCGTGGGTGGGCGGGTCCCTTGGAGAACATTTTTGAACGCGGGCAGCAGTTGGAGACCTACCATCATTCCGATTGGGATTTGCTGTTTCACGAAGGACAGTTCTTGCACGGGCTTACCGTAGAGTCTTCGGCCGACTCTGCGACCGTGCGATTCGGCAGTTTCACCGCCGGAATCGACCGGGACGCCGTCGCCTGGACCAAGAAACGCCAGGTCGACGACGTCCTCAAGCCCGGGGATGTAGCGTTGTTCCGAGTCACGGCGGTGGATCGGAAGAACCGGCGGTTGGAGGTCTTGTTGGACCAGGTGCCGGAGGTACAAGGAGCAGCTCTGATTCTGGATAACAGGACCGGTGCGGTGCGTGCCATGGTCGGCGGCTTTGACTTCCGTTTCAGCAAGTTCAATCGTGCTACCCAAGCCCTCAGGCAGCCTGGATCGGTTTTCAAGCCCTTCACTTATGTCGCTGCTTTGGAGGCGGGTTTTTCTCCTGAAGACCCCGTACTCGACGCACCCGTCGAGTTCCAGGATGCCCTGGGACGTCCTTATGCGCCCACCAACTGGGACGGCGAATACAAGGGCCTGATTACAATCCGGCAGGCGCTGGCGGAATCCCGTAATGTTCCCACGGTACGATTGGCCAACACGCTGGGTCCCCAGAAGATTGCCGAGATCGCCAACCGCTTTGGTTTGAAGCAGTCGTTTCCTCCGTATCTTTCCATCGCTTTGGGTTCCGTGGAGGTGACCCTGGAGGAGATCGTCTCGGCCTTTAGTGCTTTTCCGAACCACGGCGTTCGGGCCGAGCCGTATTGTGTGGAGCGGGTTGAAGATCTCAACGGGGACGTACTGGAGGAACATCGCGTCGCAATCACGGACGCCGTCATCAGCCCGGATGTGGCGGACAAGATGTTGTACTTGTTCCAGGAGGCGGTACGGCAAGGTTCGGTTCGAGAACTGCTGTCGTTGGGTCACGACATCGGGGGTAAGACGGGTACGACGAATGAATCGACGGACGTGTGGTTCGTCGGTTTTACGCCGAGCCTTTCCGCCGGCGTCTGGATAGGGTATGACGAAAAGAAGCCTTTGGGAAAGAGAGTCTTCGGCAATACGTTGGCCGTCCCCGTCTGGAACGAGATGATGAGGGAAATTCTCGCCGATATGCCCCCGGAGCGGTTTGAAAGCTCCTGGAGTCCCGACGACTTGACCCGTTTGGCCCGCCAAGAGGAGACGGAAGAAGGGGCTCAAGCTGCTGACGGCGCACCTTCGCAGGACGAGGCGGTGGGAGAGCGCCGCGAAGTGCGGAAGCCGTCTCCCAAACAAGTCTTTACGGTGGAGGACATTCCTCCGCCGTCGAGCCGGCGGTAGGCGTGCGCACCCGGAAAATGGGGACACGCACGAATTTCAGTGCTAACCTATTGAAAATAAAGGCTTGAAAAGCGAGCCTGGCACTATTTTCGAACGTAGCCCCTGAGGGAGCGTCCGTGTGAACCGTTTTCGGCGGGGCAAGGAGGTCTACTCGTAGGCAGACATCCG
>ERZ795050.4169-NODE-4169-length-13521-cov-6.127432_pt1 | contig 13521 bp, 19 predicted proteins | sample MGYA00375134_ERZ795050 | MGnify/ENA primary metagenome ERZ795050 (study PRJEB30179, sample SAMN05720221) | activated sludge metagenome | isolation source: Anaerobic digester | place: Japan | collected 2015-05-26 ... | reverse complement strand
CTATCTTCTACAATAGAATTACATTTTAACTCAAAATCATCAAAATCTAAGTCTAAATTAGAACTTTTTTCATCTTCATATATCGAAAATGCAATAAGAGTTTTTTTCTTTGACTTATATAGTGTTCCACCAAGATAATGCCAAATAAAGTGATTTAAATAAGTTCTAAACTCAATATTTGTTTCTTCTTGAGTTTCTCTCAATGCAGCATCAAGATAACTTTCATTTTCTTCTACCTTACCTTTTGGTATTGACCAAAAAGTCATGGGATGATTTGTTGGATGACATATAAGTAATTTACCATGTTTATTTACTATATACAATCCACATGTTTCAATTTTGCTCATATTAATATGTATATATTTAATACAAAGATATAAAAATATTTTCAATTCACCAAAAAAATAAAATTAATCCTTAATAGTTGTGTAAGTTCCATTTTTTGAGATATTAATATGTTGAGCTTTACCATTTTTATGAATGATAACATGCGAATGAAGCCAGCTACTAGGACCAATATTATATCCAACTCTTAATTTTGTAGATGTACCTACTGTTAATACTCCATCTTTTCTACTTGGTGTATGCGAATGTCCAACAACTATTTTTGTATTTAATTTTCTAAATTCTGTTATTGAACCTCTACTTCCATTAGTACCAACATCACCGTGAGCACCTAATTCCCATCCTTTAACAACAAAACTTTCATCACGATTAAGTGTTTTAATATCATTAAATTTTGAATCAATAATATATGGGATAATTCCTTTAGGTGCTTTATTCTCTAACAATATTTTAGCGTATTCCATATATTCCATTGAATTTTTAATGTCCTTTTTCCAATCGGCATTCATAATCCAACGGTCAATGAAATCATCATGGTTGCTTCTTACTATCACTAAATTATATTTACGCATACTTTCTAACCATGTAATCATTTCATTTATTTCACGTTTTAATGAATTAGTTCCGTCAATTTCCTTATAATATAATTTAATTGGATTTTTTAAATCATGATGGGTAATTGAATGACCATTAAAAAGGTCATGAATTATAGTATGTTTTGGATTTAATTTATCTAGCATTTTTTTAGTTGTTTTGAAAACAGACTCATCTAAATCACCTATATGTATATCACCTAAAACTATTGCTTCAACACCATCAATTTTGGAAACCTGTCCATTTTTAACTTCATAAATTAAATCACAAAACTCCCCATTATTATTAGCGGTTACTTGCCTTACATGAAATGTTTCATCATCTTCTATTTCAACAATAACAAATCCTAATGTATGATGAAATTCACCCTTTTTACCAGATTTAGAATCTGTATAATTTTTAACCGTACAAGCACCTGTAGTCCACATTTTTTTCGGAGTATAGCCTTCCATGGCTGGAATAACCTCAAAATGAACCTTTGGGGAACCAAAAATACAAGAATTAATTCCACTCATGCCAGCCATTCCGCTTAATGGATTAACAGCTGTAGGTTGTATTTTAACATCGGATAACACCACCAATCCTTTACTAACTTCATGTCTATTTGCATCTAGATAAGGTGTTATTTCTTCATGCCAGAAATCATATTTCTCATCTGTATTTATGGATGTGGGATTTTTATATCTTCCAGCAATAATATGAATATCAGCACCTCTAAATTTAGCATATGCTTTCATATTATTTAAAAAAGCAGTATGAGGTGGGGTGTTATTCTGAGCCCATGTAAAGAAATATACTTTTTTCTTTTTATTCAATTCTCTTTTTTTAGCCTCTTCGTATTGTTCTGGCTCAATCTCCGTTTTTTCTTTTAATCCTAATTTTTTAAACCATTTTCTAACAGTCCTTTCAGAAACATTAAATTCATTAGCTAGGAGAATGGCTAATTTTTCAACTGTAATTCCAGTTTCTGAACGATTGCAATAAGATAATTTTATTTTTTTTATTTCATCTTGTGTTAATTTTTTAAAACTTTTTTCACCCATTTTTACATTTGTTTATGAAGTTAATTATTTTTTTTTCTAATTTTTCATTATATTTAACAATGATTAAATTTATATTATTTTTTTTACAAAATAGTTCTTTTATCTTATCTTTTTTTTGTTGCTTTTTTAATGCATTTTTACCACCAAAATATTCAATTGATTTATAATGTTGAATTCCATTGAATTCAATACAAGTATTATAATCTGGTAAATAAAAATCAAATAATAATGATTTAACGTCTTTACAATTACTAAACTTATATTCTTGAAAATATTTAATATTATTATTTTCTAAACACATCCTAATTTTTTCCTCACCTTTGGATTCTCTACAATATGGGCAGCCATTACCTTTTAAATGGTTATGTGGTGTTTGTTTAAATTCACCATGTTTAGGGCATATAATTTCAACTTTAATAATTGCTTTTTTATATTCCACTTTTGAATAATCATATTTATTACCATGAACCTCATTTGCTTTTCGAATAAATTTTTCTGTTCCTATTCTTCTATGTATAAAACTACATTCTAAACAACCTATACCATTTAAATGGTGTGCTGGCGATTGTTCAAATTTACCATGAATTGGACAAATTATTGTAACATTATCATTATAAGTTTTATATTCTACCAATGAATAATCATATTTATTATTGTGTTTTTCGTTAGCTCTTTTAATAAATTCATCACAGCCCAATCTTTGCTTATCCGCAGAACATTTTTGGCATCCATAACCACTTAAATGACCGCTAGCCCTTTGCTCAAAAATTCCATGAATAGGACATATAATGTTAACTTTATTTTTACTTTCAGTATATATAGTATTACTGTAATCATATTTATCACCATGGATTTTTTTTGCCTTTTCTATAAATTTTAATGTTTTTTTCATAATATCTTTTATTATATATATTATGAAAAATTAAAAGTTAAAATATTTTCTTGTAGTACGTTCTGATTTTCCAAAATGTTTAGTTAGAATGTTCATTCTCTCATCCCAACTCATGTTTTTGTTTAAATAAATTTGTTTAGCGTACTCTATTTCATTAGAGGTTAAATTTTTAAATTTCATTACGAATAATTAAAACTAATATTATTTATTATAATACAGGAACAATTATATTTTGTAAAAATTCTTTTTCCTGTGTAAATATAGGTGTGGCTTGTATTGCCCATTTATTTCTTATTAATTTTTTATTATCTTCAGTTTCCTTAAAATAAGTTTCACGTTTGATTACACAACCTCTTTTAAATTTTTCAGGATAATCATTCCAATTAATACCTTTATTTTGATAAAGCATCTCTTGAAGCTCATTAGTATTTTTGTATTTAATTGCCTTCGGTCCAAATGCTGCATGTGCTGCCATGTTAATAGAATTCCTTGTTGCGTCTTGTTGTCTCCACACAAAATAATTATAAACTTCTCGAATATCAGGAATTATAAATACCCTAGCATCAAATTTGGCAAAATTAAAATTTGCAATTTCTAGTGGCGATTTAACTAATGCAATCATCATGGACCTATTAAATTCATTTGAAACTATACTAGCTCCAATTGAACATAACTTTTGAATTTTTCCATCATAAGGCAATTCACTTTCTATATTGTAAATATCGGTCAAAAGGATAGAAATTTCATCAGATTGTGTATATGCTAATCTCGGATTAAACTCTTTACATACCGCTATTGCTGCATCGTTCATAGCATTGGATAATATATTGTCAAACGGTTTAGTGAATTTACTTGTGTATTTAGAAAAATTTTTGCCATCAAACCTAATAATTGTGTAAGTTTTTGGTGGAACTTGAAAAGAATAAATTTTTTCATATTTTTTCATTCTCACATCCAATGCTTTTTTCATAATCTTTTAATAAATTCTAACACAAAATTACTACATTTTTTATAAATTGTCAAGAAAAATACTCTTTTATTTATTTTATTAATAATAAAATTAAGGCACTTTATAATAAATGTCAAATATTTATATTAAAAATTATACTTTCATGAGAAATTTTATTCGTAGTTTACTAAAAAAACTAATCATAGAAAGCGACTATTTTACTGTTATTAATCCAATTGATGGTTCTGAACCGCATAATGTTACTTATGATGATTTAAAAAAAATTACATATAAGGTAAAAAATGCACAAGAAAAATATGGGCACATAAAATATTTTCAAGACGCTAAAGAAGGTGATGGTACCTATTTAGCTATTATTAATAAAAACGGATTAGTAACAATTAAAACTCCTAATCACTATATTGATGATAAAGAAATCGGAGGTGTTTCTACAACTAGAGCATACGATAATCTTGAAATACCTATCAGAGCATATTCAGGTGATGATGATTTATTACAAACTGGTCGTGCAAAAATAGGTTTACAATTACAAAAACCATATACAAAAAGTGGGGCAGCTGATGCACGTATTAAAGTATATGTGATTTTTGGCGATATGATTATTGATAGAGTAAAAGATAATGTTAAAGGACATAATGATGCTGATGACTACAAAGATAATACATACCAAGGTAGAACTGATAAACAAATAGCAAGAAAAGACTTTATCGACCAGCGTGAAAAAGAAAGAGCTGCAAGAAAAGAAAAACGAAGTCCAATAACTGCTTTTAGCTCAGAAAAAGAAAAACAAGATTATTTAGATAAACAAGAGGCTTTAAGACTTAAGTATGCAAAATTTAGAAAAAAATAAATTTGAAATTACACAAATCTTTGTTTATTTAATTCATACGCTTTAGCTAATGTTTCATAGTTATTCACATTTTTACAGTTTCTTAGTGCTTGTTCCATCATATACATTTTTTGGTATTTAACACACAGAAACATTATCTCTTCCATAATTTAGTTTTTTTTATATTGTAAAGCAAAAATAATATATCTTATAACAAAAAAAAAATACAATATATTAATTTATACACAAATCACGTTAACAGTAATATTAAATGGGTTCATAGTGTTTATTACTTACCTCCTGATTTATATCAATAAATAAAGCGACTAAAGAATATTCAAAAAAAGATTCATTTCCCCACTTTTCACTATTCGCTACACTTACTACTAAAATTTTTAAAATTATCAAACATCCCAATTGGAACAATTATTTTTCTATTATCAACCGTATATTGCTTGAACAAGAGTATTCCTCACTGCCATTGATTATAATATCTTTCAAACATTACAATGTCATTCCATTGCGAATATTTTGGTCCGTTGCAATTAAAATTTTATCTCTCTAAAGTAGATAAAGTTTTTTTGTAATTTCATTTTTTATCATTATAATTATTTTTTTTTATCTTGTTCTGCATACCATTTAGCTTGCTGAATAAAAATTGCAGTGACACAATCTTCACATATAGGTACGGCATTAAAATCTATATTGAAAACAACTTCGGTTTTATTACCACAAATTTTACATTTTTTCATATTTTGATTATTTTTATACTCCCATAAACTTTTTTTATATTATAGTTATAAACTTAATTTATAATGATTTTTCAATCATTCATTAATTTTTTTCCAGTCTCTATGATACGATTTAGTTTTATAAAATCCAACTTCAAATTTCCCAGTGTATAAAATAATATCCAATGCATATGGAAGCTCAATTAAAAGCTTTTTCATATAATTTAGTTGTTCATCAGTCCACGGTTTTTGCCCTTTATCCCATGGATTTATATTTAATTCTCCATTACTCGGTTTGCCATACAGAATAAGAAATATATCATCAAATATGTCTTTACTTCCGAATGGTTCCTTATTGTCAATTATAATATAATCAATATTTTCATCATTATTTCTAATGTTAATTTTTAATTGACGAACCAACTTAATATGGTCTTCAGTTAATTTAAATTTAATTAAACTCATACTCTTCAATTTAATTCTTTCGTTATTTTATTAACTTATTCATCAATTAATAAATCTTTTATACGATTTAGTTTTTCATCTATTTTTTTGTTAACAGCTTCTTTGAAATTAGTAGAAATCAATTCAGTTACAATTTGTTCAGCAATCATATCAACTTTATTATCAATATACGTTTTAAGTGAAGTTTTAACTTCTTCAACTTTATCATTAATTGACTTATTAATTAATTTGAATTCATCATCAATATAATGACCGATTTCATTTTCAATAAATTCTTTTATTGCACGTTTTGCTATTTCTGGTTCTACAACCACCATTTCCTTTTTTAACGGGTCCATACTTTTATATATTAACTTATATTCATGATTATTATACTTAAAGTTTTCAATCATATTATCAGATATTTTTCCTGAGTCTTTACATGAAAAAAAACCTTTTTTTTTAACTTCTGGTATTATAGACATACATTTTTTTTACAAAAATATGGAAAAAAAGAAAAAAAAGCAACTTTTTTTATTTAATTTATTAAATTATGATGAATTTTCTAAAGATATATCATAAAAAAGTTAATCATTATCTTTTTTATGCTTTAAATGTTTTTTAAGTTCTTGTAAAACCGTTAAATCGCCAAATGTAGCTTTAACTTTCTGTTTCTTATTTATGAATTTAATTTTTTCTTCATCATTAATCTTCACCCGTTTTATGAAAAATTCTTCTTCAGCTTGCATTTGTTTAATGACCCAATAAATATGTTTATCACCTTCCAACATTTTTTTCTGAATCCACTTGAAAAAAATATGAAATGCTTCTTGAGATAAAAAAGTATCAGTACTTTTAGCCGTTAAAGCTAAACTATTAGTTTTAAATATATCAAGTTTAGGGGCTGGTTTAACCGAATCATCAAGAAGACTTGAAACATGCTCGATGAATTGATTTTGTTTTTCTTTATCTTCACCAATTTCTTTAAAAACATCTTCGATTGCAACTAATTTTACATTTGTAATTGCACACCTGAAACGACCTTTAGGTTTTTCTACTACTTTTTCTATCTTACTTTTTGGTATATATGATTTTATTAAATGGTCAATAAATTTCTTAGAATTTTCATTCCTATAAAGATTATCCAACTTTTCATAAATCACCATTTCTTTCATCATCATACTACAACATTATTTAAAAAAATTAAAACTTATTAACAAAATAATTACATGTGCCAATTGGTCAATTCCAATCACATTGAAAAATGCTCTATTCATTTTCTTTAAATAGAAATAAGTTTCAATTTTACTCGTTGTAAAATCTATTAGAAAATGAAATATTGCATTCCCCAAAGCAAATAAGAACAAATAAAAATAAGAAGAAATTACAATAAAGGAAAGAATGTTGCACAAAAAAAGTAAAAAAAATATACCTACACCATAAATAAAACAGTGTGTTCCAAGCCAATAAATATTTTCGGATTTTTTACTAGCCATTATTTCAGTTTGCATGATAAAGTCTGCAATATAATGAACAATTAGAATTATAAAAATTGTCTTTAAATCCATATAACCTTAATTTTTATACAAAAACATATTTTTTTTGGAAATTTTACAAGTTTTAACCTAAGAAAATTCTATAACAATAATTTTCTTATTCATTTTCTTAGCCAATTCAATTGTATGAGCAGTTCCACGAGAAATCCCATCCCAAAACACAATAATAATATCAGCATTCTCAACAATTAATCTGTTTCTAATAAATCCAGCTGACTTTTTATATTTTTTCCAATCAGGTTTAAAAATAATGGTTGATATCCCATTTTCATTTGCAAATCTTTCACCTAATAAATCAGCACCTCTTGCACCACCAGATACAATTGCATCAATATTAGGTAAATAATTACTTAAAATTTTATTCATTAATTCATAGTTATTGAATGTTCTACTACCAACAATTGCAATATTCATTTTCGTTTATATGTTAAAAAAGTAAATTTAAAACCATTTTCTTCTAATGGACCTTCTTCTTTTATCAATTCCCATTCATCTTCATTAAAACCTTTTAAAAATGCATCACCATCGATATGTGCATGAATTCTAGTAAGATATAATGTATTAGCATATTTAAACCCTTCTTCATATATTTGAGAACCACCGATTATAAAAATTTCATCTCTCCATTGGTGGATATTAGACCAGACATCATCGTCAATTAAAACATTGAAATGTTGAGAAATATATGGCTTTCTACTTGCAACAATGTTAATCCTATCTCGTAATGGTTTTCCAATTGATTCATAGGTCTTCCTTCCCATTAGGACAATATGCCCATCAGTTAATTTTTTGAATCTATATAAATCCGTTGGAATATGCCATGGAATCTTATTGTTCTTTCCAATACAATTATTCTCACTCGCTGCTACTACTATCGAAATATTAGGGCATTTCATATTATTTCATGAAATTTTACAGTTATTTATGTTTTTCCTATAAATATTATCAAATACTACTATATTTAATCAATAATAAAAAAAATAAGTAATATATTATGTCTTAGTTTTTGAAATATTACCACTTTGTTTTTTAATCCATTCAACAAATTTATAAATTTTAGGATGGGATAATAAAAGTTCTTTTGTGTTATATGATTTTCCAAGTTCTTTTTCATCTGGAATAAATTTATGAATAGCTAAATGACAATCATAACATACATTAATTTTCTTGTTATTCATTTCATCCTTTGTGAAATGTTTCAAGAACCATTTATTATTATGATTTGTCTTTGGTATTAAATGATGTTCATCAGTTAAAACTTCTCGTTCACATAATTCGCATTTATTTTTCATATCAAATATTTTTTATTAAGAATATGAATTCATTCCAAATTTTAATATATAATTTTCATAAGATTTTACAATTATCTTAGCCTCATAATCAAATCCTAACAAACCTACTTCATCTTGCGGTGTATTTTTAATGGTTTCAATTAAAATATAGTAAATATCTCTAGCCCTTATAATATGCTTTTCATTCAAATTTATAAGTGCTTGAGGAATTCTTTTTTTTGTATGATTCTTAGAGAAAATTACATCATCATCATCTACCAAAATCAATTCCATAATTCTTCTAATCATAGGAAATAAAATTTCAACAAAATTACCAAATCTTTCGGGTAATGGAAATTTTTTAGCAACCTCATATTTGGTTAATGGATTATCGATGATAAATCCAACTTCGTTAGCAGCATATTCAAAATTACGAGCAATTATTCGTGAGCTTCTTTTTGAAAGTCCATTAAGTAAACCTAAAAATTCCCATTTTCTTAATAATACATCACTCTCAAAATTAAAAAAATTAAGTTCTTTTTCCATAGTTAAGTGAATTATCTATAACATGTTATTATACAACATTCAAAATATCTTATTAAATTTTATTTATTTCTTAGTAATCATTTTATAATAAAACTCTACTATACTAGGAATATATATATCATATTCATTGACTATCATAAATGAAGGAACACCATGCCTATTTAGAATATCTTGCATTTCATTTATTTGCATTTGTTTGGCATTACGTCTTATAAAATCTTCTTCTTTCATTCCACGTTTAATTACTCTCTCCATTCTAACTTCATAACTTGCATTAACCAAAATTATATTATCCATTAAATGAAATGCTTTTTCTTGTATCATAATTGCATTTTCAATCAACATAAACGGCGGTCTATTAGGTCTCATATACTTGTAACTGTAGTAATCTTCATACATCCTAGCTATTAACGGACCGCGAATAATATCAAAAATTATTTCATTTTTATTAGGCTCATTAAAAATAATATCAGCAACATACTTACAATTTACTGAACCATCAATATTATATGCTTCCGAACCAATCAGATTAATTATTCTTGATTTAACAAACTCATTATTCAATTGCAATTCTTTTGCTACAGAATCTGAATCAAATACTGGAATTCCATACATATCAGCAAATAATTTGCTGATGTATGACTTTCCAGCCCCAATAGGTCCAGTTATTCCTATTTTTAACATAATACTTTATCTTTTAATAATTTTTAAATCACACCAATATTGACTTATTTGAAAATAATCTTATTTAGCCAAAATAAGTATTTTCAGCAACCAAATATAATAAAAAAATTCCAGAAAAGCAAAATTTTTTTCTGGAATTTTTTAAAAATATTTTTAAGTAAATTAATTTAATTTTTCATAATTACTATGTTTAATATATTGGGAATTTTTAATAAATTATTTCTATTTTGATGAAATTTTTCTTAAACAATTATTTTATTTTTTTAATTAACTTGTCTTTTAACATCAAAAATTTAATAATTTGAATTGCTTCTGATAGTCTACTAATTCTATTTGTAGCATTTATATCATGATTATAATCCCTATCCATTATGATATATCTCTTTGGGTCTCTACCCGCTTTAACCCATCGTTCAAAATTTTTTGGTGAATCATCAATTAAAAAATCAATTGCTAAATCTTCCTTTTCTTTTGTAAAATATATTTCATCAAAATTAAACTTATGTTTTCCTAACCAGATTAACGTATGGTGAATTAATTTTGGTTTTTGATTGGTAACACAAGCAAGTTTACCACCATTTTCAATAGACCAAGCATTTAATTTTAAATATTCATCATGAACACCTTCAAATGGTAATGAATTTTCAAATACTTCTTTTGGATACTCTTTAAACATAATATCCATTTTACGTTTTTGTGGTAACTCAACATTAGGAAAATCCCAACCATAAACAATATCCGATTTAACATGCTCTGGATAAAGTTCTTTAAATATATCCATCATTACAGCATCCATGTCGCGTAATACACCGTCAACATCAACACCAATGATAAAATTTGATTTCATGTTTAAACAATTTATTAAATAATTCTATTTTAAATATTCTTCTATGGTTGGTTCACCTATATTCATTTTTTTACTTTCTCAATATCTTTTTTAATTTCTTCAGGTGGTGTTTCTTTATAGTATTTCTCTACATTTTTAGCCATTTCCCTAATAATTGGGTTATTAAAATCACTTGGTCTCATAAAATAATATATTTTATTAGTTTATAATTTATTTAAAAATATCTATTTTTTTTTATATTTGATAATTTCATTTTTTTTCTTTTAAATATCAAAAATACAAAAATTTATTCTAATAATCAAGTTTTTAAATAAAAAAAAATACAAATTAAAATATATTAAACCAAATTTTTGTGTATAAAAATGATTTCAAACCCATGTTGTTTTTACGAAACATACACTAAAAACAGAATACCTAGCCGCTAGGTAACAAATGAATTGATGATATTTTTAAAAAACCTACAAGAGCGGTATAGGAGAATCGAACTCCTGTCTCTGCCTTGGCAAGGCAGCATAATCTGCATATGCTCCACTATACGAATACCGCAAGAATGGTAACAAGATTGTATTTACGTGCTCTACCAACTGAGCTACAGACTCACAAAGGAATCGGGATGGATTTGAACCATCGACCACGAGCTTAAAAAGCTTATTTTTATTGCTGTAACAATCTTTTAATACCAATTAGCTCGGAAGGGTGGATTCGAACCACATTTTAACCAGACACGGCTTTTAAAGTGTCACTTTAAAGCTATAGCTGTCATCTGAGGTTACCTATACAGGAATTCAAACCTCTGCCATTCCGAATGTTGTCTGTCTCTCCAGACTTGTCACACCTATTTTGTATTCTGTTATCCTTCTTGGAATCCTAACGGTAAAATGGTGTCAAAAACCAGTATTGTGACCCCGATGGGATTCGAACCCATGACCCCATCATTAAAAGTGATGTGCTCTACCAACTGAGCTACGGAGTCTTAGACACAATGTGCGCTCTGATGTAGGGTCCTAACCCCTCAAACTTCTAGGCAACAGGGGTGCTTACGACCCTTTTCCCGTGCGCCTACGGTAGATGCTTTCAAAGCTCCCATCAGCATTGTGTTTGGTACTGCGTATGGGATTCGAACCCATGTGAATCCTTTCGGATAACCAGATTGAAAATCTGGCGACCTAGACCGCTAGTCGAACGCAGCATTTTGCGACCTTATCCTCATTATATGGTTTCAAGGTAGGTTACTTTCAGTTTAGTCGCTTCGCCTTCTAACTTTTCATGGTATCCCCGTTATACATCCAGATATTATTCCACGAATTTCGGTATTGATACCTACACCATAGTCCGAGTAACGCGGACGGGACTCGAACCCGCACGGGCGATTGTATGCCCCCAGAGTGAAAATCTGGTCACTTAGGCCATTTGTATACCGCGTCATATAAAATATGTAATAGGGTAGGTCGCATTTCTGCCATGTATTATTACATATTTTTAATTTGTCATGCTGCGGAGACTCGAACTCCGATTGTAAGATTGAAAATCTTATTTCCTGACCTGTTAGAAGACAGCACGAAACTACCTTACCATTTAACTCCCTCTAATACTGTCATCGGCCTGATAAGGTTGTGGGCTGGTCGATGAAGGAATCCCATTTAATTCTACGCATCCTTCCTTCGCCTTTCGGTTACTTGCGGTCTATGAATTAATAACAGTCGTCATGTGGGGGCAGAGGGATTCGAGCCCACTGCGTTTCTTATGTGTTGGATTCGCCACAATGCTCCAAGGTTATTACACTTCAATTATTTAATTTTTCTAATTTTCCATTTTTAACATAATAAAATTTTTTCCATGTATCACCAATAAAATCCTCTAAATTTACCAATTCACTTATCTTAATTTTATTTGTATGAATTAATCTATGACAATTAGGACAAACATAAGTTAAATTATTATGTTCATCAGTACCACCATTTTTACGTTCTAATATATGGTGAATATCGCCAACCACCCCTTCAACATACCATCCGCATTTTGAACATGGCAATTTCATTCGTTTTAATATTTTACTAATAGTTCTTTTACTTAAATCATATAAAGTAGTTATATGCAAGGCTAAGACCGTGCACTTAATCAACATTTGTGGGTTCATCCGTAAAAGAAAAAAGCCCACGCTCTTTTGCTTTTTCAAGGCAATTAGGGTTAATATCACAACCAATAAAGTTCCGTTTCAAATCTTTGCATACTTCTGCTGTTGTGAAACTTCCAGAATAAAAGTCTGCGACTAAATCACCTTCATTGCTGCTTGCTTTTATAAATCGTTCAATTAGTGCTTTTGGTTTTTGGGTATCATATCCGTTTCGTTCCTTGCTTGTACTTGCAAAAGTTTTTACATCTCGGATTACATCGTCAGCTTTTTTACCCTTACTTTTCGGGTAGCATTTACCATAGTATATTTCGCCATTACTTCTTTTGCGTTTAATTTCAGCATATATATTCCCATTATCATCTTTTTTATTATACCGCTTCATATTTTTATCGGCATACTCGCAATATACATCATTCCAAATAAAAGTGTCCTTACAATAAAAAAGAATATGGTCGTGGCTATTTTGGTATTTTGTCTTTTGCTCAGTACCCCTAAAACCTTTATCCCATATAATTTCATTTAAAAATTTACTATACCCAAAAACATCATCCATTATACACCGCATCCAATGGTTAATCCTTGTGTCCATTTGCAAATAAATACTCCCTGTGCTTTTTAATATTCGGTGCATTTCT
>ERZ795050.4164-NODE-4164-length-13544-cov-5.044925_pt1 | contig 13544 bp, 11 predicted proteins | sample MGYA00375134_ERZ795050 | MGnify/ENA primary metagenome ERZ795050 (study PRJEB30179, sample SAMN05720221) | activated sludge metagenome | isolation source: Anaerobic digester | place: Japan | collected 2015-05-26 ... | reverse complement strand
TGGCCGGATGCGACGGCGAACCTAAATAGCTCATCGAATAACGTACTCATTGCCTCTGGTTCAAAGCTGGAATCGCATGGAGGAACATTGATCGCATCCAGCGGGTCGTTGTTGGGTTGGTAAGATTCTATGAACTTGTCAAAGAGTTTTATTTCATATAATACTTGATTTGACATCATATTGAAAATCATTAGATGTTAACCGCTAGGCTGTAGGTTCGGGATCAAAACGGTGTTCAATTATCCTAATTAACGCACTCAGGAGAGTACGAGCCATTTTTCTTAATATTGATGAATGCTTAACCAATAATGCCAATGATGGCCCTACTGTATAATAGAGTCTAATGAAAACACGACCTGGTAGACATTTACATAGGACTTCATCACGGAATGCCCGGAGGAATTTTACCTCTGGTGAGTCATAGCTACCGAACGCTACTGTTGCAACAAAACAACCTGCTGCTCGGCCAACTTTCCTCTGCCTACCTGACCGTGTTAAAGGAATTCCAATTTTTCTTGAAATCCTACTTTTAGCTCCTGAAATGCCAAGTGCTCTTTTCCATGAAAAAGAAAAGCCAAATTTTCTACCCATTGTTAATACTCCTATTAATCAATTGAATGTCGCTGCAAAGAGCCCTTGCAACAGTCGTTTATCAGCTTTTGTATTCTTCCACTCGAATTGGATTGCATTTGTCCTGAAAGTTATTTTTCTGCTCAGCTTCTTTATTTTTTGCCTCTTTAAAAGGATTTGTGGGTAAGTTTTTAGCCTAATTCACATAAGCACAGGAAATCAAACATGTTAGCTTTAGTTTTTAGCCGCATAATTTCAACCTCAAAACACTTTTGGCCCCGTAAGCCCCTTTTGCTCCGTCGCGTCGGCGTCGATCCTCACCAAAAGCGGGATTGGCGACGATGCGTAAGGGGCAAAAGGGGCGGTGTCCCAATCTGCTCCAGAGCGGAGGCAGAGATTTTATCTATTTTAACCCACAAATTTTTCCGAAGACCCTATTTTTTATTATTCCAGGAATCATAAATCCAAATTTTGGTTTAACAACAACTCCTGTTGGCCAACAAAAAAGGTTCAAGTAATGTTGGCCCATTGTATCACGTGCAACATTTTGATCCTTAAAGAAACAGACGACAGATTTTTTGTCTGCGGTGAAAAATACTTGCTCCATTCCCCCTTCACCAATCATATTCCGGCTAGTACTCAATTGTCCTGTCATCCTTAAGTTTTGCCGTAACTTTATTCACAGAAAGCTTAATAGCATCAATATTGCCTTTTGATATATTATTTTACTGACCACACTTTTATGCTATTATCATATCCGGCCGATAAGAAACTCCTGCCGTCAGGAGAGAATGCTATAGACTCGATATAATTTGGGAAGGCAGAATGTGCCTTTTTTTCTAAAGCAAATTTGCCTGTATGAGTATCAAACATAAACAGCTTTCCATCAGAATCGCCGGCAATAAAATAATTACCATAGGGTGAGAATGTAACAGAACGATAACCCCAAAAGCTGGAAGGTATTCTGTGTAACTCTACTCCTTTAATCGCATCCCAAACAACAATCTTCCCACCCCAAAATTCACATGAAACAATAAGCTTGCCATCTGGAGACACAGAAACATCCTCTACCGTCCCGCTGTGCCCCTCCAATGTTTTTAAACATTTTCCACTATTTATGTCCCATATTTTGACTGTTTTGTCCCAACTGCCTGAAACAAGCTTATTACCGTCAGGCATGAATTCAACTGCAAATACGCCATTTTTATGGCCCGATAGTGTCTTAATATTCTCTAAAGTGTCTACTCGCCATATCTTAATAAGTTTATCCCCTGCTGCCGTTACGACATATTGGCTATCCGGGGAAAAAGATAAATCATGAATATCTCTACCATGCACCTCTGTCGAATGAATGCATCTTCCCGATTTTATGTCCCAGATCTTAAGAGTATGCCCCCAGCTATCACCCGATGCTATGAGTTTGCTGTCTGGAGAAAAAACAACTGCAGTTACACTATGTTTGTGCCCCTCAAGAGTTTTTATACACTTACCTGATTTTGTATCCCATATTTTGACCGAATTGTCACTACTGCCGGATACGATATATTGTCCGTCCGGAGAAAAACCGGCAGAATTAATAAAACCTTTATGCCCTTTCAAAGTTTTACTCAGAGTAACTTCCTTTGGTATTGGCATATGAGAAAGTATTTCTAATTTCAGATCCAGGGAATCTTCATTATCAGGATAAATTGTAAGTGCTTCATCAATTAACTCTAATGCCTCTTCTGCTACATTTTGGCTAGTTTTAGTTCGTGCAGCCGTTAAAAGTCTCATAAATTCACTTTTTCTTTGTTCCTCTGAGACCTTCTCCTTTAATTCATTTATTTTATTTGAGATATCTTTGTCATGTTGGATCATCTCGGCTTTTTGGTAGAAATCAATTGCTTCTTCTAATTTGCCCGAGCCTTCAGAAACTTGAGCTTTGGCAAGTAGATCCTTAAGGTATTGGGCTTCCTTTCTCTTTTGCAGCAATGCTTGAGTTTTTTGCATCTCTAAACGAGTATTCTCGTTTTCCAAAAGCTCTAACGCTTCCGTATAATGTAAAATCGCACTTGAAATATCATCTTTCGATAGGAATTCTTGCGCCATACTAACGTGATGCTTGTGTTTACAATTTAAAAGGGCTTCTTGAATGTTTTTGTTTTCAGGCTCAATCTTTAGAATTTTTGAATAAGTTTCAGACGCTGCGATCCACTTGTTTTGGGATTCATACCCTGCAGCCTGTTTAATCAAATCAGCAATAATTTTTTGGTTTTCCAATTGAAGCTCTTCATCCTCAACAACGGCAACTAATTGTGTATGCAACTGAAAAGCTTCGGCATCGTTCTTGTCTATTTTTAAGGCATCGTTAACATATTTCAACGCATCAATATGCCTACCATCTTGACTGGCGTTTTTAGCTTGAGTGAGTAAAGCGTCTATTTTTTTCTCGTTTTCTTGTTGTTCAACCTGGGCCATTAAATCTATTTCCAATTGTTTGCCAGCAGCATTGTCTAAGTCTAATTTCAGTAACTCTTTTACTGATTTCAACGAATCCTCCAGTCTACCTTCACTTTTTAGCCTCTTGGCTTCGGCTAAAATCAATTCGACTTGTTTCTCAAGCTTCTTTTGCTCAACTTCATCACTCCATTTTTCTTTTTGCAAAAGAACCGCATTATAAGATTGCGACTGAGGATATTGATTCAAGATTTGGTCGCACAGACTAATAGCCTTTTCATAGTCTCCGATTTCGGCAGCTTTATGGGCTAATCGACTAAGCTCTGCGGTTTTTTCCTCGACACTGTCTTTCTCAGGGCTAGATTCCGATGGCGCAACAGTAACATCGGTTTGAGAGAGAGGGGGCTTTGAATCTTCTGGACCGTTACTCGTTCCGCTTGTTGCATGCTCTTGCGTTTCTTGAGAACCATATTCTTTAAAAGTCCAAATCCCTACAGCCCCTAAAAGAAATAAGACACTCGCGATAAAGATAAATTTGGACTTTCCCCGTTGGCTATTAGAACCTCTGTCTATGTTTTTACCTGCATTTTTAAAATCAACCATTGTTTTTCCCTTTAGATTAAAATTACATTTCTGTCACCAAGAAATACATTCTAACAAACCTGTTATAAATCGAAGTTCGCAACAAACCCCACCCGCACTCAACATCTTATTTAGATGTAGAACGTGCTAAAATGGTATAACGCCAATAATACCATTTAGCAGACACACTCTATTTAGAGCATGCCCGCTAAAAACTAAATTCACTCGTCTTCGATTACTGCACCAACAGATTTTACTAAAGCATCTATTTCAGCTTTAACTTTTTTGTCAGGAAAACCCAACTTTTTCCCCGACAATAGAGCATCACCAAGTTCCTCTTGAGACATAGACTTGTCAACCTCAATCATTGGCAAAATAACAATGTGTCTCAGAATTTCTAATTTGTCATCTAAACTAAGCTTTGCTAATGCATCTTGTAGAGCCATAACTGTTTTCCTTTCATCAAGCACTTTATATTTTTCTATTCTACTTAATCTATTACCTTAGATAAGATTTACAATTCCGGGACTTTTGTTATTGTAGGAAGAGGAATTGTCGCTGAGTAACCTGTAATTCTCTGAATAAACCGCAAAAGCTCTCCTACAACTACTGCACTGGTACCAAGTAACACAATTTTAATCCATATCGAAAAAGGCAACGAAGTTGTATTAAGTGTACTTCCACCGAACTGCACAAGCGAAATCTGCATGATGATCACTATTCCCATAATCAAAAAGAAGCTGCGACTCTTTGTAATATTCGTAAAAGCCGATTTACCAGCCATGACACTTCTGGCATTAAACATATGGAAGATCTGAAACCAAACATAACAGTTGAAGACTACTGAAGCGCTCATTAGAGCGAAACGCTCTTCTGAGACAGTACCCCTGTACCTACTTAGGCCCAGCAAATCTGTTGCTTGAACAAGAAGGATAAGCATGATAAAGTATATTCCCATTACAATAATATTGGACAGCATAACTTTTGTCAAGAACGGCTCCTTCGGATTCTTGGGAGGTTGCCTCATAGTTTCGGATCGGGGTGGTTCAAGACCAAACGCTATAGCCGCCAGCGTATCCATGATCAAATTAATCCACAAATATTGCAATACTGTAAGAGGCTGAATCTGAAAACCAGCATCTGGGAAGAGCGTTGCGACAATCGGACTGACAAATGCAACGCCTAGTGCTGATAAGTTGACTGTAAGCTGAAATTGCAGAAATTTCTGGAGGTTTTCATATAGAGTACGACCCCAGTGAACTGCACGAATAATACTCCCGAAGTTATCGTCCGTTAGCACAATATCGCTTGCCTCTTTTGCGACATCTGTACCTTTAAGACCCATTGAGATTCCTACGTCTGCTTTTTTCAATGCAGGTGCATCATTCGTGCCATCTCCAGTTACCGCTACAACATGCCCCTGCTCCTGCAAGAGACCTACCAACCTGGCTTTGCTTTCTACAGGTTTGGCACGAGATATGATTCTTAATCTCGGAAGAAGTTCAAGGGCCTCCTTGTCTGTTATTTGTGCAAACTCCTCTCCTGTTAGTTCAACATCACCTTCTTTGAGCATGCCAATCTCTTTTGCAACAGCATGAGCAGTAAGTGGGTGATCGCCCGTAATCATCTTGACATCAATTCCAGCCACTTCACAAGCTTGTACTGCCACCGGTACATCTTCGCGTACTGCATCGGTCAATCCCATGATGGCGAGGAGAGTCAGGTTTTTTTCCATGTCTTCTGCGATATTTTCGTCACGGCTGTGTATTCGAAAACAAATGGCCAAAGGACGTACAGCCTTTTGGGCCATTTCAGTAATGATTTTGTCTATCTCATTTTGACGATGTGAGATTGGCACTTGGTTACCATCGGCATATAAATGAGTACACAGTGGCAATACTTTCTCAGGTGCTCCCTTAGTAAATACCATGCGACATCCATCTCTTTGGGTAAGAACGGAAGATACGTCTATGCCCAAAGTTTCGATAGGGCAAGAGACACACTCTCCGCAATCATCATTGCCAGTCATAGACGTCATTATTTTTCGATCAGCGGTAAAACATATACGATTATGAATTGGCATTTGACGCCTAAGTTCCTGGTAGTTCACACCCTGTTCTTCTAGCCAAGCGAGGATTGCTCCTTCTGTTGGATTACCCACAAACCGAACATGATTATTCAAGTGTTCTACTTCTGCCGTTGAGTTGACTGCGCATCCCATACTCAGCAGATCAAATCCGGACATGTCTTTCAAAGAAGATATCTTGTTACCTGGAAAATGCTGCCCTTGAAAAAATATTTCACCGACAGCCATTTGGTTTTTGGTTAGTGTTCCCGTTTTGTCTGTACATATCACGGTAGCGCTACCAATGGTCTCGGCTGCCACCATCTTGCGTACAAGATTGTTGTCTTCACGTATCTTCCTCATCCCTAAGCCTAGGGCAATGAAGATCGCCATTGGCAACCCTTCTGGTACTGCCACAACAATAATGGTTACAGCCACCATAAAGAAACGTAATACAGAATTGATTGTTTCTTGCGCTCCAGATGCCCACGCAATGGTTGATATAATCAAAACACATATAACCCACAGGCTTATCCAAAGTTTTTTTGACTCCATTGACAAAATTTTTAGCCCGAGAACACCCAGTACGGCAAATACGACAAAAGGCCAAATCTGTGGCTCTATTAGTTGTTGCAATGCACCACTCAGTGAGTCTACCCCTGTGCTTCTCATGACAGCAATAACTTTACTTACAACAAGCGCCATGAAGATGAACACCGCACCGTATGTTCCCCCAATGCTTATCTGGTCTGCTAATCCTGATAGGCGTCGTTGAAGAGGTGTTTGCCCTTCGACTTGCTCCTCTAACTCTTGATCACAGCCCACCACCTCACATTTTCCGGATTTACGGTAGATTCTTGTGTGCATCTTATTGGGACAGGCAAAGGGTTTACAGAGAGCACTAGCAAGAATACCAAGCTCTGTCTTATCTCCAACTGAAATGGCAACAGCAATACCATTCCCAATGATAGCATGTGTGCCTGCGATTAACTTAGTATCATCTTTGTTTTTGTGAACTGGAAGCGACTCTCCTGTCAATAGTGACTCGTCTACCATAAGATCCACGCTGTGCAGCAACACAGCATCAGCAGGTATTTTATCGCCACCCTCGATATGAATGAGGTCCCCAACTACTAGATCAGTGCTATTGATCGTATGAAACTGGCCATTTCGTGTCACCTTAACTGTAATGTTATCGCTATCATGCTTGAGTAATTCAAATGCCTTATCGGCTTTGTATTCACTCCATGTGCCGCCAGCTGTTGCCAAGCTCACCGCAACAAGAATGGCAACACCATCCCACGGGACTTCACCTGCAATAACTCCTATGGTAATCGCAATGGCAGCACAAACACATAGAATGATAATGGTGGGGTCCTTGAACTTCTCAAGATACTGTTTCCATATTGGATCCTTCTGTGGCGGGGTCAAACGGTTTGCTCCAAACTCAAGTCTATTTTTCTCAACCTGTTCTGAACTTAATCCTCGAGCCGATTCGGTTCCAAACTTCTGAAGAAACTCGTGTGCATTTTGGTAAATATTCTTTGATTCCATAAAATAATCTCCTGTCTAATCTCATCATCTTTTGCGATATTACATAAAATCACTTAATTTTTGTGTTAATTTTCCCTAAGCACCAAATACGGAAGGAAAGAAATACAAACTTACGTCAAGAACGACTGCTGCATATAAAGAAGAACATAAATCATCCGCGAGAATCCCCCATCCACCATTCAATCGTTCAAGTTGGCGTGCAGGGGGAATCTTAATTATATCAATGATACGAGTTATTATAAAAGCCCAAATTGCAGTTTTAGCTACGGAAGGAGTCCTCCACAGAAGCACTGTTCCTAAAAATCCCGCAACTTCGTCAGTAACAAAAATCCCGGGGTCTTTCTTTTTCCAATAACCCTCTGCCCATGGACTAAGCCAAATAGTAATTGCACAAGATAAAACAAAAACAGCTGCAATCAAAATAGTCTGTAGAAGACCAGTTGTGAACAAAGCAATAATTATATATGCGCCAAGTCCAGGTAAAGCGCCTGCAGTGCCAGGTGCTATTGGTGCATATCCTAGTCCAAATGAAGTTCCAATGATGATATATATATATTCTTTCCAGTTTTTCATCAACAACCTATTAAAATGGAGTTACAAGAATCGTGATTATTAGCTTTCTTAAGACGACAACTACAAAAAAAAGAACCATAGGGGTAAAATCAACATTCGTTCTACCTATCTTAATGGGCTTTATCCACTTCCGAAATAAGTCTAAAACAGGAACATAATAAGGTTTAAGGTATGTTTCTACTTTTCTGGACTTTGCATGTTGAATATATGTGCTTACAACATACACAAAGAGTCCAAGTATATAAACATTAAATGCTAAATATATTATTTGCGCCACGATATATATCCTGATTATTAAAAGTTCAAATGTTCATTTTTCAAGAGTTACTTCCAAGCATCAGATACATTAGAATCATCATCTAATTTGACATATTTTCGTTTTTTGCTTTTTATATCAAGCTTATTAGAATCGGTTTGATTTTTAACCAAAGATTGTTCTTCTTGGGATTCGTTGTTTACTGACTTCTGTATTGCGTTATCTGACTCGCCCGAGAATGCACTAAGTTCTTTTTTTATCTTATTTAATGAACGTTTCGAATTTGTCTTTGACGAAGATTTATTTGAAGAGCTTTTATCACATAATTTATCTTCTGCTTTAATTTCATCATCAGAAGATGCATCCTCTTTGGTAGAGACATTTTGATGCTCAACTTTATCTACATGTAAGACCTCTGTTGCGTCTTTTACTTTGTCATCATGGAGATTCTGATTACCCCAAGCATTTCCTAATGGAATGCTAGTGGTTTTAAAGCTTCTTTTCTTTTTGGTAGTTGTTGGAGCATTTTTTTTCTGTTCCTCAAATACATCAGGAACCTCGATAGGTTTAGCTGGTTTTTTTTCTGATGGTTCAACTTTGTCAGGAATATCAGGGATCCGCGGAGATTCCTGTTGTGGTTGACCTTTAGCCTTACTTTCGTCAATCGTCTTAGATGTTTTTGTTGAAGTCGTTTTTTTACTGTTGCTTGCTTCTGTCAGGGATTTCGTGTCTGCTTTTGGTTGAGAAGGGGGGCTTTGGGCATTCAAGGTACTCCAATACTTGATTTTGCAAGCATCCTCTGAGCTGACAGCATCTGTGACATGCCCACGAACTTCAATATTGCGGCAAAGCAGTGACGTTTTAAGAACAATACGTCCATCAAGTCTGACCCCCTTGGACAAGGGATCCAATTTGAGAGTAATTTCAGTGTCTTGTCCCCCCTTGAGACCTTGAGGTTTAATTGAAAGCCCGGCGATTTCAGATTTCAGCTTACAATCAACTGGCACAGAAACTTTAATCTTAAACTCATGTTGTTGTCCCGACTTAAGGGTTAACCTAATAGATCGAGGGTACAACCAATCCCCTTCTTCATCATCAAGCCCAAGCACATTTCCTCGGACACTTACATTATTTAACGTAATACCTACGCCTTTTTTTACTATTATGGCGCATGCCTTATCTTCTGAGAGATTTTTTTCATTTCCTGTAATCTCAACATTTAGATTTTTTAAAACAACCCCACTTGATTGAACTTCGAGAACGGGACCTTCTTCTTTTGCCCAAAAACTAGAATGTTCCCCATCTATCACAATTGGCTTTTTGATGACAATTGGCCCTTGGTACTCCTGCTTTGGAGGTGTTAATTTAAGTGTACCACCTGCATTGGTGTCATTTATAAGCTTTTGTATCTTACTCAACTTAGACTCATCCTGAGCATTATTATCTTGTTTAGTATTTTTATTATTCCAACGAGGAAACTTCATATTAGTTCCGACATTTTAAATATATTCTTTATGGATTAATTATCCTAATACTAACACATCTTCCTTTTTCATCTTTTGACAATGTTATCCAATCGCCGTCTTTTAAGGGTGTTGCTTGTTTCACCGGCACAGGATTACCCGAGGAGGAAACCAGTGAGTTTAAATTATCATTCCTCAGTATCCATTGGTTATTATAGAACAGTACAGTAGCCTGATTTTGTGGATCGGCACCTATAATTGGATTACAATTAGTGAACACATGCCACTTGTAAAGAACTCTTTCGTTCCAACACACAAGAAGACGTCCTTCAGGTCGATATTGGCCCTTACGAGGCGCATAATGCAACTCAAGAACAGGAATAGGGCGATCAAGTTTCCAACCACACCATGGGCACCTCACTTTTTTCCCGTCAATAAAGATAAACCATTTTTCCTTGCATGATTTATTACCACATTGAATAATTAAGTCCATTGATAAATCAAGAGCCCGTTCCCATGCAGTTGCGATTGGACGAGCTTTAGGATTATGCAGACCATCAACAAATGCTTGATGAAATAAATTTTTTAAGTGTGGACCTAGCACATCACAAGTTGGCTCCAAACTGGGCCAACCCTTCCCTCGACTCCAATGATTTGAATTATCATTTGGATTTTCAATAAAGAGAGCTTTTTCTCCCATGCTTAAGCGTTCGTCTTCTTCCGCTGAAGTTGGGGAATTGACTTTAGGTCCTTTGAGCGGATGGCGTCTCAGAAGATATTCATAAAAGAGAACGGCCATTGCATGAAGATCCGTCTGATTAGATGGTAAAATCCGCTTAGGATCGTTCACAGGGAGGTGGTTCGTTGACAGAACTTCTGGTGCTACATAGTTCGGAGTGCCTAATACATCAGGAGGGTAAACCCCTGGCACAACAAGAGAGTCAATATCAATTACGGAACATCTTGCTTTAGTTGGATCGATTAGCACATTGTTACATGAAAGATCAGAATGCGCCAAACCTGTCATATGCATTTTACCAATTGCACTTGCCATTCTTTTGCATATTTGCAAGTACCGAAGCCAGTCACAAAGTTCCTCTGGAGGAAGCATCTTACGTAGTTTTGAACTCGAAAACCATTTACCAACCTTTTCTTTACCTTTGAATGGACCCGACTGAAAGAAAAAATTGCTATCGTAGGCAGGAGTCATCACTCCAAATTTTGGTTTAATAACAATTCCTGTTGGCCAACAAAAAAGGTTCAAGTAATGTTGGCCCATTGTAGGGTGTGTCGTAGGGTTATATTTATCCAAGATCGCTTCCAGTCTGGCCATACGATTAGGATCACGCGCAACATTTTGATCCTTAAAGAAACAGACGACAGATTTTTTGTCTGCGGTGAAAAATACTTGCTCCATTCCCCCTTCACCAATCATATCCGACAAGTATTCAACTGTTCTGCCATCTTTAAGTGTTGCTGTAACTGTACTCATAAATCAAGCCTTATATAATAAAACAAGTGTCCTATCATCAGATGAACCCTTTTTCTCGTATCTTAACCAACTCTTAAGAGCCTCACCCGGTTGTGGTTCTTTTACAACTGTACGCAGTACCCCATACAGTTCTTTGTCATCTTTATCTTTAATATAAGGTATGGGTTTTCCGATAAACAAATCTATAAGACGTTCTTTCTCGGGGAAAAAGTCGTCAGCAACACCGTCACACATAACAGCAATTGAATGTATCGGAGTATTGAAAATTCTCAAAACAACTCTCTGATCATAGGGCTTTTCAATAATCTTTGGCCAGTTTGTTATAAATACAGTTTGGCTGGAAAAGTCACCATGGTCAGAAACGCCAACTACAGTGCATTTTTTCTCTTTATCTAAAACTCCTATGGCTCCATCACCAATCTGAAGTACTCCAATCACATCTTTGCCTTTCCATTTTGTATGAATTAACAAAAGCAGAGTTGCATACATATCTTTATGCTCAACACCACGATTGTGAGCTTCTCTGATTATACCATTTCTGGCAGCACAAGCGGATAAAGTTAAAAAAGCAGTTAGACGTTTCTGATCCGAGAGTGAAGGAGGCCCATCTTTGGTATCTTTAAAAGAATAATTTGATAGTGTTTCCTTTAATGATCCAACAGCCTCTTCGCATGCGATTTTGGCTCCGACGCGAGAGATTTTCGCTGAACCCGCCCCATCAGAAACCGCTACAATTGTCCATCCGTCAACTTGGCCGTAGGCATAAGCATCATCACGCCAAATTCCCTTATGAGCGTGAAGTTTTCCACGCACGCTAGCGGCTACGATTTCCCAACTATGTTCGAGCTTTTTATTTTCACAGATTTCATGTTCCACTGCATCTGTTTTATCTTCGGGCTCTAAAACTTTCCATTCCGGCATTATTGGTTCAGACGTCTCTTGTTCAGAAGCGACTTCCTTAGATTTTGACGGAGATTCAACAGTCAAGCCTTCGGTAATAGGCACTTTTTTCCCCGAAGAATTAGGCGATTCAACTTTTTTGGATTCAACCGGCTTTTCAAATTTTGTTTCTTTAGGCCCTATCGGACCGGGAGTTGGTATTGTATTAGCTTTTCTTAATGCATCTTTGGAAATATCCGTTTTTATTTTCCCCGTAGATTTATCCTCAGGAGACCCATTCTCCTTCTTAGAAGGAACGGAAGCATGGGCATTTTGCTTATACGTTTCAATGGCTTTCCTTGGGGAAACCATTACATCTTCGGAAGTTGCAACCGCATCATTTTTTCTATTCTCAGAAGAACTTTGAAGCGGCCGGACATGCGTACTTTGGGGAATATCTTTTGGAGGGACTTCATTGCCGACTTTGCCTGAAGAATCAACACTTACTTTGTCTTTTTGTGAATTATGATTTTCTGAATTCGCTTCTTTAATCTCTTGTTTAGGAGCAGGTGAGTCTTTATTTTCTTTCCTCGTTATATTTTTATCGGTTTTTTGATTACTCATAAAACCACTATCATCTACCATTTTCTTCTCCTATTTGATAAAAAATTATTAATGCATTCTAAAACCACATTTTAAAATGATCAATCAACAAATGTCATACCTTCGTTTTCTGGAAAATCAGGAAGTTGAGCACCATGCTCAGATTGAACGCCAAGACTCTTACTGGTCATAGCGACTGAAGCTGACACCCATTTCATAAATGCACTTAGTGTTCCCGGTTGCGTGTCGTTAAGATGAATTACTGTGCTGCTTAGCCGTTTGAGTTGAGTAACATCAACTTCCGGACCCGCTCCACAGGCAATGATTATGGCTCGTCCCATTTTATGAAGTTCATCAACGGGATCTTCCCAATCGTCAGTAGGTTCTCCATCCGTAAACAAATATACAAGAGGCTTCCAGTCACCTTTTTGTTCATCTGTTGTCATCCTCACTTCTTCTTCAAGTTTTTCAGCGAGGATGCTTGCCGCTTCTCCTAATGCAGTTGTACCTGCTGCCTCAAGGTCGGGAACTTGAAAATCTTCAATATCCGTCAATGGTACAACCTGTTCTGCTGTACTACTAAAAGTGATGACACTGAGCCATACCGTTTCCATTGCCTGGGGATCATTTTTTAATTCACTTAACAAGGCACGGATGCCCATCTCCATTGCGGCAATGGGCTCCCCCGCCATTGAGCCGGAACAATCCACTAACAAGTAAACTGGCAAACGTCGAATTGTGATAGAGTCTTCATTATTCATTTTATCAACCCATTGTCGACTTCTCATGTCAAAGTAATCCTCTTACGGTACGATCTGAATTCCCTGATCCTGCGGTAAAGCAGGAAGATCAACAGCAGCATCCCCTTTTGCAGAAACACTTGCGCTGGTTGTACTGATAGAAGAAGAAACCCAAGCCATAAACGCCCCTAAAGTCCCGGGAGAGGTATCTTGAAGCCGAACAACGGTTTCTGTAATTCGTTTCAAAACCTTATCATCTGCTCCGGGTCCGGCAGCACAGCCAATAATATTGGCAAGCTTTTTCTTTTTAAGCGCATCGGCAGCACTTTCC
>ERZ795050.4163-NODE-4163-length-13545-cov-3.769607_pt1 | contig 13545 bp, 12 predicted proteins | sample MGYA00375134_ERZ795050 | MGnify/ENA primary metagenome ERZ795050 (study PRJEB30179, sample SAMN05720221) | activated sludge metagenome | isolation source: Anaerobic digester | place: Japan | collected 2015-05-26 ... | reverse complement strand
GTAGCTGCAATTCTAGGAGGTTTTGACTTTATTTTAGTTCAATTAATGGATAAATTTATTTTCAAATAATATGGCTAAACAACAAGAATCTAATGAAAAAAAATGGTATGTTTTGCACACTTATTCTGGATATGAAGATGCCGTAGCCAAAAGTTTAAAGCAAAGAGTGGAATCTCTGGGAATGGAAGATAAAATTTTTAATGTTTTGGTCCCCAAAGAAAAAAAAATCAAAATTAAAAACGGAAAGAAAAAAATGGTTGAAGAAAAAATTTATCCTGGCTATGTGCTGGTAGAAATGATAGTAACTGACGATTCGTGGTATGTGGTGAGAAACACTCCCAATGTTACTGGCTTTGTTGGTTCGGGCACCACCCCTTTGCCTGTTTCCTTTGATGAAATGACCTCCTTAAAAGAAAAAGTAAGTCGGGAAGAACCAAAATACAATATTGCTTTCAAAAAAGGAGACCTAATAAAAATAATTGACGGGCCGTTTAAAGATTCTGAGGGAAAAGTTTCTGAGGTTGACCAAGAAAAAGGCAAGGTTAAAGTTATGATTGATATGTTTGGCCGAAATACCCCCCTGGAACTTGACTCATTACAAATTAAAAAAATATAAATATGGCAAAAGAAATAAAAGCAGTGATAAAATTACATATTCAGGCAGGCAAAGCCAATCCCGCCCCTCCGGTTGGGCCAGCTTTGGCTCAGCACCAAGTGAACATTGCTGAGTTCTGCCAGAAGTTTAATGATGCCACTAAGGAGATGGGCGATTTTAAGATTCCGGTAGAAATTACTGTTTATGCCGACCGCTCCTATAACTTTATTTTAAAACAGCCACCAGCGGTTCAGCTGATTAAAAAAGCTGTGGGTCTGGAAAAAGGTTCAGGAGAGCCGAATAAGAAAAAAGTAGGAAAAATTACAAAAGCGCAATTAGAAGAAATAGCTAAACAAAAAATGTCTGATTTGAATGCCAATAGTTTAGAACAGGCAATTAAAATTATTGAAGGAACAGCAAAATCGCTGGGCCTGGAAATTGAAAAATAATGATTTTATCAGATAGGGAAATAAAAAAACTGATAAATAAAGACATAATAAAAGTCAGCCCCAAGCCTGATTTCAAAACTCAACTGGGCTCAGCTTCTCTAGATTTAAGATTGAGCCAGGAGTTTATGGTTTTCAATCTCACCAAAACAGCTTACATTGACACTCGCAACCCAAAAAGTTTTAAGGATACAACTACTTTAATTAAAGTAGGGAAAAAAGATCCATTTGTTTTCCATCCTAGCGAATTTGTTTTAGGAGCCACCTTGGAAGAAATATTTTTACCTGACAATATCTGCGCCAGAATTGACGGCCGTTCTTCTTTGGGCAGATTGGGAATAATAATTCATTCTACTGCTGGCCACATTGACCCTGGCTTTAAAGGAAAATTAGTTTTAGAAATGCAAAATATCGGAATGATACCTGTTCTTCTTTACCCAGGAACAAGAATTTGCCAATTAGTTTTTGAAGAATTATCTTCGCCGACCCTTAACCCTTATTTCAAGAAAAAAGGAGCCAAATATATTAATGTTAAGCACCCTCAGGAAAGTAAACTGGAAAAAACATGAAAACTTCAGGCAAATTCATTGTTATTGAGGGCATTGACGGATGCGGAGGAGAAACCCAGACAAGGCTTTTGTCTGATTTTTTGAATAAAAATAATAAACCAGCCGAGCAGATAACTTTTCCTCAGTACGATAAACCAATAGGAAAACTGATTCATGAATTTCTTTACAATCACTACGATTTTAATCCAGAGGTTCAAACATTGCTTTATTTTTCTGAATTCGTTCAAAGCAAAGAAAACATAAAAAGGAGCCTCAAAGAAGGAAAGATATTGATAAGCGACAGATATTTTACCTCAACTCTGGCTTATCAAGGTTTAAGAGGAATGGAAACAGAAAAAATGTTGCAACTATCTCAAATGTTTGATATTATTAAGCCAGATCTAACAATTCTTTTAAGAATTTCTGCTGAAACTTCTGTAAAGAGAAAAATAAAAGAAAAAGGAGAAAACCTAGACAGGAATGAAAAAGATTGCCAACTTTTAAAAGAGTTGATGGAAAAATATGACGACTTGGCCAAGAAAAACATTTTTTGTTCCTGGGCAGTGGTTGACGGAGAAAAAACAATTGAAGAAGTTTTTAACCAATTAATCTTTTTATTTAAAAATAAATTAAACATTTAAAACAATATGACTAAAAAGCCAATCAATCAATATATTGACCAGACAAATATTAGAACAGACGCTAAACGTCAAGATATTATAAACACCTGCAAAGAAGCCAAGGACTACCAATTCAGAGGGGTTTGCGTCAGACCAAAATGGGTTAAAATAGCGGCCAAGGAATTGAAAGGAACGGGCGTTAAAGTAATAGCTTTAATAGATGACCCTATCGGTTTAAGCGAACACAAAAAAAGAATGAAGATCTGCAAACAAGCCAAAGCTGACGGAGCTGACGAATTAGACGTTGTTGTTTCCATTCCTGATGTTAAAATGGAAAAATGGGAAAAAATAGAAAAAGATTTAAAAGAAATTTGCAACGTGCTTCCTACTAAAGTGATAATTGGAAGCGGCTATCTGACTGACGAAGAAATTGCTAAGGTCTCCTCTATCGTCAAAACAGCTGGAGCTATTTGTGTTAAAACAGCTACAGAAAAAGACCCCTTGGAAAACAGAGAGCTTGAAGAAAAAGCCAGGCATCTTAAAATTATGAGAAAAAACGCTCCGGGCCTGCTGATTAAAGCTTCAGGAAAAATTCAATCCATTAAAGATTTTAATCAGATGATAAAAGCTGGCGCTGACATTATTGGCACAAGCAATGGAGCTAAAATAATGAAAGACGCTAAGAAATATGTTTAAAACAACTATTGGTCTGGAAATACATTTTGAAGCCAAAACTCGTTCAAAGATGTTTTGCTCGTGTCCAAACGAAGAATGGAATGTTTTAGAAGAAAAGCCCAATACAAACATCTGCCCAATTTGCACCGGCCAACCTGGCACTCTGCCCGTAATCAATAAAGAGGCAATTAATAAAATTATCAGGACTGGTTTAGCTTTAAAATGTGAAATTGCCTTAAAATCAAAGTTTGACCGCAAAAATTATTTTTATCCTGACTTGCCCAAGGGGTATCAAATTTCTCAATATGACCTGCCTTTATGTAAAAATGGCTATTTAGACATTGCTTTAGAGGATAAAAAAACAAAGAGAATCAGAATAAACCGGGTGCATATGGAAGAAGACACGGCCAAACTTTTTCATTTTCAAGGAAAAACTTTAGTTGATTTTAATCGAGCCGGCGTTCCTTTAATAGAGCTGGTCACTGAACCAGATATTAATTCAGCCGAGGAGGCCAAAAAATTCTGCCAAGAACTCCAGCTTATTCTCAAATATCTTGATGTTTCTGGGGCCAATATGGAAAAAGGACAAATGCGCTGTGAAGTTAATATCTCTTTAAGTGAAAATGAAAACCTGGGAACAAAAGTAGAAATTAAAAATCTTAATTCTTTTAAGGCCGTGGAAAAATCAATTGAATATGAAATAAAAAGGCAGTCAGAGCTTCTTTCTAAGGGAGGAAAAATAATTCAGGAAACCAGGGGCTGGAATGATGATCAAGGAGTTACTGTAAGCCAAAGGGAAAAGGAAAGCGCCTATGAATACAGGTATTTTCCAGAGCCAGATTTGCCTCCCTTAACGATTACTCCAGAAAAGATAAAATTAATTAAAAGCTCTATGCCTGAATTGCCCGAAGAAAAAAGAAAAAGATTTCAAAAAGAATATTTTTTGGAAGACCCGGAGATTTTTATTAAAGACCCTGTTTTAGGCAATTATTTTGAGAAGGCTGTTTCCGAATCTTATTGCTGGGCCCAAGATAATGGTTGCGATAAAGATAAAAAAGAAATAGTTAAAATCTGCGCTAATTATTTAACTACTGACTTGCAGTATCTTTTAAAAAATGAAGGGGCGGCAACAATTGAAAAAAGAATAACTCCAGAAAACTTTGGAGAGTTTGTTTGTTTTATTGCTCAAGAAAAAATCTCCAGCAAAATCGCTAAAATTATTCTAGAGGAAATGTATAATACAGGCAAAGATCCTTCTCAGATTATTGAAGACAGGGGATTGGTGGAAATAACCGATGAGGGAGAAATTGAAAAATTAATTAAAGAAGTTTTGGAAGAAAATCAAAAAGCGGTTGCTGATTATCAAAAAGGCAAAGAAAACAGCTTTATTTTTCTTTTGGGACAAGTTATGGCTAAATCTAATGGCAAGGCTAACCCTCAGAAAACAGGGGATTTGCTTAAAAAAGCCCTCGGTTAGCTTAAAAATTTCTTCACCAATCTTTCTGCTTCTTTTTCGTTTTTTATCCATTTAACCTTCTCTTTCTTAAACCAAGTCATCTGTCTATGAGCTAATTTGATTGTATTTAAAACAATTTCTTCTTTTATATTTTTACTCTCTTTTTGCCATTCAGCATAGCCAATGGTATTTAATAATACCAGATTGTCTTTCCCGTATTTTGTCCAAAGATTCTTAGCTTCTTTTTCCAGCCCCTTTTTAAACATTTGATCAGTTCTTTTTTCAATGTTTTCTTTTAGCTCTTTTTTTGTTTTCTTAACGCCTATCTGCAGTGTTTCAAACAGAGATTCTTTCTTTAATTTTTGCTCAAAAAAAGATTGGCCGGATAAAAGGCAAACTTCTATTGCCCTGACCAATCTTCTTTTATTATTTTTATCAATTATTTTTGCTCCGTTTTTATCTAATCTTTCATAAAGAGAATACAATTCTTGATTGCTTTTCCTTTCCAATTTTTTTCTTAATTTCTTATCTGGCTTAATTTTAGGAAAATCAAGGTTATCAACAATTGCCTTAATGTATAGTCCTGTTCCGCCGACAAGAATGGGCAATTTTCCTTTTTCAATTATTTTTTCAATAGTTTCCAGAGCTTTCTTTTTATACAAAGCCACATTAAAATCCTGATTCAAAGAAACAATATTTATTAAATGATGAGGATATTTTGGTTTAGCTGTGCCAATATCCATTTCTTTGTAAATCATTCTTGAATCAGCAGAAATTAATTCTCCATTAAATTTTTTAGCTAACTTAATGGCTAAATCAGTTTTTCCCGAAGCAGTCGGACCTAAAACAACGAGCAACTTGTCTTTTGCCAATTTTCCTTCTAAACCCATGGCTGTTGCTTTGGTTACTTTTACTTTAACAAACTTTCCAATAAACTCATCACTGGCCTTAAACCTAATTGTTTTGTAATGCCTTGTTTTGCCTAGAAGCCATTCTTTGTTTTTTTCCATTGCCAGAACCTCTACTGTTTTCCCCAAAATCTTTTTATTCTTGGCCAGAGCTGTTTTATTCAAAACATTTACCAGTATTTTTTCCCTGGCTTTTTTCTCTCTTTTAGGCACATCATCTTTCATTTTTTCAAAACATAAAGACTGGGGGCGGGAAGAATATTGAGAGATATAGGCCATGTCAAATTTAATTTTTTCCATGGCTTTTTTAGTGTTTTCAAAAGCCTTTTTTGTTTCTCCCGGAAATCCAACAATAATATCAGTAGAAATGGCTAATTCCTTATCCAAACCCTGTCTTTTGGCCTTAAATTCGCTTCTCAGAGCCCTTACCAGCTTGATATAGTCATTTATAGTATAAGGCCTATTCATGCGCTTTAAAACCTCATTATCTCCTGATTGAAGGGGAAGGTTTAAATAAGGAGTAACCTTAGGACTTTGAGCCAGGGCTTTTATCATTTTCAAGGAAAAATCTTTAGGATGAGGGCTAGTGAATCTAAGCCAAAACTTACCTGGTATTTTGTCTATTTTTTTAATTAATTCAGTGAAATCAATTTTGGAATCAAGAGGAGAACAATAATCATTAACATTTTCTCCCAAAAGCCATATTTCTTTGTATCCTTTTTCAATTAAACTTTCTATTTCTTCCAAAATATCCTTGTGGCTTCTGGAAATTAATCTTCCTCGCGTATAGGGAACAGCGCAATAGGAGCAAAAATTGCTGCAACCAAAGGAAATGGGGATATAGGCAGAAAAAGAACTCTCATATTTTGGCTTAATAGAAAGATAATCTTTTTTTATTCTTTTCTTTTTCTTCAGTAATTCCGGCAATTTGTAAAGTTCGGTTTTATCAAGAATAAAATTAAAAGAAGCAGCCAGCTTTTTTCTATCTGGTTTTAAAATACAGCCAGTTAAAATAGTTTTCGCTTTGAGTTTTGGAACTAAACCATAAACCCTGTCCACAGCCGTTTGTCTGACTGAACACATGTTGACCACGATTAAATCTGCTTTAGCGATATCAGAAGTTTTATCATACCCTAAAGATTCTAAAACAGCACTGATTCTCTCTGAATCAGATTTATTCATCTGACAGCCAAAAGTAATAATATGATACTTCATTGAGAGCAAACTTTTTTACAAATGCCCCTGACATTGTCTGCGGAAAAGCATAACTTTAAGCCGGGACAGCAAACCCTCTTGTCATTAAGAAGAAGTTGTTCTCCTTCCTTGGCACAGGCATTGCAAGCGCCCTGATAGGCAACAAAAGTACCTGCTTTAACCGCTTCGCAAGCGTTTTTATATTCTTTACCATTTTGACCGCAAACAAGATTTATTGTTTCTGAACAAGAAATATCGGTTTTGTTGATATTATCAATTATCTGGCTTTGGACATTGTCAATAATATCCTTTGATTGGGGAGAAAGCGGCAGAGCATCAAGGTTTTTTATCACTTCATTGAAATCGATTTCGTTTTTAGAAAGAATCTGAGCGGCAAAATCATTTAATTTTTGAACGTCTTCAGGGGGAATATTTTTCAATTGATTCAGGGCTTCTTTATTTTCCTCAGTTATTTTTTGAACAAAATCATCGGCTAACATTTTTTGATAAATACTGTTAGAGCTTAGCTCTTTTGCGTATTTTTTAACTGTTTCCAATTCTTCCGGACTAAGATTGGCATCAGCTATTTTTTGAGTAATTATTTCTTGCTGAACCCCTATCAGTGCTTTCTTTTCGCTTTCATTGGAAACTTTTTCTTCCATTTTTTTCAAAACCTCAACATCTTCCACATTTTGAACAGCTGTTTGCAATTTTGCTTTGACTTGTTCGGGCTCAGCAACTTCAAAGGCCGATATGGTTAAATTCTCCAATGCTTTATCTTTGATTGCTTGCGTTTTTTCCTTATCAGTTATTTTGTTTTCTATGCTGTTTAAGGTTTTTTGATTAGCCAAACTGCTTTTTATAATTTTGCTTAATAAAACATCAGTGCTAACACTTCCTTTTTTTAAAACAGCCGTATAATCAGTTAAACGTTCTGTTTCTTTCTTGTAATTTTCCAAAGCTTTATTAATTGCCCGCTTGTCATCTGGTTTGGTTTCTGCCAACTCGTTTGCTTCGGCTAATTTCTGATTGGCAAACTCTAATCTTAATTCAGCTTTTCTGACGGGGCTAAAAGTAAAAAGCATCTGCGCCTCTCGGCCGATATCTTTCAGAAAATACAAAGGACTATCAGGAAGAAGGACTGAAGAGGTCGTGCTTTGAGCAAAAGATAAATTAAAAAAACACAAAAACGTCAAAAAACAAATTAAAAATTTTTTCATATATTTTCTTTTACTATTATCTCTTTAAACTTTTTCATAGACATTTGACCCAAATCTTCTTTTCCTCTTTTCCTCACACTTACATTTTTATTATTCTTTTCCTTTTCGCCAACAATTAAAAGATAGGGTATTTTTTCAATTTCTCCCTCTCTTATCTTTTTGGAAATAGTTTCTTTTTGGTCAGCCACTTCAACTCTGAAATCTTTCAACTCTTCTTTAATTTCTTTTGCGTATTTATTAAACTTATCGCTTACTGGTAATATTTTAATCTGAACAGGAGAAATCCAGAAAGGAAAAGCGCCGGCATAATGCTCTATCAAAACTCCAATGAATCTTTCCAAGGAACCACATAGGGCGCGATGAATCATATATGGTTTTTCTTTTTCTCCTTTTTGGTTAATAAAAAACATCTGGAAACGGTCAGGTAAATTAAAGTCAACCTGAATAGTGGTGCATTGCCACTCCCGACCTAAACTATCTTTAATTTTAATATCAATCTTGGGGCCATAAAAAACTCCTCCGCCCGGATCAATGCTGTAATTGATTTTTGCTTCTTTCAATACTTGATTTAAAACAGCGGTTGCTTTTTTCCAGCCCTGGTCAGTGCCAGCATATTTCTCCGGTCTGGTTGAAAGATAAACATTGTATTTTTTAAAACCAAACTTCTTTAAAATTTTAAATCCTTGCTTTAAGAGCATAAACACTTCTTTTTTTAATTGACTTTCTTGACACCAAATATGGGCATCGTCTTGAGTAAAGCCCCTTACCCTGGTTAAGCCATGAAGGGTGCCGGAACGTTCAAACCTGTAAACTGTTCCAAACTCAGCTAATTTCAAAGGAAGCTCTTTGTATGACCTTACTTGGGATTTAAAAATCTTTACGTGAAAGGGGCAGTTCATCGGCTTTAGCAAAAACTTTTCGCCTTCAATATCAATGGGTGAATAAATATTTTCCCTGTAATTTTCCCAATGGCCGGAAGTCTGCCATAAAGAAAGCTTACCAATATGCGGAGTTTCTACAAAATTATAGCCGTCTTTTGTCAGTTCCTGATAAAGATAATTTTTAATTAAGTTTCTGAGCATTGCTCCCCGGGGAAGCCAAAGAGGAAGACCGGCACCCACTTCTTCATCAAACATAAAAATGCCTAATTTTTCTCCCAAAAGGCGATGGTCTCTTTTTTCTGCCTCTTCTCTTAACTTTAAATAATCATCTAACTCTTTTTTTGTATTAAAGGCCAATCCATAAATTCTAGTAAGCATGGGGTTATTTTCATCTCCCCTGAAATAGGCTCCAGCTATTTTATCTAATTTAAAAACATCTGGGCTTAATTCTTTGGTTGATTTGACGTGAGGTCCTTTGCATAAATCAACAAACCCGCCTGTTTCATAAACAGAAACCTTGTCTCCTTCTAAATCTTTAAGAATTTCCAGTTTAAAGGGCTGGTCTTTGAATAACTTTTTTGCTTCATCTTTGGTAATAAATTTCTTGCGGAAAAGGAGATTTCTTTTCAGAATCTCTTTCATTTTCTTTTCAATCTTTTTGAGATCCTCATCGCTTACCGACTTTTTTGTCTTTATATCGTAATAAAAACCATTTTCAATGTCTGGCCCTGTTCCGAATTGAACATCAGGATAAAGCTCTTTTATTGCCAAAGCTAAAATATGAGCAAAAGAGTGTCTAATTTCTTTTATTTTTTCCATATTGTTTAATAAAAATTATTATACTTCTAATATTTCTTCCGCTTCACTAGCAATAACCTTAGGCGACCCGTCTTTAACATCGGTTCTGCCAGTTACTGATATTATTTTATTTTCCTTAAAAAGATCTGATTTCATCTCAACAAGAGAAGGAAAAACGACTACCTCTATTTTATCCGTCAAATCTTGAACTTTAACAAACATCATCGGCTGTCCGCTTTTTGTTATCACTTTTTTAATATTGGAAATGATTCCGCCAATGGTTACCACTTCTCCCTGGATAATATATCTTTCAAAAGGATTAGAGCGAACTCGCACCTGACCTAAATCAGTATTAATTTTTTTAATAGGCATGGTCATGTTTTCCAGAAAATCTTTATATTTTTCCAAAGGATGGCCACTCACATAAAGGCCGAGCAGCTCTTTTTCCCAGCTTAGTTTATCATAATCACTTGCCGCTTCAACTGCAGTTAAAGTAATATGATTACCCGCTGTTTCATTACCTGCAAACAATCCTTTTTGACCAGACTGTCTTATCCTTTTGCTGTCTTTTGACCACGCCATCAATTTATCCAGATTTGAAAGTATTTTGTTTCTTTCTTCCAGGCGGTCAAAAACTCCTGCCTTGATCAAGCTTTCCAATGACTTCTTATTCAAAACCTTGTCATCAACCCGAGAAATAAAATCCTGAATTGATTGATAGGGGCCGTTGACTTTTCTTTCTTCAATTATTTTCTCTACTACATTATAGCCCACATTTTTGATAGCCATCAAGCCGAATCTTATCTGATTCTTTTCCGGGACGACGCTGAAATTACTGAAACTTTCATTAATATCAGGAGAAAGAACCTCTATTCCCATCTTTTTACACTCTTCAATTAGGGTAGCTATTCTTTCTATGTCCGAGCCTTCCGCAGTAAGCAGGGCAGCCATATATTCCACTGGATAATGGGCCTTGAGATAAGCTGTTTGATAAGCAATCATGGCATAACAGGCAGCATGACTTTTATTAAAAGAATATCTGGCAAAAGGTTCTATCCAATGCCATATTTCTTTGGCAATCTTTTCGCTGATTTGATTCTTTTTCATTCCTTCAATAAATTTTTCTTCCTGCTCCATTAAAAGCTTTTCATTTTTTTTGCCAATAGCTTTTCTTAAAATATCTGCCTCGGCCAAAGTAAAACCAGCCATTTCTTGAGCAATTCTCATAATCTGTTCCTGATAAACAGGAATGCCGTAAGTGTTTTCCAGAATTGGTTTTAGTTTAGGGTGAAGATATTTTATTTGCTTAGGATCATGCTTGCCTTTAATATATTCAGGAATGTGCTGCATTGGGCCGGGACGATAAAGAGCAACTATGGCAATAATATCATCAATACCTGTCGGTTTAAGCTGTTTTAAATATCTTCGCATTCCTTCTGATTCTAACTGAAAAATTCCAACGCAATCGGCTTTTTGAAAAAGCTCAAAAGTTTTCTTGTCATCTAAGGGAAGATTATCAATGTCAACGTTTTCACCTCTTACAGCATAAATTCTTTTTAAGGCCTCTTCAATAATGGTTAGATTTTTTAACCCCAAAAAATCCATTTTCAAAAGGCCCATACTTTCAATAGCATGCATCTCATATTGAGTAACAATAGCATTTTCATCTTGAGTGGGATGCTGAAGGGGAACAATATCTTCTAAGGGAGAGCTGGAAATAACTACTCCGCAGGCATGGGTAGAGGCATGACGAGCGCAACCTTCAATCTTTAAAGCCAAATCAATCAATCCTTTGGCCCGTAGGTCTGTTTCGTAAAGTTTTTTAAAATCGCCAATTTTTTTCAAAGTTTCATTTAAAGTAAAACCCATTGGTATCATTTTGGCAATGCTGTCGCAATAGCTGTATGGATAGCCCAAAGCTCTCCCTACGTCTCTGACAGCAGCCCGGGCAGCCATGGTGCCAAAAGTAATTATTTGAGCCACCTTATTTCTCCCATATTTTTCAGCCACATAATTGATTACCTCATCTCTTCTTTTATCGGTAAAATCAAGGTCGATATCAGGAGGGGATATTCTGTCCGGGTTTAGAAATCTTTGGAAATACAAATCATATTTCAAGGGATCAACATTGGTAATGTTGGCCAAGAAAGCCACGATTGAACCGCCGACCGAACCTCTTCCTGGACCAACCACAATTCTATTTTTCTTAGCCCAATTTACAAAATCCTGGACAATAAGAAAATAGTCAGTAAAGCCGGTTTTATTTATTACTGAAAGTTCGTATTCCAGCCTTTCCACAATTTCTTTTAATTTTGCATCCTTTATTTTTTCTGTTTTAACTTCTTTTCCGGTTAAAACGTCCTGAACAATCTGATTTAATTCTTCGCTTTCAATTTTATATTTTTTGCCAATGCCTTGATAGCAAATTTCTCTCAAATAATTAAAGCTGGTTTTATTGTCCGGAACCTCAAACTTAGGCAGTTTTATTTCTCCCAATTTCAATTCCAGCTGGCATAAATCAGCTATTTTTCTGGTATTTTCAATGGCTTCTGGAACATAGTCAAAACTTTTTTCCATTTCTTCTCCGCTTTTTATGGAAAAGTCGTCTTTTTTCATGGTCAAACGTTCTTTATCATTCCTATCAGCTCCGGTGTTGATAAGCATTAAAATATCCTGCGCTTCTGCGTCTTCTTTGCGACAATAATGAGCATCATTGGTAGCCACTAAAGGAATGCCTGTTTTCTTAGAAAGTTCAATAATCATTCTATTGACTTTTTCCTGTTCAGGTAAATTAGGGTGAGGTTGAATTTCTAAAAAGAAATTGCCCTGACCAAAAATTTCCTGATATTTTAAAGCTGCCTCCTCGGCTTCTTTAACTTTTCCAGCTAAAAATAACTGAGGAATTTTCCCCTGCAAACAAGCGCTTAAAGCAATCAAGCCCTCAGAATGATTTTTCAAAAGCTCTAAATCAACTCTTGGTTTGTAATAAAATCCTTTTAAATGAGCTTCAGTTATTATTTTCACCAAATTAATATAACCTGTTTCATTTTTAACCAAGAGAATAAGATGGTATCTTTTATTATCCAGGCTAGCGGTTTTATCTTCCATTCTTCTGGCTGCCTCATAAACTTCACAACCAATAATAGGATTGATCCCTCTTTTCTTGGCTTTATCATAAAACTCCACCGCTCCATAAATAACGCCGTGATCAGTTAAAGCAACAGCATCCATTTTTAATTCTTCAATTCTGTCCAGAATGTCATCTATTTTGGGTAGACCATCAAGCAGAGAAAAATGAGAGTGGATGTGTAAATGAATAAAATTGCTCATTTTAATTTATTGTTTTTCCTTTAATAATAATGTTTTCCGCTTCAATTATTTTAAAGTTTGTCTTTTGAAGAACAAGATTGTTTTCCAAAATCATTTCATCTAAATCAAGAAGATTATCAATATCTGCTCCTTTCAAATTAATACTTCCGCCCACTTTTATTTCTTCCAAAATTAAATCTCCATTGACCGAAAAGTTCTCGTAAAAAACATTTTGAATTTTTGCTTCTTCTAAAATTACATCTCCTTTAATTTTAGCTTTGGCCAAACTGATAAAGCCCTGACTCTTTAAATTCTTAGCGGCTACATCTTTTTCAATCTCCGCGCCCACTAAATTAACTGCTCCTTTGATTCTCGCATTTTCCAAAATTAAACTGCCGTTTAAATGAAGATTAGCCAAATAAAGAGAACCCTTAATAAAACAATTTTTAAAGCTTAAATCGCCATTGATAAAAATATCAGCCATAAACATCTGGCCTTCAATTTTTGCGTTTTCAAAAGATATTTCTTTGTTAATTTTTTCATTTATTATGGCAAAAGAAGGGACGCTCTGGTTAGAAAAATCAGCTCTTTCTCCTTGACCGAACAATTGTTCTTCTATTTTTTGCTGAGTAAGAATTGGCTTTTTCATTTCTTTGGCTTATGATATATTGTATCTTATCATATCTTAATTTCTAAAATGATTCAAGAAGAAGAAAAGCTCTGGAAAAGGGGATATAAAATAGTAGCGGGCATAGACGAAGCTGGTCGGGGACCATTAGCCGGGCCAGTAGTTGCTGCTGCTGTTTTTATTAATAAAAAAGATTTTTAAATCCGTCAATTTTTTTTGTTCTAATTTTTTTATGAATCCTTTCGCGTCGTTTTCGCTTAATTTGTT
>ERZ795050.4149-NODE-4149-length-13572-cov-3.367833_pt1 | contig 13572 bp, 9 predicted proteins | sample MGYA00375134_ERZ795050 | MGnify/ENA primary metagenome ERZ795050 (study PRJEB30179, sample SAMN05720221) | activated sludge metagenome | isolation source: Anaerobic digester | place: Japan | collected 2015-05-26 ... | reverse complement strand
ACCGGATGTGGTTCGACGAGAATCGCGACGGCATCCAGAACCCCGGTGAAACCAATGGATTGCCGGGGGTTTCCGTGGCGCTGCTGGATGCCGACGGGAAAGTCGTGGCCGAAACCGTCACCGATGACGAGGGCGGCTATCTGTTCACCCACATGCCGACGGGGACCTACCTGGTCCGGTACGATCTGTCGGGCTTCACCACGAATGAAATGCTCAGCCCGTCCAAGGCGGGCGAGGACGATGCCCTGGACAACGACTGGGCTTCGGGAAACACGGCCGATTACGCCTGGACGACGCTGTTTTCCGTCTCCGGCGGCGAGACGAACCTGAACGTTGATCTGGGTATTGCCACGCGTTCGCCCACGCGCGCCGCTCTTGCGGAGGTCTGGGGCGAGTGGGTGGACGGCGCGGCCCGCGTGGTCTGGCGCACGGATTCGGAATTCGGCACCGCCGGATTCGTCGTTTACCGCACCGACCCGGAAACCGGCGTCGAAACGCGTCTGAACGACCGGCTCGTGAGTTCGGCTTTCAACGAAGGCGGCGCCACCTATGCGCTGGCCGAACCCGCCGCCGGAGAGGGCGAAACGGGGAACTACCGGGTGGTCGAGGTCGAACTGTCCGGCGAACGTCTCGATCTGGGCACGCATGAAATCCGCTTTGATGCGCCGGCCGCGCCCGCCGTCGTTTCGCGCTCGGCGCTGGCCGCCAAACCGGCGGTGAAATCCGTCCGGTCCAAAGGGCTGACAGGCCCCTCGCCGGTGCTCAAGGTGCAGGTGGAGCGGGAGGGGCTTTACGGCGTGACCTGGCAGGCCATTGCGGACGGCATGGGGCTCTCGCTGGCGGACGTGCAGTCCCTGGCGCAGGCGGGTGAACTCCGGATGTCGCGGCAGGGCCAGCCGGTGCCGGTGCTGGCGGACCCGGCGCGTGAACGGCTGCTTTTCCACGCCCGGCAGCCGGTGCGCTCGTGGTACGTGCATCGCGATACCTACCTGATTTCCGCCGGCGAGGGCGTCGCGATGGCGCGCCGCGACCCCGCCGCCGCATTCGGGACCTCGGTCTTTCCGACCAGGCTCCGGTTCGAGGAAAACCGCTTTTTGGTGAACCTGAACCGGATGCCGGACGACTTCTATTTCTGGATCCCGGTGATGAGCGGTGCAGGGGAGCTGTCGGTGAATCCCGTGCCGCTGGATTTGAGCGGCTATGCGGGCGGCGACGTGATGCTGAAGGTCCGTCTGGTCGGATCATCCAGTTCCCCGGATTCTCCCGACCATCTGGCGCGCTTCGCGTTCAACGGTGTCGAGGTGGGCTCCGTCGCGTTCGATGGCCAGGACGTCGCCGAGGCCGAACTGACCGTGCCCGCGTCCCTCGTGGCGGCCGAATCCAACGTACTGACGATCGAAGGCGTCCAGCAGGAAGGCCTCGCGCAAAGCTTCTTCTTCGTGGATGCGGTCGAAGCCGCCTTCAACCGCATGCTCGCGCCGTGGCCGATTCCGGCGATGTTCGGACCGGCCGGGGCGTCCGCGGTTTCCGCTGCGGCTTTCACCGAGCCGCTGGCCGTGGCGGTGGACGAAACGGGAGAACCCGCGTGGCTGGCCGATGAGAACGGCAAACTGCCGGCCAGGGCCTGGGCGGTTGCCGATCCGAACGAGCGCTATGCGGTGGTCGAGGCGGATGCGGTTCCGCTGCTGGCGCCCGAGCCGGCCGCGGCGGACGCGTGGTTCCTCTCGGCGACCAGCCAAATCGACTATCTCGTGATCGCGTCCCGCGACTTGGCCGGGGCCGCGCAGGAGCTCGTGGATTATCGCGCGGGGCAGGGGTTGCGCGCCGGTCTGGCGACCTTCGAGGATGCCTGCGATCTGCTGACCGGCGGCGTGCGCACGCCGGAGGCCGTTCCCGCCCTGCTGCGGCACGCCGCGGCGACCTGGGCGGTGGCGCCGCGGATGGTCGTGCTGGCCGGCAATGGCCATTACGACTATCAGGGCATCACCTATGCCGAAGCCAACCACCTGCCGCCGCTGATGATCCAGATGCCGGCCGGCGTGTGCGCCTCGGACAGCTTGCTGGCGGACACGGGCGGCGACGACGCTCCCGATGTCGCCATCGGCCGTTTGCCGGCGCTGCATGCGGCGGAACTGACCGCGATGATTGCCAAAATCAAAGCCTACGAGGCCGGGTTCGGCGCCGAATGGCAGAACCAAATCGTGCTGGCGGCCGACAATCCCGATGCCGCCGGCGCGTTCACCGAGGCCAACGGACGCTTGGCGGATCTGGTTCTCGCGCCGTATTCCGTGGCCGAACGGATCGAGTTGGAAACGATGGAGATCGGCCAGGCGCGCACCAATCTGCAACGGTGGGTCAACTCCGGCGTTGGTTTTGTCAATTACATCGGGCACGGCGACATCCGCTTCCTGTCGCTGGAAACGCTTCCGGACAACGCGACGGCCAACCTGCTGCGGGATACCGACGTGGACGTGTTGACCAACGCAGCGCGGCCGCCCGTGGTGGCGACGCTGACCTGTCTCGCGGCGCGCTACGAAGTGCCCAACCTGGCCAGCCTCGGCGAACGCCTGATGAGGGATGCCGGCGGCGCGGTCGCGGTCATCGGCCCTTCGGGCCTGTCGCAGAACGCGCCCGCCCTCGAAATGGGCGAGGCGTTCTATCGCACGATTCTCCAGGATGGCGCCGGCGAACTCGGCCCCGCGTTTCTCCAGGCGCGCCGTTCGCTGCCGGCCTCTTTGTTCGCGAAAGACACCATCGCGGTTTACAACCTGCTCGGCGATCCGGCGCTGAAAATCGCGGGCAACGATCCGGCAAACGATCCCGTGACGCCGGCCGAAATCAGCTTGTCGAACCTGGCCCAAACCTACGACGGAGCGCCGCGCGCCGTGTCCGCCGCGACCGTGCCGGCGGGCCTGGCGGTGCGCATCGCCTACGACGGCCAATGGCAGCCCCCGGTGAATGCCGGCACCTGCGAGGTGGTCGCTTCGGTCGCAACCGTCGGCTACGAAGGGTTTGCGACCGGGATGCTCGTGGTGGCCAAGGCGGCGGCCTCCGTGGCGCTCGGTGATTTGGCGCATACCTACGACGGCACGCCCAAGGCGGCAACCGCCACCACCCGGCCGGCCGGCCTTGCGGTGGAGTGGAGCTATGCCGGCGGCACCGAACCGCCGACGGCGGCGGGCGAATATGAAGTCGTCGCGACGGTTGCCGACGCCAATTACGCCGGTGGTGTCACGGGTCTCCTGACGATCGCCAAGGCGCCTGTCGCCGTGACGCTGGCCGGCTTGACGCGGATGTATGACGGCGCGCCGCAGGACGTCGCTGCGCAGTCCGACCCCGCCGGCCTGGACGTCCAGCTCACCTACGATGGCTCCAGCTCGCCGCCGGTTGCCGCCGGCCGCTACGAGGTTGTCGCCGCCGTCGCCGATGAAAACCATGACGGCGCGGCCGTCGGAACGCTCGAAATCGAGCGGCGGCCGGCCGGCATCGAACTCGGCAGCTTGCTCCAGCCGTGCACCGGCGGAAAAATCCATGCGACGGCGACAACCGACCCGCCCAACCTGGCAGTGGATTTCACCTACGATGGATCTCCGTCGGCACCGGCGACCGCAGGCCAATATGCCGTGGTCGCCACCGTTGCCGATCCCAACTACGCCGGCTCTGCAGCAGGCACGCTCATGGTGACTAAGGGAACGGCGGGCATCACCCTGGGTCACTTGCTGCAGATCTACGACGGCCAGCCCAAGGCCGCGACTGCTGCGACAACGCCCGCCGGCCTGAACGTGCAGTTGACCTACAACGGTCTTCATTCCCTGCCCGCGGAACCGGGCCGGTATGCGGTCGAGGCCACCGTCGAAGATGTCAATTTCACGGGCGCCGCCAGCGGCACGCTGACGATCTGGAAGCTCGTCGATTCGTTCGAAATCTGGCTCGAAACGCGCAACCTGAATCCCCTGGACGTCCGCTTTGCCGAAAACGCGGACGAGGACGGCGATTTCTGCACCACGTGGGACGAGTACATCGCCGATACCGATCCGCTGGATGACGGCCAGATGCTGGTGATCGACAGCCGGATTGAAAACGGCACGCTGCAGTTCGAGTTCCCGGTCAGCAGCAACCGCTTCTACCAGTTGCACTATTCCACCAATCTGTTCGGCCCGCGCCTGGTGCGCGATTTGGGGTGGGGGGGGACGGGATATCTTTCCACCAATGTGTCCGGCGAATGGTACGGCACCATCAAGGTGTTGCTGAAACAGCCTTAGATTGCCAGGCGAATGAATGGATGTTAATCTACGGATCGCAAGGAGCCCTCTATGTCTGACAAGCGTTTGAAATATGAAAAACCGATGAGCATCGATCTGGGCCGGGTGGCACCCATTCTCGGCGACACGTGCAGCGTCGGCAACGGGGCGGCCGACTGCCCGGCCGGCATGAACAATGCCATGGTGGCGGTCTGCGACCCGTCGGGGTCGGGTGCCGACAACGATTGCCGGGTGGGATCGAGTGCCGGAACGTTCTGCTGGCCGACCGGGTCCGGGGCGGCGGTCTATTGCCTGGCCGGCAGCGGATTCGGCAGTGTCCAGTCGACGGGCTATGACAGCGACGTGCCCTCCACCCTGGGCGGCGGCCTGGATTCTCTGGACGGAGGAACGGATTCTCTGGGCGGAACCGAACCGACCAGTCTGCCGGGCGGAGAGCCGGACTCCGGCGGGATCACGACGCCCGGCGCGTTTTAAGGCGTGTCGGCGTCCCGGTCCGGTCAAGGGCCCGGCGGCATTCGACCGCATCGGGTGGTTTTCGGGGCCGCTTTGGAACGGGAACCCGCGGAGCCGCGATGAAAATGCGTGCCGAGGCAGCCAGGGAATGGATGATCCGCTGTCCCGCGATGACGGCGCCGGCCGAAGGCGGGAGCATGCGCGGAACCATCGCCCCCGGCGAGCGGTTGCGTGTACGGGCGGTGGAACTGCGCGAGGTGGAGACGGGCGATGTCGTGGCGTTTCGCCGGGGCGGGCGCGTCCGGGTTCATCGCGTGGCGGCCATTCGCAACGGCCGCTGGTGGACGCAGGGCGACGGCAACTGGCGGCGCGATGCGGAACCGCTGGATCCGGAAGAGTTCATCGGGCGGGTGGATGAAGTCGTGGGCCCGGCGGGGACTCGAACCGTGGCTGGCGGTGCGCAGGGCCGGCGGCGGGCCGTCGGACGGCATGCCGTTGCCTTTGTCCGCTGGGCATTTCTTTCGCTGCTGGCCCCGCTGTACCGCCTGGCAGGCAGGAGCCGGCTGGCCGCCCGCTTCTGGCGTCCGGACATCCTGACCGTGCGGTTTGTCGCCGCCGACGGCCGGCGGACCAAATACATCCACCGGGGGCAAACGGTGGCATGCTGGGATGACGTGTCCCGCGGCTGGACCTGCCGCCGGCCCTATGATCTGATCCTCTTCCCGCCGTTGTCATGAGCCCGCCGGACCCGTTCAAGCCCCCCTCGCCGGAAATGGCGCTGCTGCTGCGGTGCGCCGCTCCCGGGGCGGAGGCGGCGGAGGTGCCGGTCCTCGACTGGCCGCGGTTTCTGGCCCTGGCGACCCATCACCATCTGCTGCCGCTGGTCGCCCGTCGGTTGAACGCCATCGCGGACGCCGGCGCGCGGGTGCCGGGGGAATGGCTGGGTTATTTCCAGCGGCAGGCCGAGCGGATTTCCGCTTTCAATCTGCGCGCCGCGGGCATCCTGCGCCGTCTGCAGCGCCTGGCGCGGGAGCGGGATCTGCGCCTGATCCCGGTCAAGGGCCCGGCGCTGGCCGCATGGGCGTATGGCGACATCGCCCTGCGGCAGTTCGAGGACCTGGATCTCGTCGTTCCCAGAGAAGACCTGCTGCGGGCCGTGGACATGCTGGAGGCGGAAGGCTACCGGCTGCGCGAGCTGCCGGTCGGAGTGGATCGGAGGCGCTATCTGGCCACCGGCCAGGACTGGTCCATGGAACGGCCGGGGAAGCCGCCCCATCTGGATCTCAAGCCGGTGCTGATTTCCCACGCGTTGTGCGGTTTCGAGTCCGCGGACTGGCTGTTGTGTGCGAGCCGGCCGGTGGCGACGGGCGACGGGGGGACCCTCGAGGCCCCGGGACCGGAGGCGATGCTGCTGGCGGTCTGCGTGGACGGAGCCAACGAAGGCTGGCCCAAGCTCTCGGCCGTGGCGGATGTCGCGGCCCTGCTGGCGAATCAGGCGGGGGCCGACTGGGCCGGACTGCTGGCGGATGCCGGGCGCCTGGGGCAGCGGCGCAGCGTGTTGACCGGCGCGGCGCTGGCGGAACGTCTGCTGGCCTGCCCGCTTTCAGCGCCGCTGGCGGACGCCCTGCGGCGCGATCCGCTTTCCCGCCGCCTGGCGGAGACCGCCGCCCGTTCGCTGGCCGCCGGCCGCCTGCCCCGGGACGACGGCTGGCGCGCCGTGCGCTTTGCCTGGCGGACCCGCGATGATGGACGCGTGCGGTTTCGTTATCTGCGGCGGGTGCTGTGCGTGCCGGGCGCGGCCGATCTGGCGGCTTTTGCCTTGCCGCCCCCGCTCGATCCGCTGTATGCCTGCCTGCGGCCTGTCCGCCTGGCCTGGGATGCGCTGCGGGGTCGTTCCCGCCGCATTCCTCAGCCGGCAGAGGCCTCTTCGCCATGAAAACACCCCGCTTTCAGCACATCCGCCAGGCGGTCCGCCTGGTCTGGACCAGCGCGCCCGGCTGGACGGTTGGACAAGGCGCGCTGGTGCTGGCGCAGGGCACACTGCCGGTCGCCACGCTGTTTCTGACGCGGCGGCTGGTGGATGCGGTGACTGTTTTCCTGGGCCAGACGGCCGGCGCACGCGATCCCTGGCCGCTGCTGGCCCTGGCGCCGTGGGTGGCGGCGGTGACGGTCGCCGGCTGGCTGTGCCGGGCCCTGTCCGCCCTCGTGGCGTCGGCGCAGGTCGAGGTGGTGTCGGATGCCGTCCAGGACGCCCTGCAGACCAAGGCGGCGGACGTGGACCTGGCCTACTACGAGACGTCGTCCTATCACGATCAGATGCGGCTGGCGCAGGCGGAGGCGACCGGCCGGTCCACCAGCATTGTCCGCAACCTGGTGCAGCTGCTGGGCGGCGGCCTGGTGCTGATTTCGGTGGCGGGGGTGCTGGCGGCGACGCAGGGGCTGCTGCTGCCCCTGCTGCTGCTGGCGGCGCTGCCCGGGGCCGCCGTGCAGCTGCTCAACGCCCGCCGCTGGAACCGCTGGCGCATCCAGCAGAATGCGCCCGCGCGCTATGCCGGCTATCTGCACCTGCTGCTGACCGGCCTGCCGTTCGCCAAGGAAATCCGCCTGTTCGTGCTGGGCGGGGAACTGCGCGGGCAGTCCCGCCGCCTGCGCGACCGCTTGCGTCAAAGCCGGCTGGCGCTGATGCGCCGCCGCGCCGCGGCGGAGATCGGGGCCGACGCTCTGTCCGCGGCGGTGCTGCTGGCGGGGCTGGGCCTGGTGTATGCGCGGATGCAGGCGGGCGGGGCGACGCTGGGCGACCTGGCCCTGCTTTACGGCGGCTACCAGAAGGGGCGGGGGGCGTTTACCGGCGTGCTGGGCAGCCTGGCCGGGCTCGTGGAGGATTCGCTGTTCATCGCCCACTTCCACCGTTTTATGGAACTGCCGCGCCGCATCCTGCCGCCCGCCCGCCCGAAGCCGGTGCCGAACCGGGTGGCCCGCGGCATCCGCTGCGAAGGCGTGTCCTTCCGCTATCCCGGCACCGATCGCGACGTGCTGCGCGGCCTGGATCTGGAGATCCGCCCCGGCGAACACGTCGCGCTGGTGGGGGAAAACGGTTCCGGCAAGACCACGCTGGTCAAGCTGCTCTGCCGGTTCTACGACCCCGTGGAAGGCCGGATCCTGCTGGACGGAACCGATCTGCGCGAGTTCGATCCGGAAGAACTCCGCTCGGCCTGCACGGTGCTGTTTCAGGATTTCGCACGCTACCAGATGACGGCGGCCGAGAACATCCGCCTGGGGGATGTCCGTGTCCCGCCCGGCGACGCCCGGCTGGCGGCCGCCGCCCGGCGCGCGGGAGCGGACCAGATGATCGAGGGCCTGCCGGCGGGCTATGACACGCGGCTGGGGCGCCTGTTCGGCGGGGGAACCGAACCCAGCGAGGGCCAATGGCAGCGCATCGCCCTGGCCCGCGCCCTCCTCCGGCCGTCCGCCGTGATGCTGCTGGACGAGCCGACCAGCGCGCTGGACCCGCGCGCCGAACGGCAGCTGCTCGACACCGTCGTGCAGGAAACCCGCGACCGGATCCTGCTGGTGGTCAGCCATCGCCTGTCCACCGTGCAGGCGGCGGACCGCATCCTGGTGCTGTCGGGGGGGCACGTTACGGAATCCGGACCGCACGACCGCCTGATCCGGGCGGGCGGCGGCTATGCCGATCTGTTTGCCCGTTGTGCACCTCCATAACGGGCGGGGAGGAGGGGAAGGGGGCGGATTCCGAACCGCTGCGGCATCCGCCCCGGCGCGGCATTCATGGCCGGGCGATTGCCAGCGGTTGGGCGAAGTGCTAGGGTTCGCGGCATGGAAAACAAGATGTCCTACACCATCAAGCTGACGCCGGAGCAGATGGACGAGACCGCCCGGATTCTTCGCGAAGGCAACTACCGGCGGCGCACGGTGGAGCATGCCGTGGCGGCGGCGGTCGGGGAAAACTGCCAGATCGTGCTCTACAAGAGCGGCAAGTGCCTGGTGCAGGGCAAGGGGGCGGCGGACTGGATCACCTTCACCCTGGAGCCGCAGGTGCTGCACGAGGCGCGGCTGGGCTACGAAGACGTGCTGAATCCCGAGGCCAACGCCCCGCACATGGGCGTGGACGAAAGCGGCAAAGGCGATTTCTTCGGACCGCTGGTGATTGCGGCGGCCTACGTGGACGAAGCCATCGCCAAGGACCTCAAGGCCATCAACGTCCGCGACAGCAAGACCGTCACCACCGACAAGGCCATGCAGGACCTGGCGCGGAAGATCCGCACGCGGCTGGGCGACCGGTTTGCCGTGGTGGCGATCGGCCCCGCCGCCTACAACCGGCTCTACGACAAGATGGGCAGCGTCAACCGCATCCTCGCCTGGGGCCATGCCAAGGCCATCGAAAACCTCCTGGAGAAGGTGCCGCACTGTCCGCGGGCTCTCAGCGACCAGTTCGGTCCCGAACAGCAGATCCAGCGCGCGCTCCAGCAGAAAGGCCGCAAAATCAAGCTCGAGCAGCGTCACAAGGCGGAAAGCGACATTGCCGTGGCCGCGGCGTCCATTTTGGCGCGGTCGGCGTTCCTGACGGCGATGGACAAGCTGGGGCAGGCCCACGGCGTGGCCCTGCCCAAGGGTGCATCCGACAAGGTGCGGGCCGTCGCCGGCGAGCTGGTAGGGAAAAAAGGCGGCGCCGTCCTGCTCGAAACCGCCAAGTGCCATTTCAAGACCACCGACGACGTGCTCGGCCCGCTCGGCAAGACGCGCAAAAGCGAAAACCTCCCGCCCGCGCCCGTAAAGAAAGTATTCGTACGCAAGTCATCTTCCAGTGCGTAGAAGGCCATGATTGAAATTGCGACCAAGCGGAGAGGAAGGCGTTCGCGGCTATTGAATGTCGATGCGCGGTCCGAGCGGAAATCGGAGTTGGGGCAGGTGATGACGCCGCCCGGGATAGCGAAATTCATGGCGTCGCTGTTTTCATTCAAGCGTACAGCCGATGTGCAAATCCTGGATGCGGGAGCCGGCCAAGGGTCTCTTTCCTGCGCCTTGATTGCCGAATGGGGTAGAGTGGCGACCCGAAAGTCGTCCCTTCATCTCACGGCGTATGAAGTCGATCCTGACATGCTGAAACAGTTGCGGCCCGCGTTGCGGGAGTTCGTGCTGGGCCAGCAACGGGAAGGGCAATCCATTGATGTGGATATTCGACCAGTGGATTTCATCGAGGCCGTGGCCAATCCCTTTGAATATGCCAATCCAGGTGTTTTTTCCCATGCGATCCTGAACCCCCCCTACAAAAAAATCAACAGCCACTCCATGCATCGGGTCTGGTTGCGGGATCTGGGTATTGAAACCGTGAATCTGTATTCGGGCTTTGTTGCCGTAGCCCTGCAACTGCTCGGCCCCGGCGGACAACTGGTGGCGATCATCCCCCGGAGTTTCTGCAACGGGCCCTATTATCGGCCCTTCCGCAAAATGCTGTTGAGAAATGCCGCCATTGAGCGGATTCATTTGTTTGAATCGCGGACCAAGGCATTCCAGGCGGATGGCGTTTTGCAGGAAAACATCATTATCAAGATCGTCCGCGGTGGAAAACAGGGGTCCGTGGTGATTAGCACCAGCCGGGACGACTCTTTTCAGGATATTGAATGCCGAAAAGTGCCGTTTGAAGAGGTTGTCCGGTCGGATGACGACGACGGCTTCATCCGAATTCCGCAATCCGAACCCGCCGGGGAAAAATACCTGACCTTTTCTCATAATCTGCATGATTTGGGATTGCAGGTCTCGACAGGTCCCGTGGTGGATTATCGCCTGAAGGAATACCTCCTGGACGAGATCGAAGGGCAGGCGGTACCGCTGATCTATGCCTGTCATTTCGTCGATGGAAGGTCGCGCTGGCCCGAAGGATCTACGAAAAAGAAAACCGCCATTCAGGACGTGCCGGAAACGCATCGCTGGCTCTATCCAACGGGATGCTATGTCGTAACCCGCCGCCTGTCCTCGAAGGAAGAATCCCGAAGGATCATTGCCCATATGGTGGTTAGGGGTGATTTTCCGGGACATGAATGGATCGGGTTCGAAAACCATCTGAATGTGTTTCATACCGCCAAAAACGGCATGGAAGAAGAGTTGGCCAGGGGGCTCTGCACCTATCTGAACTCCACGCGCGTGGACCGCTTCTTCCGGCTTTTCAATGGCCATACCCAGGTCAACGCGATGGACTTGCGCAAGCTGCCTTATCCCTCACCGGATCAATTGCGGCAGCTTGGACGGCAGGCGTCCAGGATCAAGCGGCCTGCCCAGGCTCAGATCGATTCCATGGTGGAGGAACTGAATGAGCGCTAAGACCCGGATACAGGACGCGCTGCAGGTGCTGAAGGAACTGGGCATGCCGCGGGAGCAGCAGAATGACCGGACGGCGCTCTGCCTGTTGTCGTTGTTGAATCTCACGCCGGAGAAGAAGTGGAGCGAAGCAGAAGCCCCATTGGTCGGCATTACGCCCATGATGGAGTATGCCCGCAGCCACTACGGAATGAAGTATGCTCCGAATACGCGGGAGACCTTCCGACTCTTTTCGATTCATCAAATGGTACAGGCCGGGCTGGTGCTGCCGAATCCGGACAATCCCACGCGGCCGGTCAACAGCCCCAAGACGGTTTATCAAGTGGCTCCGGCGGTCCTGGACCTTGTGCGGAAGCACGGAACTCGTAATTGGAATCGATTGCTGGCGGCATATAATAAGAACCACACATCCCTGGCGGCGCGCTATGCCAATGCCCGAAGAATGAAACTGATTCCCGTCCGGATGGCGGGAGGGGATGTCCTTCTGACGCCGGGGAAGCATAGCCTGTTGATCCGAGATGTCGTTGAGCAGTTCGCTCCGCGCTTTACTCCCGGCGCGGATATCCTCAGCCTGGGCGACACAGGCAAAAAGTGGGCGGTTCGGGATGAAGCGGGGTTCAAGAAGCTTGGGATCAAGCTGGATGATCACGGAAAGATGCCGGATGTCGTGCTGCACGACACGAGGCGCAACTGGCTGCTGCTGGTTGAAGTAGTCACAAGTCATGGGCCGGTCAATCCGAAGCGCCATGCGGAGTTGAAAGCGCAGTTTGTCAAATCCAAGGCCGGGCTGGTATTTGTGACAGCCTTTCCGACACGCAGCATCATGAACAGGTACTGGAATGAACTGGCATGGGAAACCGAGGTGTGGGTGGCGGAACATCCCGACCACATGATTCATCTGAACGGCAGTCGGTTTCTAGGACCGTATCATAAGCCCCCCAAAAGGAAGGGGCAGAAATGAAGCTCGTGCGCTATGGCGCGCCTGGCGCCGAACGGCCGGGCATCTGGCTGGAGGCGGATGGAGAGCGGTCCGCGCGCATCGTGGACGTGCGCGGCATGGCGTTTGACATCGCGGACTACGACGCGCGGTTCTGGCAGACGTTCGGCGTGGAGCGCCTGCGGGCGCTGCTGGAGGAAACAAACGTGAAAACCGTGCCGGCGGACGGGGTGCGGCTGGGGCCGCCCGTGGCGGCGCCGCGCCAGATCATCTGCCTGGGCAAGAACTACCGCGATCACGCCGAGGAATTCGACGCGCAGGTGCCGGAACATCCGGTCTATTTTGCCAAAAGCCCCGGATCGCTCTGCGGCGCGGGCGACGCCATTCGCCTGCGGCCGGGCATGGACCGCGTGGATGCCGAGGTCGAACTGGCCCTTGTGATCGGGCGGCGGATGCGCGATGTGCCGGAAGCCGATGCCCTGGCGCATGTCGCCGGCTACACGGTTTTCAACGACGTCAGCAACCGCGGTCTCCAGAAGGAACGCCTGCAGTGGTTCTTCGCCAAGGGGGCCGATACCTTCGGCCCCGCGGGCCCGTGGCTCGTCACCGCCGATGAACTAGGCGATCCCCAGACCCTCGGCCTGCGCCAGCGGGTGAACGGGAAGGTGCTGCAGGAAAGCCGGACGGGGAACATGATCTTTCCGATCGCGAAAGTCCTGGCGGACCTGAGCCGCGTCATGACGCTCGAACCGGGCGACCTGATCTCGACGGGCACGCCCGGCGGCATCGGGTCCGCCCGGACTCCGCCCGAACTGCTGCGGGACGGCGACATGGTCGAATGCGAGATCGACCGCATCGGAACGCTGCGCAATCCGGTCGCTGCGGAGCCGGCATGATCGCCGGCAGCCTGCGGCGGGGGCCGGGCACCCCGGCGGACTGGCTGGGGCCTCTGCCGGTCCGCGACTGGTTTGATGATCCTTCCCGCCCGCTGGAAATCGACGTGGGCTGCGGCAAGGGGCGGTTTTTGCTGGCGCGGGCCGGGAAGAATCCGGACGTCAATTTCCTGGGCATCGACCGCATGCTGCGGCGGATCCGGAAAATCGACAACCGGGCGCGGCGGCTGGAACTGAACAATATCCGCCTGGTGCGGATGGAGGCCTACTACGCGGTCACGTACTGGATTCCGGCGGGAGCCGTGCGGACCTATTACGTGTTCTTCCCCGATCCCTGGCCCAAGGCCCGCCACGAACGGCATCGGCTGTTCAATCCGCTGTTCCTCGATGCCCTGCACCGGACGCTCGAACCGGGCGGGGCGGTGCATGTCGCCACCGATCACGCCCCCTACTTCGAGCAGCTCTCCGAAATCTTCGCGGACGACGCGCGCTTCTCCGCCATCGAGCCCTTCGTTCCCGGCGAAGACGAGCAGACCGACTTCGAGCGCTACTACATCGGCCAGAAAACGATTGGCCGGCTTTCCGTCAGGAAAGCGTAGTTGAACTACGAAACACGCGAATGACACGAAGAGAAGGCTGAACAGCCAGTTCCCTCACACAGAGGACCACAGAGGTTCCCAGCGCGGCGGAGCCG
>ERZ795050.4143-NODE-4143-length-13589-cov-3.711394_pt1 | contig 13589 bp, 9 predicted proteins | sample MGYA00375134_ERZ795050 | MGnify/ENA primary metagenome ERZ795050 (study PRJEB30179, sample SAMN05720221) | activated sludge metagenome | isolation source: Anaerobic digester | place: Japan | collected 2015-05-26 ... | reverse complement strand
GCGTCTCCCCCATCTCTTGCAGCAGCCGCTCGGAAAGATCGGAACCGGGCGTTACCGGATTTCCGATCTTTCCGAGCGCGAATCGTGAATGCAGGCACTTTGCGCGTCGCGATAGAGCAGCAGAAACGGCCGTTCCTCCGGACCGCACGCCCACCGCTCCTGCCAGGTCTCGATCAACCCGCCCAGCCGGTCCAACCATTGTTCGGCCCATACTGGATCGGCGTTCCGGTCCGTAAAACGGTAACACAATCCAAACAGCGTTTCCGGAGCGAAGGGATAGATGTAGCGCAGGCTTTCGTGCGGCTCCAAATCCAGGCCGTAGGCCCCGGCCTCTTCGAAATAGCGGGAATCGCGCACGAACTCGATCGGAAAGACTCCCTCCGGCGGCTGCAGATGAACCAGGCGCGGGATATCGCGCTCGTACTTGCGGTAAACCTCCTCCCGCTCGCCCGGCGAGAAGAGCAGGAGATTCCACTCCACGTACAGCGCGTGACGGAGGCAGTCTTTCAGGAACCGGAGATTGTCGAACGCCGTGACCCCCTTGCGCATGAGCGTCAGACTCTCTGTGGAAAGCGCCTCCACGCCCGGCTGGACACAGCGGATGCCCGCCCGACACAACACACGGATCTCCTCCGCCGTGATCGCGGACCTCGTCTCGTATTTGATGAAGACGCCCTGCGGCGGTGCCAGATGCGGGAACACCTCGCGGAAATAATTCGGCGGCACCACGTTGTCGCAGGCCACGAACCGCGAGACCCGCCCCGCATAGCCGAGAACCGACCGGATGTGCCTCAGGGCCGCTTCCGGTGGCAGGGCCTCGAACCGTTCCTGAAGATCGTTCAAGCCGCAGAACGTGCAGCGCCGCCGGTCGGCCCACCAACACCCTCGGGAGGTCTGCATCAGCAGAAACGGCTGGCGTCCGGAATCCCCCAACACGGCATCAAAATGATCCAGAAACGAGCGGTAGTCGAGCGGCACATCTTTCCGGATGTCGAGTTGCGCACCGACATTGCACGCCGGCGGCAGCGCATCCGCCACACCCCGCGCGAAAACGCCCGGAATCGCCGGACGCGTGATCGGAAGACCCGCGAGACGACGGCCGACCAACTCAGGAAAACTGACCAGCCCCGGTCCGGAAAACACGGCATCCACACAGGGCGCATGCTCGACCAGCGTCTTTCCCGGAACGCCTTTGACCGCAGGCCCGCCGAACACAACGGTAACCTCCGGGTTGCGCAGCTTCAGTCGGCTGGCCATCGCCAGCGAGGCGACCGTCTGGAAGAAGCAGAGGGAAAAGCCCACCAGATCAGCTGAATCCAGCGCATACCGGTCGATCAACTCGTCCAGAAAAGCGAAAAGTTCCCCGCGCCGTGCGCGCGCGAACTCCGCGACCTCCGTTGCCTCCGTCGCGCCATCGTAGTAATACCGACCGAGATACGCCTCGATGTTATCCTCCGCATCGGGAAACGCCGCAGCACGGAAGAACCAGTCGGCCAGCCCGGTCATCCGGCCGTAGGGCGAGGTCGCCGCCCCGTAGAATCCTGCCGCGTCCGGCAACGCCGCGACATCCAGATTCAGATAATGGATCCGGACATCGACCTGCCCGCCGAACCGCTGTTTCAGCACCGACGCGATCTGCGTGAGACCGATCGCCGGACCCTCCGGCGGCGCAAACGGCATGTAGATCAGCGCGATCCTGAGGCGTTTGCCATTTTCCCCGTTCATTCCGGGGTTCAGGATGCCACGTTCCGGACAAACCGTCGAGCCCAAGAATTTGCCCGGCGGTCACGCCCTGCATGCGCAACGAAGACCCGCGCCAGCCGCGCGGATCAGCCGCTCCGCCGTATCCTCACGCGGTGCGCCACCCACGAGCGGCAGGGTCCCGTACCCGCCGCGGCCGAAGCACGCGGCCAGCGGCACCCTGCGGCGAGGCGTGATGAGTCCATTCGCAAACCCGACGCCCATCGCTCCCTCTTTCCGTCCGGATCACCCCTTCACCGCCACCGTGCGTCCGCCGCGTTGCGCGGATGCGTGGGCCGCCTCGCAGATCAGCACATTGTGCAGCCCCCCCTCCCCGCTCAGAGGCCGGCCACTCAGAATCGAGGCCGCATGCTCCTCAATCACCCCCCGGTAGATGTTGACCGGTTTCGCGACCCGGAGACGCCGTTGCCGATCAAAGGTATCCAACTCCAGCCGCATCGCGAACGGTTCATCCGGATGCCCGGAAAGCTGGAACAGCGTGCCATAGGCGCGCAACACCGCCTGATCGCCGTAAATCTCATACCCGAGATTTGAAAGCGTCCCGCCCAAACCACCGCGCACGTCACAAAACGAGACCAGCACGGAACAGGTGATCCCGTTCTCCAAATAGCACTGGATCAGCGCACCGTCCTCCACCCGGATGGCCATGCGCTTGGGCATGTACACCGCACGGACCGCCCGAATCCGGCTGTCCAAAATGAACTCGGCCATATAAAAACAGTGACTTGCCACATCCCCGACCGGGCCACCCATCTCCGCCCGGTTGTTACAACGCCAAGTAGCCGCCTCCGCCGGATCGAATCCGTACGCGAACTGCATGTGGAAACAGGCGTCGCTCACCTTGCCCAGAGTGCCTTGGGCCACCTGTGCGCGTGCCTCCCGGTTGAATGTGTTGTGGGTCATCATGTGGTCAACCGAGAGGCTGAGCTTTTTGCGGGCCGCCAGCTTGACCAGCATCCGGGCATCGCGCGCGTTCGGCGCCAACGGCTTTTCGACAATCACCGGACGGCCCGCTTCCAACGCCCGCCGCGCCAGCGGCGCATGCGTCAGATTGTTCGTCGCCACAAAAACCGCGTCCACCCCCGGATCCGCCAAAACGGCATCCAGATCGCGATACACCTTCAATCCCAGGGCTTGTGCAGCCTTACGCCGTTTCGGGTTCACATCCGTGGCCCCGACCAACACCGCCTGCTTCAATGGCCGGAACCGGGACACGTCACACGCAAACCCCTCTTTCGCGATCCGGTTCTCCGCAATCCCGCCGAACCCCACCAACGCATACCGCACTTGATTCATCGCGTACCCCTCATCCTAACCGTAACCGGCCCATCTGTTTCCAAACCCCGTACGCCGCAACCGCGGCGATGCCCGACATGACACACCCCAGTGCGATCCGGTCATACAGCAGATAACCAACGCCGAAAAGCGCGGCCCACACCAGCAGGCAGCCCAGCAGCATACACACCAGACCGGCCGGCACATTCCAACACGGTTCCGTTCCCGCAGGCTCATCCCCCGCCGCTTGAGTCCGCTCTGTGATCCGCTTCCACCCCGGACCGCCGGGACGGATTTTCCGGCAGAAGGCCATCAGCGTCCGGTCGTCAACCGGCGGGGTCAGATAGGTCACCGCGACCCATGCCACCGTGGTGAACAGAATTCCCGACACCATCTTCCATGAGGTGAAATCCATCAAGCGGAACCATCCGGCATCGGCCATTGCGGATTCGATGCCTAACGGCGCGGCCCCGAACTGGAAAAACAGGGCCACCACAAAAGAGACCGTCATGGCGGCCACCTCGCTCCACACGTTGATCCGCCACCAGAACCAGCGCAGGATGTAGAGCAGGCCCGTGCCCGCGCCCACCTGCAACAGTACGTGGAAGATGTCTTTGACCGTGGTCATGTGAAACGCGATCCAGGCTGAAACCAACAGCATCGCCAGCATGGTCAGCCGGCCGATGCGTACCGCATGGCGCGGCGGGGCCTGCGAGCGGATGAAGCGCAGGTAAACATCCTGCACCACATACGACGAGCCCCAATTCAACAGCGTGGCCACGGTAGACATGTAGGCTGCGATCAGCGACGCCACAATCAGCCCCCGCCAACCGCCGGGCATGCGCGAGACCATACCCGGATAGGCGATGTCGTGACCGAGATAGGTGTCGTCCACGCGCGGGAAAGCACGCGCCAGCGACCCCACGCCAGCCGCATCCGCGCGCTTCAGGCGGACCGCCTCGCGCACCTCGTCCGGCAGCGCGGCCTTGTCGGCAGCGTATCCGCGCACCTCAGCCGCATGCGCCTCCAGCCACATCCGGGCAGCCTCCCGTTCCGGTTGCGGGGTCAGAGGGAAAACCACCATCGAAGCGAGCGCCACGAGAATCCAGGGCCAGGGCCGAACCGCGTAGTGCAACACATTGAAGAGCAGCGTGCCGCCGACCGCGTGCCGCTCGTTTTTCGCGGAAAGCATCCGCTGCACCACGAAACCGCCTCCGCCCGGCTCGGCCCCCGGATACCACACATTCCACCACTGCACCGCCAGCGGCAGAATCATCACGGTCATCAGGGTCGAGAGATCATGCGACGACGGCCGGAACAACGCGAGATTGGGAACCACCGCAGGATGCGTGAACAGTTCTCCGAGGGACGTGACGCCGTCCGCCATGCCGGAACGGACCGCATACACCGCCGCGAACACGGCACCGGTCATCGCCACGCCGAACTGATAAAAATCCGCCCACATCGAACCCGTCAGCCCACCCAAGGTCGCATAGATCGCAACCCCGGTCATGGAAACCAGCAGCGACATATGCGGCGACAACCCGAACAGAATCTGTCCTATTTTGATGGCCGCCAGCGACACGCCGCCCAGAATGATGAGGTTATAGAAGACGCCCAGATAGATCGCGCGGAACCCGCGCAGAAACGCGGCCGACCGGCCACTGTACCGCAATTCGTAAAAACCCAGATCCGTGTCCAGCCCCGAGCGTCGCCACAAACCGGCGTACACGAAAACCGTCAGCATGCCGGTCAGCAGAAACGCCCACCACACCCAATTGCCCGCCACGCCGTTCAACCGCACGATTTCCGTGACGAGGTTCGGCGTGTCGCACGAAAAGGTGCAGGCCACCATCGAGACCCCTAACAGCCACCAAGGCATGTTCCGCCCCGAAAGAAAAAACGATTCGGTGTTCTGGCCAGAGTACCGGGCGGCCCAAGAACCGACCAGCACGACCGACAACAGAAACCCCACGATGATCCACGCGTCCAGCCAAGTGATGGGTATCATACGGCACTCCAAAGGAGAAACGGGAAAACGGGGCTGTGGCGTCGATGCCACATTTCCCGTCCCACACTTCCCGTTTCCCGTCTCCCGATCCCTATTTCATGTATGCCTTCGCCACTTTCTTGAAAGCATCGATACAGGCCTGCATGTGCTCTTCGGTATAAACCGGATGGGTGAAGAAACACATCGTGCGGTCGGTCATCCACCGCGCGCGCGGGCACGACACCCGGCTGTAGTCGATGTTACGCGCTTTGGGATCGAAGAACGGATAGTTGGCGACGCCGAATCCGTTCCGTTCGAGGTAGGCCCGTTCCTTGTACATCTCCGGCCAGAGCACGCTGTAGACGGGCACCCCCTCCGCCGCGATCGCCTTGATGAACTCCTTGATCGGGCAGGTCAGTTTCGACGTGTCGAGCACAAACGGTGCCCACCAGTACGCATTCCGGCGCTGCGGGGTGTCTACTGGCGCATGGAGCACGAGCGGATGCTTCTCCAACGCTTTTTTCAACATCCTGCCGTTGCGGATCCGATTCTTGAGATTCCAAGAATCAAAACGCTTCAGCTCGCACAGTCCGATCTGCGACTGGATCTCGGTCATGCGGTAGTTAAAGCCGACCCGCTTGTGGATATACATCAGCTTGCCTTCCATTTCCAGCAGGTTCAGGCGTTCCTTCACGTCATAGCCGTGATCGCGGAACGAACGGCACTCCCAGGCGAGGTCGTCGTCATTCGTGACCACCATCCCGCCCTCGCCGCCAGTGGTGAAGTGCTTGCTCTGGCAGAAACTGAAACAGCCGACATCCCCGAGGGTGCCCGCCTTCTCCCCCTTGTACAGGCCGCCGAAACATTGGGCGCAGTCCTCGATCACCTTCAGGTTGTGTTTCTTGGCGATCTTCAGGATCGGCCCCATGTCCGCCACCACGCCGTAGAGATGCACCACCACGATGCCTTTGGTCCGCTCGGTGATCTTCTCCTCGATCTGCCGCGGATCAATCTGGTGGTCGAACCCCACATCCGTGAAAACCGGCAGCGCACCCGCCTGCAGGACACAGAACGACGACGCGATGAACGAGTAAGACGGACAGATCACCTCGTCCCCGGGCCCGATACCCAACGCGGCGATCGCGGTGTGCAATGCCGCGGTGCCGTTGGTCACGCTGATGGCATTGCGCACTCCCAGCCATTTGGCGAACGCGGCCTCGAACTTCATGCCGACCGGCCCGGTCCAGTAGTTCACCTTGCCGCTCACCAGCGGTTCCAGCGCCGTCTTCAGGGTTTCTTCCGAAAAAGAGGGCCACATCGGGAACCCCTTATCCCATACTTTCGCGCCGCCCTTAAGGGCCAGCGCCGCCTGTTTTGAACCACTCCGTTTCGCTGCTTTCCTCATGGTCGCCATGTGCTTCTCCCTTCGGTTCGGGTTCCGCTGTCCTCCCCTGCCCGATTTGCCCGCCTCTCTCACACCGTCGTGATCTTGCGTTGGACAGGATCGTAAACCGCTTTGCGCCCGGTTTCATAGGATTTCATCGCCATGATGACCGCCACGGCGTGCTGGTAGCCGGCCTCCAGCGAAGCGTTGGGCGTTCCGCCACTGCGCATGCATTGCAGCCAGTCGAGATAATGGTCGGGGTGCTCCGTAAGAGGAACCTCGTTCTTCCCGCGGATGGAGCCGTCACGCAACGGCGCCCCTTCGCAGTCGTAGACCGGCTTGCTCCAATTCGTGAAATCGAGCGCGCCCTTGTCGCCATACAGTTTCCGGACGTTGTTCGCGCCGTTGGCAAGGTTGTTGGACGAGCTGACCACGAACCCTTCCGGATAGAGCCAAGTTGCCTGAATCACATTTGGATTGGTGAATTCGTGAGCGTCCAGCCAGGTCTCGTTGATCCTCCCGAGACAGACGCACGAGGTGGGGAAGGTCGCCCCGGTAATGAAATGCACGAGATCGATAAAGTGCGAGCCGAGATTCGGAATCGGACCGCGCGAGAACTCGTAATAGCCGTACCAGCCGGAGAAGAGATCGGCGCGGAACGGCCGCATCGGCAACCCGTGCAGAAACTCTTTCCAGTCCAGATCCGCCTCCCGGACATCCTCTTTGAGATAATGATACCAATACGGACGCCCGGCGTTGCGACACTCTTCCACACGCGAGATCCTGCCGAAGATCCCGGTCCGGAAAAGATCGCGCGCCCCCACCATCGAGGGAAGACTGCGGATCTGCGTGCCGATCTGGATCACCGTGCCTGCGGCCCGGGCCGCGTCAGTCGCACGGACCAGATCATCGAACTCCACCGCCAGCGGTTTCTCGCAGTAAATATGTTTGCCCGCCCGTGCCGCCGCCTCCAGATGCGCGGTGTGATGCAGATCGCAGGAGGCGATGGTGACCGCGTCCAGATCCCGGCATTCGAGCAGCTGACGATAGGAGCTGAACTGTTGCGCGTCACGTCCGAACCACTCCCGAACCAGACCGTTGGCCGCTTCGCGGGCCACGCGCCAAGGATCTGCCAGCGCCACGATCTCGAAGGGCTGCCCCTTCACATGATTGTAAAGCCCCTTCATGTGCGCGTTGCGTCCGCGCGAACCGCAGCCGATGATCCCGATGCGGATGCGGTCGTTCGCGCCGATCGAACGGCGGTACGTGGCAGCCGCCACCGATGCGGAAGCCGATGCGACAGCCGCGCCTCCTGTGAGTTTCATGAGTGCGCGACGGGTCAATGTACGGTTCATAAACGTTCCCCTCCCGGTTTCAGCTCACGTTCCGGATGCCGACCGGAAACGTCGCGGAGCCAACCCCCGCGTGCCATACCGAAATTCCTTTATTGTCGCCCAGTATACGGCAACCCTTCCGGCCCGACAAGTTCCGTTTCCGGTGCTGTAAACCTTTTTCCAGAATATACGCGAAAATCCGGACGGAACGGGAATTCATTCGCGCGGCAGGCCGGGATCGTAACGTTTCCCGCCGTTCCGCAACGCTTCGTACACGCGCCGCTCTTCAGCCAACCGCGCCTGATATTTCTTTTCGCGTTCCTGATCCCGGACGGACGCCACAAACCCCTCCATGTCCGCGCGCGGCCGTTCGTGCAGCCGCCGCGCACCCGCGCGAATCAGCGCCAGCGCCTCGGCACGTTCCGCCGAATTCGTCGCCAGCCCCGACAGAATCCGGCTCTCTTCCGGCCGGGCGAAACTGACCTGCGACCGCTGCCGCTGGCCATGCGAGATGGAAATCGCCACGCCGGTGAGGTCCTTCAGCCGCTTCAACTCGTCTTGACTCAACGGACTCCGTCCGCCGGGATGATCGGGATACGCGCTCTCATAATACGGATAGTACGGCGCATTGAGGTCCACCCATGTGATCAGCCGGTCCAACTCCTCGGGTGATAACTTGACCCCCGCGTGGCCGGCACGGACCTTCCGGATCAACTTGGACCGATGGCTACCCCAACTGTATGCCTGCTGGATCTCGGCCGGTCCGCCGCCCACGCAGGTCAAGGCACCCTGAACCCACAAGTCCGTGTACGAGGTGCTGAAGATCACATCGCGATCCCCCGCCAGATTAAGCTTCTTGCCCGCCTCGTTTCCGTAGTCGTGACAGGAGACGCACCGCCTGTTGAAAATCGGCTGCACCTCGCGTTGGAAACAGAAGAGCCGCGCCGCGCCGCGCCAGCCGGTCAGGCGATCCGGTTTGCGCCGCAACGCCTTGGGCCGTGTCGCAGGCGGCGGGATGTCGCCCACGCGATTCTCATGACAACCCACGCACCCGTAGGTCTCGCCCGGCTGCACATAGGTTCCGGAACGCATGGACTGCACCATCATGCCGTTGGCGTCCAACACTTGGAAAAACACAAACGTGTTGCCCGGAACCTCGAAATAGGCGCTGCCGTCCTCCTCCACCGGAACCGTGCCGAGAATCCGCTTGTTTTCGAAATTATGCCAGTTCATGCCCGGTGCCTGCTCACCTTGACCGAACCATCCGCGTACCGAAAAGTTGCGTTTCTCCGGTGATTCCACCACGCGCAGATAGCGAATCGTGCCCGGTGCCACCCCTGCCATATGCGTACCGATCATCGCATTCTGCACGTAAAAAAAACCGGGCGCGTTCGGGTCGTCGAAATTCCGGCGGCGCGGGTGAACCGGCGGTGCGGGCCGCGGTGCCAGCGGCATCGGGTCGAAACACCCCGGCGCCTCGACATGGACCAACACCTCGTTACCGTGCGAATCCAGATAGTACAGCCCCGTCTCCTCCCCTTTGCCCGTTTTGCGCGCGCACAGGAAATGGCGGTCATCTAACGGGCATGGATCCTCGTATTTGATTTGGAGCCCTACCGTCGAATCAAAATTCTGCCCTGCGGTCCGGATGCGGTTTGTGAAAGCGACCGGCCAGGTGCGCAATACGGGTTCCAACCCATCCACGCCCTTCGACCGGTCGATCAGACCCAACGCCCCCCAGGGACGGTCATGGCAGGAGCCCAGCACGGCAATCGCCAAATGACTCTGCGAGAGCGCCCGTGCATCGATCACGGCACCCGGGCTGGTGGTGTTGTTGCCCCAGTAGAGCGCATGGCCCGTGCCGTCCGGATTGCACACCCATAAACCCTGCGCGTCACCGAAGTTGCGGTCCACATACTCCCAACGGTCATACAGCACACGTCCATCCGGCAACAGCGAGGCGTGCCCCTCAAAGAGCGTGGATTTCCCGATCTGGTGGATGTTCGCGCCGTCCGCGCCCATACGGTAGAGATTGCACATAATGTGGCGGTTGCACATGCAGTACTTGGGCTCGCGGGAACTGGAGAAGAGAATATCCCCGTCCGGCAGCCAGATCGGGTCGATGTCCGATACGCCCGGCGCCGAGGTCAACTGCCGCAGTCCCTTGCCGTCGCTGTTGATCGCGTAGATATGGTAATCGTCCCCCTTCCCGCGCCGCATCGAAAAGAGGATTTGGCCACCGTCGAAGCTCACGTCCGGATCGCGCACCGTCACACCCGGCCCCGGTGCGAAAAGCGTCCGAACCGTGCCGGAGGCGGCGTCCAACACCTTGAGCGCGCCCTCGGTGTCGTATTTGTCCGTGTTGATCTCCCCGGTCTGGAACATCGTCTCCGTGTTGTGGTGGTCCGGTCGATATTGTTTGCGCGTCACGAAGAGGATCGGCTGCGCGTTCATCAGCGGGTTGCGCGCCACCAGCGCTTCCCGCGCCACAGCGTCAAGTTGGGCCTCATCTCCCGCGGCCTCCGCCGCACCCAACCGTTCCAGCAAGACAGCGGAGGGGTAACGCGCGCCGAAACGCTCCGCCAATTCGTTGATCGCCACGCGCAACCGGTCCGCGGCGGCTCCGCCCCTGGCCCGCGCGATCTCACGCCTGCGTTCCCGGAACCGTTGCTCCGTGGCCGCCTCGTCGATGATCCCCTGGCAGACCAGACTGTCCAGTGTGATATGCCCCCAGCCGACTTCCGACTGGTCCGACACCCGGAAAAAAACCGGCTTGCCCACCTGCTCCGGCACTGTCCAGACACGTTCGAGTATCCGCTGGCTGTTTCCGCCGCGCGCATGCGCCAACTCCCGCCCGTCCAAGGAGCACAACGCCACGTACACGTCCGCGCCTTTTCCGCCCCCGACCCGCAACGAAATCCGCGGGCCACGCAACACCACCACCGGTGACTCCAAAATGCCCGTAAACACGTCACGTGGGCTCTGTCCGTCCGCGCTTTCCAGAGTCGAGAGGAAAAAACGGCCTTCCTTGGTGTACGGTCCGCCTCCGTGATGCTCGCGGTCCCGATCACTTACCACCTTCCCGAACCCGCCGTCCAGAATACGCCAGCCTTGCAGATCCCCGCTCTCGAAATCGAACCGTACTTCCGCAGCGCCGCACCCCAATGCGACGCCAATCAAAAGCATCCCCCTCAACCGCCCATTCATCACTGTTCCCTTCCCTCCGGTAAGGACCGCCTTGCCCGATGCCGAACAATAGGCGCGAATTCCGTGTCCGGCATTCACCGAACAGGAAAATTTTGTCACAGGACTCAACCCGGCGCAAGGCCAATCTTCCGTAAGCGGGATAACCGGAACGCTGAACAGGGACGCCGGGGCGGGCACGGTTTTCATGCGACAAAACAGCATCCCCTTGCCACCAGTCGATTACCTCCGTATTGTCTCGCGCCTTTTTTTTTACTACACTCCGGACCGTTGCCTGTGATTCCGCGTATTCTGCGGCGGGCTTGTTCCACTATGAATCGTTTCGCCTATCTGGTCCGGCGCCTGCTGTTGGTGATTCCCACCTTTCTGGGGATCACGATGGTGTGTTTTGCGCTGACGCGCTTTTTGCCCGGCGGTCCGGTCGAAATCCAGCTGATGAAGATGCGGAATCTCGGCGGGGCGAATGACCCGGGCAGTGCCGCGGTCGGGCAGGTCACCGAAGAGTACCGCCAGGAATTGACCCGCCAGTTCGGATTCGACCGCCCCCTGCCGGTGCAATATTACGACTGGCTCGTGCGCAAACGGATGGGATTGCTCATCGCCTCCTACGATTACCCCAACCGGACCGCCTGGCAACTGATCGCCTCCCGGATCCCGGTCTCGCTCTGGTTCGGCATCACCGGATTCGTGCTGAGCTACCTGATCTGCATCCCGCTCGGGGTGGCCAAAGCCCTGCGGCACCGCCAGCCCTTCGACGCCATCTCGAGCCTGATCGTGTTCGCGGGATATGCCATCCCCGCCTTCGCCCTCGGCATGGTGCTCAAAATGTTCTTCTGCGGCACGGTCGAGGGGCTGGCCGACCTCTTCCCGCTCGGCGGGTTCGAATCCGACCTGCCGGCCACTGCGGGTTGGGGTGCCCGAATGGCGGACCGCGCCTGGCACATGGCGTTGCCGGTGACCTGCTATGTAGCGGGAAATTTCGCGGTGCTCACGCTGATCATGAAAAACGCGCTGCTCGATCAGATCGCCAGCGATTACGTGCGCACCGTGCTCGCGAAAGGCGCGACCCGCCGCCGCGCTATCTGGGGGCACGCGTTCCGCAACGCGCTCATTCCGGTCGCGACCGGTTTCGGGTCGATCCTCGGGGTGCTGTTCGCGGGTTCGATCATCATCGAAAACATCTTCGAGATTCCCGGCATGGGCCGACTGAGCTGGGAGGCGCTCACCGGCCGTGACTATGCGGTGTTTCTGGCGCTGCTCGCGTTGACCTCCCTGCTGCAACTCGCGGGGAACCTGCTTTCCGACTTCTGCTACCTGTTGATCGATCCGAGAATCCACTTTGGTGACACATGAGGCGATTTCCCCGCTACCGGCTCTCGCCGCTGACACGTAAACGGCTGGAGCGCTTTTGGCGCATCCGCCGCGCACGCGTGGCGCTCATATTGCTGACCGCCCTGTTCGCGGTGAGTCTGTGCGCGGAATGGCTCTGCAACGGGCGCCCCCTCTTTCTGCGCGTGAACGGCCGCACCTGGCTGCCGTTCCTGCAACGCCTGACACTGCGCGATCTGGAAGGCCCTGATGCGGAGGCGACCCGCGTGAACTTCCGCGCGTTCGTTCGATCACCCGCCTTCACCACCAACCCGCTCAACCGCGTGGTCTGGGCGCCGGTGCCGTACAGCCCCGGTGACGTGGTCGACGCCGGGACGCTCAGCCGTTTCCGCACTGTCCATGTTTCGGTCGTGCCCGAGATCCGCGTGGGTCGCCTCAACCTGCTGCCGGACGGCACGGTGATCCGTGCGGAAGGCTGCGAACCCTTCTTCCCCGGCGAGGCGCGTGTAAACGGCGTGGTGCTCGACCGGCACTGGCATGTGCCGGAAACCCTGCGCGCGTCGCTGGACGCACGGGCCGCGGGCCGCCCCGCGCCCGCGCAACGCTTCCTGCTCACGCATCTCCGGCAATCCGATTTGCGCGCGCGCGTGACGCTGCCCGAAACCGCCGGGGCCGCAGGCCCGCCCCGCCTCATGTTCCGCCAGATCGAAACGCCCGACCTGCCCGTACAAGTGCGGTTCCGGCGCGATGACGCCGGAACGGTCTATCCCGTAACGCACCGCACGTGGCGTCAGATCCCCGCAACGTGCCAACCCGAAATCCTCGCTCTCGCTTCCGCCGCGTTCGCCGGTACCGCGCCCACAGCCCGCATCATCTGGAAAGACCGCCACGCGAATGTGGCTTGTGGACTCACGGAGGTGGCGTGGCCCTTCCCGCCGGTGCGGGGTCACTGGATGGGGATCGACTCGGCCGGACGGGATGTCCTTGTGCGCGTGTTGTACGGAATGCGCACGGCCATGCTCTTCGGCCTGCTGCTGGCGCTCTGGGCCGTGCTGTTCGGCGTGGTGATCGGCGCGGCCCAAGGCTATTTCGGCGGCTGGGTCGATATCCTGGGCCAGCGGCTGACCGAGATCTGGAGCGCGTTGCCCTTTCTGTACGTGATGATTTTCATCGGCTCGGCTCTGGGCCGCAGTTTTTCGCTGCTCCTGCTCTGTTACGGCCTGTTTAACTGGATCGGCATCTCCTACTACCTGCGTGCCGAATTTCTGCGTCTGCGCAACCGCACCTTTGTGGAGGCCGCGCGCTGTCAAGG
>ERZ795050.4130-NODE-4130-length-13610-cov-8.952564_pt1 | contig 13610 bp, 13 predicted proteins | sample MGYA00375134_ERZ795050 | MGnify/ENA primary metagenome ERZ795050 (study PRJEB30179, sample SAMN05720221) | activated sludge metagenome | isolation source: Anaerobic digester | place: Japan | collected 2015-05-26 ... | reverse complement strand
ACGACGGCACGTGCCGGCGGGTTTCCGCCACCGCGCGATCAATCGCGAGCTTCAAGAAGGAGATTTGGGCGAGTGGAGGCGCTCGCGCTGTGCCCCCCGCGCAGGTCTGGCCATGTACGCCCCTTTCGTCGTATAGTCTGACCCCGTCGAGCACCCGATATGGAAAACGCGCTTACCGAAATCGTGGTTCTTTTCGGCGCGGCCCTGCTGGCGGCGTGGTTGATGCGCATCCTGCGTGCGCCCGCCATTCTCGGTTTTCTCATAGCAGGCATCCTGATCGGCCCGTCAGGTTTGAACTTAATCGCCCAGCAGGACGTGCACTTTTTCGCCGAACTCGGCCTGGTCCTGCTGCTGTTCGTAGTCGGGCTGGAACTTTCAGTGACCCCACTGGTGCGCAGCGGGCCGCGGCTGCTGTTGGGGGCGGTCTTGCAGCTCGGCGTCACGGCCCTGCTGGGCGCTGTGCTGCTCTATGCGTTCGGACTAGCCGGACTGTTGCCGGCCGTGATCCTCGGCTCGGCCGCGGCTATCAGCAGCACGCCGGTGATGATCAACTACTTCAGTGATCGCGGGCAAACCGATTCGCCCGCGAGCGTGACATCGACCATCATCTCGCTCGTGCAGGACATCGGCTCGATCCTGGTGTTGGTCCTGCTGCCCCTTCTCGCGCGCACGACCGAGGACTGGTCCGCCGCACTGCTGAAAACCGGCCTGGCCTTCGCGGGGCTGGTAGGCTCCTTCGTCCTCGGGCGTTTGCTGCTGCCGATCCTCGTACGCTGGTTCACTCAGAACGGCCGCAGCCGCGAATTGATGACGCTGTTCGCGATCGTCATGGCCTGTTCGGGCGCCTGGCTGGCGGGGGAGGCCGGGTGGTCCTGGGGCTTGGGTTCGTTTCTGGCGGGGCTGCTGCTGGCCCAGACCGATCTGCGGCACCAGATTCGGTCGGAGATCATGCCCTTCCGCAATGCGTTTAACGCGGTATTCTTCATCTCCATCGGCATGCTGATGCAGCTCAGCCTGTTTTTCGAGCACACACTGGTGCTGATCGGGGCAATCGTCGGCCTGGTGGTGTTGAAAGCCCTGATCGCGGGCGGTGCCATCCTGGTTGCGGGCTGGCCGGTGCGCCTGGCAGTCATCGGCGGCGTGGCGTTGTCGACCATCAGTGAGTTCGGGTACATCCTCGGCCAGGCGGCGCGCGACCTGGACCTGATATCGCCCGAAATGTTGAGCGGACTCGTCGCCTGCCTGGTCGGCTCGACGGTTTTGGGCACCCTGCTGCTGCCGCTGACGCCGGCCCTATCGGAAGCAATTGACCGGCGCCTGGACCTGCCCTTTGGCGGCAAGGCTCCCCTTCCGGTGCCCGAGCACAACACGCCCTTGCGCAGCCACGTGCTCATCGTAGGCTATGGCCTGAACGGGCGCAATCTGGCGCGAGTGCTGCGAGCCACCCGCATCCCCTATAGCGTGGTGGAGATGAATCCCAGCAACGCGGGCGATGCGCGCAATGATGGCGCACTGACGGTCGTCGGAGATGCCACGCGCCTCTCCATCCTTCAGCAGGCCGGCCTCGACACCGCGCGGGCTTTGGTGATTTCAGTCGCCGAGTTGGAGCCGACGCGGCGGATCGTCGCGCAAGTACACGCGGCGCGCCCGGATCTGTACATCGTGACCCGGACGCGCTATCTCTCGGAGCTCGACACGCTCTACCAGCTCGGGGCACGGCAGGTCATTCCCGAAGAATTCGAAACCTCCATCGAGATCTTCGCGCACGTTCTCAAGGAATTCGGCGTCCCCGATAACATCATCGACCAGCAGATCATGTTGGTGCGCGCCGGCCGCTATCGCATGCTGCGCGGCCTGCCGACCGATCCGGCTCTGCGGACCGAGTGGCTGCAAATTCTCGAAGCCGCCGTGACGCAGGTCTTTTTGCTGCAGGCCGGCAGCCCGGCGGAGGGCAAGACCATCCGCGAACTCGACCTGCGCGCCCGAACAGGAGCGACGATTGTGGCGTTGACTCGCTCCGGCCAGCCCTTTCCCGCGCCCCAACCCGAATTCCGCCTGGAAGCCGGCGACGTCTTGGTACTGGTGGGCAGGCACAAGCAACTGGACGAGGCCCGACGGATGCTCGAAGCACCGCCCGAGTACGAAGCCAGCCCGGCAGCGACCGTCACTTGAGTCGGTTATCGGATGTTCGCACGCTGGAAACCGCTTCCGGCGCACTCAACCCGGACCGGCAGTCAGCGACGCGCGAAACTCGCGCAACGACGGTGCCACACGCAAACCTGTCCGGAATGACGCTATCAGCCCTCGGTTTCCAGTTCGAACCCCCAGGCCGCCGGCGTCGTCGGCGCCCTTAACCGTGCTGGCGTGCTTGACGTATTGGCTCCGAACGGGCTAAATGCGCCTCGTTTGTGCTGCGGATGGGTACAAGGCGCCGGCGCGGTCCGAGGCCGAAGCGTGCCGGCCAAAGGATTTCGAAATCTCCGCCAATAACGACCAGAGCCGGGAAGACCGCCCGAATCCCAGCCCGCTACGCTATGCGAGCCTCGGCCTGGAGTTGGCAGCGGCAATCGTCGGCCTGACGCTGGTGGGCCTGTGGTTCGATCACCATTTTGGCACCGGACCGGTCGGCGTGCTCGTTGGAGCCGGGCTGGGAGTCGTAGGCGGGCTATACAATTTCATTCGTGCAGCGCTGAAGATGAACCAGGATGGTCCCGCCCGGCGCGGCGGGCAGGACGAGTTCGACCGCCGTGATCACCGATAGCCCACGCACGTTCGGCCCAGCAAGCGCCTACGGGCGTCTAGCCGCATTCTCCCTGGGCGGCGTGCTGCTGCTGGTCGCGGTCGGATACCTGCCGACGCGGGCCATGGGCGGCGGGCCGGCGCTTGTGGCGATGGCGGTGGGCTTGGGCATAGCGCTGGTCGCTGCGCTTGCGGGACTGGCGCCCCCGATAATATGGGCAGCGGGCAGTCCGCGGGCCCAGGTCACCGGGGTCCTAATCGGGATGGGCCTGCGGTTCGTTCTGACGCTCGGCCTGACGTTGGCCGCCCTGCTGAGTCGAATGCTGCCGCCGGTGGGACTGGCGGTTTGGGTCGTAATCGCCTACCTGGTCCTGATGACCATTGACACAATCGGCCTGGTCCGGCTGACCCGGTCGAATGCGAGGGCAAATGCGTGACCGGTCTGTGCTTGGGACAATTGAATCCTCTCGAACACGTCGTGCAGCACCGCATTTGGGCGCCGCACCTGCCGTGGGACATACCGTTCTTCGACCAGTTCACGATCCTGAGCAACCACATGATCATGCAGGTAATCGCAGCCGTTCTGGTTGTGACGCTGCTGCCGCGCTTCGTGCGGAAACGCGCCGGCGATGACCCGATCGGCCGGTTCGTACCGCGCGGCGTCGGCAATGCGATTGAGGCGATCTGTGGCCTGCTTCGCGAACATGTGGCCCGGCCGGCGCTGGGCCCTCACACGGACCGGTTCGTGCCCTATGTCTGGTCGGCGTTCTTCTTCGTTCTGACCTGCAATTTGTTGGGGCTGATACCGCTGAGCGACTGGACCCGCCCGCTGGGTGTCAGCGGCCTGGGCGGCACCGCCACCGGCAATATCGGCGTAACGGCCGCTCTGGCAATCTGCACCTTGGGCATGATCATAATCAACGGCTTGCGGCTGCAGGGCTGGGGCTACATCCGGCATTTCTTCATGGGGCCGCCGCTGCTGGCGCCCATGATTGCGGTGCTCGAGGTGGTCGGGCTGATCGCGAAGACGTTCGCGCTGGCCATGCGTCTCTTCGCGAATATGATCGCCGGCCATATTCTGCTGGCGGTTCTGCTGGGCCTGACGGGGATGGCGTGGGCGGCGTTGGGGGCGGGTTGGGGGTCAGGCGTCGCTGGGCTGGTTGTGCTCGGCAGCGGTTTCATATACTGCCTGGAGTTGTTAGTGGCAGTGCTACAGGCGTTTATTTTCGCGTTCCTCAGTGCCACGTTCATCGGGCAGGCGGTGGTCCTGCACGCTGAACACGCGGAGCACGCGGCCGAAGCCCATGCTGATCTGCACGCGACGGCCGAACACCCCGAAAAATCAGCTTCTGAGGGAGCATGACGCGCTTGAGGCACGAGCAGCGAAACGAAGATTACTCGCCATGCCCGGTAAGTGGGGTAACGGGCCGTAAGGCTGGAATACGCGATGGCGATCTTTGGACAAGAGCCGGGCGGCCCCACCGCCGGCATGCACACACAGCGAGGTGGTAATTATGCGGTCTATCAGGATAATTGCAGTTGCGGGGCTGGTGCTGGCGACGCTTAGCGCGGTTCCGGTCAGCGCGGCCGAACCCGCGGACGCGGGCGCGGCCGTCAGCAAGCCGATCTTTGGCGATCCTGGCTTAAAGGCGCTGGGCGCGGGGATCGGGGCGGGATTGGTGCTGATCGGTGGAGCGGCGGGGATTGGGCGCATCGGCGGCAGTGCGGTCGAATCCATGGCGCGCCAGCCGGAAAGCGCCGGCACGATCAACACGGCCATGATCATCACGGCCGCGATGATTGAAGGCGCCACGCTCTTTGGCGTAGTAGTAGCCATGCTGGCGCTATTCATTGGATGAGAATCTGCACCGGCGCGGGTCAGCGCCGGGCACAGAGGCGGCTTCAGAGCCCCGGCGGCCGCGCGGCGGCAGAGAAACAGCTCCTGAAGGAGAAGATTTTGCTTAAGCGGTACCCGATGCCCATGTTAGCCAGCGCCCTGCTCTTTGGCGGGGCGCCGCTGGCGTGGGCGGCCGAACACGGTGAAGAGACCAACATCTTCAACGCCGACATCGGCAATTTCATCCTGACGCTCATCATCTTCGGCCTGGTGGTATACATTCTGGGCAAGTTCGCCTGGAAGCCGGTGTTGACCGTACTGAAGGAGCGCGAACGTAACATCCGCGAATCGCTCGAAGCGGCGCGGCGCGAGCGTGAGGCGGCCGAGGGACTGCTCAAGGAATACCAGGCCCGCTTGGAGAAGGCCCGGCAAGAGGCGTCCGCCATTGTTGAAGAGGGGCGCCGCGACGGTGAAGTTGTGCGGCGCCGCATCCAGGATGAGGCGCGCCAGCAGGCCAACGAAATGATCGAGCGGGCGCGGCGCGAAATCCGCCTCGCGACTGATGCCGCGGTTAAGGAACTTTACGATCAGACGGCCGAACTGGCGGTAAAACTCGCGGGCGGAATTGTGCGCAAGGAGCTGTCGCCGGGCGATCATCGGCGGCTGATAGCCGAATCTCTGGACCGGATGCGGTCCGCCGACCGGGCGAAGATCAAGCAGTAGCAGGCCGCGGCTTGCAAACCGAGGCCGCCGGCGTCTCACCGGCCGGCGCACTGGAAGATGAAACGGCATGACGATCAAAGGCAGCGACATCGCGAAGGTTTACGCAGACGCCCTGTTCGACCTGGCCAAAGCGGCCGGCACGATCGACAAAATCGGTGCTGAGCTGCAGGAGCTTGCCTCCTTCCAGGTGCAGGAGCCGCAGTTCGCCGAATTCCTGAGTTCCCAGGTGATAGACGACGACGAGCGTGAGCGCAGCCTGGAGCGCATGTTTCGCGGACGGGTGGACGACACCCTGCTCGACACCCTTCAGGTGATGAACCAGCATGGGCGAATCGGGCTGCTGCCGCAGCTTTTGCGGGCGTTCGTGCTGCGCATCGAGGAGGATCGCGGCCAGGTCGAGGTGCGGGCCATCAGCGCCGTTGAACTTTCCGGGGTGGAGCAAGCGGATGTGCAGACTTTGGCGGCGCAACTCACCGGCAGGCAACCGCTGATGGACTATCGGATCGACCCGAGCATCATCGGCGGGCTGGTGCTCGAAGTGGGAGGCTACCGTTACGATGACTCTGTCCGCCACAACCTGGACGCCTTGCGCCGCCGGATGCTGGAGCGCAGCAGCCGCGGTTTGAAAATCGGCGTCACCTGAGCAGTGATCGCCCATGCAGGTTCGCCCTGCGGACCACTAGTTGATAGCTTGAAAGCTGAGAGCTTCTAATGAAATTCAAAGCAGACGAGATCGCCAGCGTCATAAGAGAAGAGATCAGCCGTTACCGCGCCGCGCTGGACGTGTCCCAGGTGGGGCGCGTGCTGGAGGTCGGCGACGGCGTGGCCCGCGTCTACGGGCTGCCGCAGGCGATGGCCGGCGAGATGCTCGAATTCGAGAGCGGCGCCGTCGGACTGGTCTTCAACTTGGAAGAAAATTCGATCGGCACCGTCGTGCTGGGCGATTACATCGATATCGAGGAAGGCGACGAGGTGCGCGCCACCGGCCGTCTGCTGAGCGTGCCCGTGGGCGATGCGATCGTCGGGCGCGTGGTTGATCCGCTGGGCCGCCCGCTGGATAACAAGGGCCCGGTCATTTCGCCTCACCGCCGACCGCTCGAAATCATCGCGCCCGGCATTGCCGAGCGTCAGCCGGTAAACGAGCCGCTGCAAACCGGCGTGAAGGCCATCGACAGCATGATTCCCATCGGTCGCGGACAGCGCGAGCTGATCATCGGCGACCGCAAGACCGGCAAGACGGCCATCGCGATCGACACCATTTTGAACCAGCGCGGCGGGGACGTGATTTGCGTCTATGTCGCCATCGGGCAGAAGGAATCCACCGTCGCCAGCATCGTCGAGACATTGCGCAAGCATGACGCGATGGACTACACCATCGTGGTGACGGCCGGCGCCTCCGACCCGGCCCCGTTGCAGTACATCGCGCCGTACGCGGGCTGCGCCATGGCCGAGTACTTTATGTACGAGCATGGCCGGGCCACGCTGTGCGTCTACGACGATCTTTCGAAACAGGCCCAGTCTTACCGGCAGCTCTCACTGCTGCTGCGGCGGCCGCCGGGGCGCGAGGCATACCCGGGTGACGTGTTCTACCTGCACAGCCGGCTGTTGGAACGGGCGTGCAAACTCGCCGAGCTGCGGATCATTGTGCCGAAGACGGCCCCGCCTGAGACGAAGCAAGGCGTCAACAACAAGGTTTATAAGGGCGAGCAGGACCTCGAAGCCTTGAAGACGGATCTGGAGGCGCTGCCTGACAGGGATCGACTGGAAGTACGAAAGGTCCCCGGCAGCGGCGGCAGCTTGACCGCCCTGCCGATCATCGAAACGCTCGAAGGCGAGGTCTCGGCCTACATCCCTACCAACGTGATCTCGATTACCGACGGGCAGATCTACCTGGAGCCGGAACTGTTTTTTGCCGGCGTGCGCCCGGCGATCAACGTGGGTATCAGCGTCAGCCGCGTGGGCGGCAAGGCCCAGGTTGGAGCGATGAAGAAGATCGCGGGCTCGCTGCGTCTGGACCTGGCGGCGTTCCGGGAACTGGAGGCGTTTGCTCAGCTTGGCACTGAGTTGGACGCGGCCACGCAACGTTCGCTGGACCGCGGGCGCCGCATGGTGGAGCTGCTGAAGCAACCCCAATACGAACCGATGCACGTGGCCGACGAGATACTCTCCATCCACGCGGGCGTGCGCGGCTTCCTGGACGACCTGCCGCTGGACCAGGTGCGGCCATTCGAGCAGGAGTTGCTGAAGTACTATCGCGACGAGTACCCAGAGCTGCGTGAGCGTGTGCTCAAGGACAAGTGGACGGATGAGCTGGACGAACGCCTGAAGGAGATTGTGAAGCAGTGCAAGGCGGCATTTCTCGCAAATTTGAAGAAGGCCGAAGCGGCCGGGGCGTCCAGCCATGGCTAAAGCGCGCGCGGTAGTCAAGCGCCGGCGGGCCGTGCAGAACATCCGTAAGATTACGGAGACGATGCAGCTTATCGCCACGGCGCGCTACCAGAAAGCATACCAGCGCGCTACGGCGACACAGCCGTACACGGCGCATATAAGAGAGATGCTCGCGAGTGTGGCACAGCAGGCCGGGCTGGATGACCCGTTGCTCAAGCCCAATGCGGGCGTCCCGCGCAGCCTCATGCTCGTGATTACGTCGAATCGCGGCCTGGCCGGAGCGTACAACGCCTCGGTTCTGCGAACGGCGATTCACCGCCGCGCCGAACTGGTGCAGGCCGGCATTACGCCGGATTTGGAAGTGGTCGGGAAAAAAGGCATCGCCTACTTCCGCTTTCTGGGTTTTCCGATCACGACGCGCATTACCGACGTTGACGACCGGATCGCCTTTGCGCGCGTGGCTGACATGGCCGAACGGTACATGAATGCCTATCGAAATGGGGAAATCGCGCGGGTCGACGTCGCGTACATGCGGTTTCACTCGATGGCGAGCCAGCGCCCGGCGGCGCTCCAATTGTTGCCGATTGAGCCGCCCAGCGCGCCTGAATCAGAGGCCGCCCGCGCGCAGGCCGCTGAATTCGAGTTTTCCCCGCCCGCTCCGGAACTGCTGGCGCGGCTTGTGCCGGAAACCGTCAAGACAGTTCTCTTCCAGTGCTTTAATGACGCCCTGCTGAGCGAACAAGTGGCGCGCATGGTGGCAATGAAAGCCGCCACCGAGGCGGCCGGGGACATGATCAAGTATTTGACCAGGCAGTACAACCGCGCCCGCCAGGCCCAGATTACACTGGAGCTCGCGGACATCGTCGGCGGCGCAGAAGCAGTCAAGTGAGATGGCTATGGTAGATAACGGCGAAAATTGGGGCCGCGTTTCTCAAGTAATCGGTTCCACTCTCGACGCGGAATTCGACGAGAAGCGTCTGCCAAAAATCTATAACGCGCTGCAAGTAAAGGTGCGCCGGCCGGTGGGCGACACGGACGTTGAGGAAACGCTCTGGTGCGAGGTCGCCCAGCAGCTTGGCGGCGGACGGGTTCGCGCGATCGCCCTCGGCAGCACCGACGGCCTGGTGCGCGGATCGAAGATTCTCGACACCGGCGCCCCGATCAAAGTTCCCGTCGGACCGGCTACGCTGGGGCGCGTCTTCAACCTCGTGGGTGAGCCGGTCGACGGCCGTGGCCCCGTGGAAACCAGTGACTGGCGCCCCATTCACCACGACCCGCCCGAATTCGCGGACCTTACACCCAAGACCGAGCAGTTCGAGACCGGCATCAAAGTCATCGACCTGCTCGTGCCCTTCGTGCGCGGCGGGAAAATCGGCCTGTTCGGCGGCGCCGGCCTGGGAAAAACGGTCGTCATTCAAGAGTTGATCGCCCGCATCGCCACGCAGCATGGCGGTTACTCCGTCTTCGCCGGCGTCGGTGAGCGTACCCGCGAAGGCAACGACCTTTGGCTCGAAATGCAACAGGCCAAAATCGGCGACACCGGCAAATCGGTCATCGATCAGACCGCCATGGTGTTCGGCCAGATGAATGAGCCGCCCGGCTCGCGCCTGCGGGCCGCGCTGAGCGCCTTGACCATGGCCGAGTACTTCCGCGACGAGAGCGGAGCCGACACGCTGCTGTTCATCGACAACATTTTCCGTTTCTCGCAGGCCGGCTCGGAAGTCTCGGCCTTGCTCGGCCGCATGCCATCGGCCGTGGGCTATCAGCCGACGCTGGGCACCGAGATGGGCGAACTTCAGGAGCGGATTACGTCTACGCGCCAGGGGGCCGTCACGTCGGTGCAGGCGGTCTACGTTCCGGCCGACGACCTGACCGACCCCGCCCCGGCCACGACGTTCACCCACCTGGATGCGTTCATCGTGCTCGAGCGTTCGATTTCCGAAAAGGGTATTTACCCGGCAATCGACCCGCTGGCCTCTTCGAGCCGCATTCTGGACCCGGCCGTTGTCGGCGAAGAGCATTATGCCATCGCGCGGCGCGTGCAGGAGATCCTGCAGCGATACAAGAGCTTGCAAGACATCATTGCGATTCTGGGCGTCGAGGAACTTTCGGAAGAGGACAAGCTGGTCGTAGCCCGCGCTCGCAAGATCGAGCGGTTTCTGTCGCAGCCGTTCTTCGTGGCCGAGACGTTCACGGGTTTTCCGGGCAACTATACATCCAAGGCGGACACGATCCGCAGCTTCAAGGAATTGTGCGAGGGCAAATGGGACCATTTGCCCGAACAGGCGTTCATGTACGTCGGCGCTATCGAGCAGGCGGCGGAGAAGGCGGAGCGTCTGAAGGCGGGCGCATAGCAGACGCGGCTTAGCCGACCTCCAGCCCGGCGTAAGCGATTTGGAACAGGTCGTCCAATGTGGCCGGCTTGCCCGGGGCCGGCGTTTCGGCGGACCGCGCGGCGAAATCGAGTAACGCCTGCAGTTGCTCCGGGCTGGGTGCAACGGTCGGCCGCCGCCGCTTGAGCACCTGCAACGCCTCCCGGCAGTCCATCCCCAAAGCAACCAGCGTGCACGCGGCCAGTAGCGCGCTGCGCCCGACGCCGTGCTGACAGTGAATAAGAACCCTTCGCCGGTCGCGCAATGAGCCGATTACCCACCGGACGCCGCGCTGCAACATTTCAGGGCTGATGGCTTGCTTGTCGGGCGTGGGCAGGTGCAACAGCTCAATTCCGCAGCGCCGCAAGGCGAGCGCGTCGTCACAACATTCGGTGCGAACGTCGACGATCCGGTCGATGCCCAAGCGCAACGCCTCGGCCGGCAAACGCTCGGGCGGGATGCAGCCGCTCAGCGCTAAATAGGCGTTGAGCCAGGTTATGTCGCACGCCTCAATCATCGTCTAACCATGGGCTAGAAGACCCCATGGACTAACGAGACCCAATGATTCTACGCAGGAGAGGCGGGGCAAATGGGCGAAATGCTGAATCGGCTACGCCCGAATGAGCGTTTCGAAATCGGCTTCGCTCAGCACTTTGACGCCCAGCGCTTGGGCCTTGTCCAGCTTGCTGCCAGGCGCCTCGCCCGCCAACACGAAATCGGTGTTCTTGCTGACGCTACTGCTGACCTTGCCGCCCAGGTCCTTTATCCGTTGCTCGATCTGCTTGCGGTCGTAATTGGCCAGCGTTCCGGTGACGACCACGGTCTTGCCGGCAAGCGGCAGCTCGCCCGCGGCACGCCGGCGTTTCGGCTGCGTCATGTTCACGCCCACCGCCTTCAACTCGGCGATCGTCTTGCGGCCGGCCTCACTCGAAAACCACTTCACGACCGAGGCCGCCACTTCCGGCCCGATCCCCGCGACTTCCTGCAGCGACTCCTCCGTCGCCGCGGCGATCGCATCCATGGTTCCGAAATGTTCAGCCAGCAATTCGGCGGTATTCGCACCGACATGGCGAATGCCCAGCGCCGCCAGCACGCGTGAAAGCGGGCGCGACTTGCTCTCTTCAATGCCCTTCAGCAGCGTCGCGGTGCGCTTCTCGCCGAATTCGACCCGCACCGTCTTGGAGCCGCCATCCGTTTTCCGCTGCTGCTCGATCACCAGGCGGCGCACTTCATCCCGGCGCTGCTCCAGCCGGTAAATGTCCGCGTACGAATGTAACAGGCCCGCCTCGAGCAGCTTCCCGACCATCACTTCCCCCAGGAGCGCGATGTCCATTTGGTCGCGGCCACAGAAAAATTTCAGCCGCTCGAATCGCTGCGCCGGGCACTCGGGATTAATGCAACGCAGGTACACACCCCCCTCATCCTGTTGCACTTCCCCGCCGCATTCCGGACAACGTTCCGGCGGCTTCACCGGCTCAGCCGTTTTGGGCCGCACGGCCGTGTTGACCGCCACCACCTGCGGAATTATTTCGCCCGCCTTCTCAACCGTGACCGTGTCGCCCTCACGCACGTCCAGCCGCCGCACTTGGTCAAAATTGTGCAGCGTCGCCCGCCGCACGGTCGTGCCGGCCACCAGCACCGGCTCCAGGTTCGCCACGGGCGTGATCGTCCCCATTTTTCCGACGTGCATACCCACTGATAACACGCGCGTGGTCGCTTGCTCGGTGGCGTACTTGTAAGCGATGCACCAGCGCGGCGACTTGCTGGTCGAACCCAGCCGCTTCCGCTGCTCCAGATCATCGACCTTTATCACCAGCCCGTCCGTATCGAAGTCGAGCTGTTTGCGCTGCGAGTCCCACTCTTCGACAAAGGCGATTACCTCTTCGATCCCGGTGCATAGCCGCAAATACCGGCTGATCGGCAGGCCCCATTCGCGGAAACGTTCGTAGAGCTGCATCGACTTAGTAACGTCCGCCGGGAACGGATCGATCAAGCCGAAGCTGTGCGCCGTAAATGCCAGTCCGCGCCGCGCGACAATCCGCGGATCAAGCTGTTTCAGCGTCCCGGCCGTCGCGTTGCGCGGGTTGGCAAACGGTGTTTTGCCCGCTTTTGCCAGGCGGCGATTGTTCTCTTCGAAGTCCGGCCGCGGCCAATAGACTTCACCGCGCGCCTCCACAATATGCGGCCAACTACTGCCGCGTAGCCGCAACGGCACACTGCGGATTACGCGCAGGTTCTGGGTGATGTCATCGCCGACGCGCCCGTCGCCGCGCGTCGCCCCGCGTACGAACGAACCGTCTTCGTAGCGCAGTGAAACCGCCACGCCGTCGATCTTCGGGTCCACCGCGTACGCGACCGTCTCAACCCCCAGCGTGCGCCGCACACGCTGATCAAACGCCCGCAGTTCATCGGGCGAATAAGTGTTGTCGACCGACAGCATGGGCACGGCGTGCTCGACGTGCTCGAAGCCCTCCAGCGGCCGCTCCCCCACCCGCTGCGTTGGCGAGTCGGGCGTGATCAAATCCGGAAATTGCAGCTCCAACTCGGCCAGCTCGCGCAGCAGAGCGTCGTAATGCTCATCACTGATTTCCGGCTGGGCCTCAACGTAGTACAAGTGGTCGTGCCGCTGAATCTCGGCCCGCAAGACGGCGATACGCTCGGCGGCGGCGGCGCGATCCATGACTATGGCTGCCCGGCGCCTGCCCCCGTCTGCGGCACGAACCCCGGCGTAAAGCGCGGCGCGCTCGCGGACGGACGAATCGTCACATCCATGGCCAGGTTGGACACACTCACACGCCCCGCCCCCGAACGCTGCTCGCGAATGTCCACCGCCGCCTGTCCGGCGATGAAGACGTTGACCGCTTCATTGGGCAGCAGCGTCAGCGTGAACTGCGACGATGCGCTGGCTGTCCCTTGCGCCGGACCATTCGAGGTCTCGTGCGTAAACAGCGTGATGTCCCGCACCAGCCGGCCCATGTTGGTGCGTGCATATAGTTTCAAGCCGACTTTGGCGTCGGCGAAGGCGGTCTCGGGCGTGGCCGAGGCGCTGTAGGCGTACCCCAGTCGTATGACGAACTCAAAGTCGGCCACCTGCCCGGTCTCGTTCGCGAAAGAATGCCCGAGCTGAAAGAGCCCGCTGGCCTGACCGCCATTCGTCACTTCCGCCCATGCATCGGCGCTGCCCGCCGGCGTGACGGTGGCGTCAGACTGGGCGGTCCCGCCCAACCCGGCTTGCCGGCTCGACTGCGGCAGCGCGATCGAAAACTGTTGCTCGGCCGGAATGTGCAGCGTCACGCCCTCGGCGCGCCGCACCGGCTGCGGCTTCGGACGTTCTTCCAGCTCGCTGCCGAAACGGCCCGCCCCGCAGCCATTCAAGACGAGCACCAGGCCGAGAACCAGGACCACGGTGCGAACCGCTCGAAAACCGGTTCCAAACAGCCGCAAAGGCAAGCGCATTATGTCCACTCGCATTCCGAACCTCCCGCACTGACCGCACAGAAAGGAATTGAAACGTGCGGCGGCGGTTGGAGCAAGTGCCGGCTGAATTATGC
>ERZ795050.4128-NODE-4128-length-13624-cov-4.842288_pt1 | contig 13624 bp, 14 predicted proteins | sample MGYA00375134_ERZ795050 | MGnify/ENA primary metagenome ERZ795050 (study PRJEB30179, sample SAMN05720221) | activated sludge metagenome | isolation source: Anaerobic digester | place: Japan | collected 2015-05-26 ... | reverse complement strand
CTTGCATTCCGATTATATACTTGATTTCATTCTCAAATATATTTTAAGCTGTAGGTAATAGAGGTGATACATAATTATATGAATAAACGTATTGGAATTATTATTGCTGTCGAAGCCGAAGCTCATGCGATTCTTGCAAGCAATAAATTCGAGTTTGAAAAACATATGAGCATATGGAAATCAAAGCAATATCCTGTTGATATTATTCTTTCTGGTGTAGGTAAAGTGCTGGCATCATGGGCGCTTATGACCCTGGAGGCATCGGGATCATATTCCTGGTACTGTTCATTAGGCACTTCGGGTAGTCTGGGAACCGAAGCAATCGGTTCACTGTATTTCTGTACGGAATTTGCAGAATGGGATATGGATATTCGTCCCCTCGGATTTAAGCGCGGAATCACAGCGTATGAAAATCAGAATAATCCTCTCTATGCAACAATGCATGACACCCTGGCAAATAAAATTCAAACTATCTCGGGTGTTAAAAAAAAAGCTCTGGTACTTTCTGGAGATAGCTTTATTGCAGATAATTCACTGAGCAACGAACTAAAGAAAGATTTTGCACATGATCTTCCTATTTTAGTTGATATGGAAAGTGCAGCGCTTGCAAAAATATGTTCGTTACGTCTCCACAAACCGTATTGTGCATTTCGCTGGATAACTGACAATGCCAATAAAGATGCCAGTAACAACTGGCAGGAAAATGTTCAAAGAGCGTCCGAAGATTTTAAAACGTTGCTCGAACACATTGTGCATGCGACAGGCAAGGGGCTGATAGACCTGTAGCAGTCTGATAGATCTTTAGCAGGCTGATTAAATTAGCAGGCCAATTGCGTTATAGTAATATAACAAAAAAAGTTTTTTACAAATATCCGAGTTTTGCAGCAAGTATCGCGAGCGCTACTGTACAGGCGGTTTCTGTTCGCAAGATTCTTGTTCCAAGACCCACTCGCTTAAAGCCATGCTCTTCAAGCAGTGATACTTCATGCTCAGTCCAACCTCGTTCACTGCCAATTGCGAGTACTATTGGAATGTGGGGATCGATCTCCAGTTTCCCAAGACTGGTGCAAGCTATACTGCTACCATTGTTTTGATTCTCTGGATGTAATACTATTTTTTGCGCAGCGAAAAATTGTTCTTTTTCATTTGTGAGTGCTTTTTGCAGAGACCAATATTTCGAGACATGAGGTATACAGGGATTTCCTGCCTGTTCTGCTCCTTCGAGCAAATTTTCAACATATTCGTTCTCTTTAAAGAAGGTGCTTTCTCTGTAGGATTTTTCCCCTAATTCTGTTCCTGTCAGAATAATGCTTGCAATTCCAAGGCTTGTACAGTCTTTGAAGATTCGCTTTGCTTGAATAGGTCGTGGAAAACCAAGCAGCAGAGTGATTGGGAGCGGTGGTACAGGTTCACCATCGGGAATATAGGTAACGGTAACTTCGGAGTCAGTAATGTTCGTTAGTACAGCATGCCCGATCGATGTATTGATGACACCTGCTTTAAAAGTATCTCCCTGTTTTTTATTGAGAACGGTGAGCACATGCTGGATGCGCCTATCGGCTCGGGGAATAGGGGATACAAGCTCATGATCATGAAACAGCACAATATTCATATAAAGCTACTCTTGCAGTATGACGATATGCTAAAACTATAAACTGTTAGCAGTTCCATCAATCATACTGGACACGAGCATGATAATCGACACCGGGTACATCAAATCCGTTAGCCTGGAGAAAATCAGTTTTAAATCCCAGAATATCGGTCGTGAGCATCAGATTGGCTTCGGTTGCATAGATCATCTGTGTTGCAGTAAGCTTTTGAACGTCATCCCTCATTTCCCAATCATCCATGCGGATTCTGTTTTCTCCATCGAGAGGAATGTATGGTGCAAGCAGACGATCCCGGTAGAGCCGAATCATCTGATCGGTACAATCTTCATGGAGGTGCATTTCTTTCATGATTCGATACAGTGCAGAAATGTAAAGCGGGATCACAGGAATGACTGCACTGGAGCGGGTAACGAGTGCCTTATTGATTGATACATACGCGTGTCCGCCGGACGTGCGCAATGATTCATCGATTCTGTGTGCAGTTTCTTCGAGATGCGTTTTAGCTCTCCCTATTGTACCATCACGGTATATTGGCCATGAGTGTTCAGGACCGATATAAGAGTATGCGAGTGTTATGCAGTCAGGAGCGAGGACTCCGGCTTCACCGAGCGCTCGTATCCAGAGTTCCCAATCTTCGCCGCCCATTACTTTAACGGTTGCCTCAATTTCTTCTGTTGTGGCGGGCTGTACCGTCAGCTCATGAAATTCGTAGGTAACAAGATCGATCGTTTTTCCAATAAACGGTTTACCAATCGGTTTGATTGCAGACCGGTACATAATGCCGGTTTTAGGATCGGTTCGTACCGGACTTGCAAGGCTATAAATAACTTGATCAAAAACGAGATTATCGCGTTTTGCAAGTTCGATAACTCGGTTGCGCGTTTCATCAGCAAATGCATCGGCATTGAGTGTTACACTATATAGGCCTTCGGATTTTGCAAGAAAATCAAATGATCGATTATTGTACCAGCCAGGTGATGCCGGCCGCTTATGTGTAGGTTCATTTTCGAATGATACTCCAACGGTATCAGCACCGCAGCCAAAAGCTGCAGTCATTCTGCTTGCAAGGCCATACCCCATGGAACAACCGAGAACCAATACGGTTTTAGGAAGTTTTTTTTGCGAGAGTGATGCAGCACCAACCATGGCACCTCGTGATGCCATGGTGCGGCGCTTAAATGTTTCCATCATTTTTGCAAGACCGACAGGATGTGCGTTAAGGCAGATATTCCCGCGGATTTGTGGTTTAACAAGCATTACTGTTCAGCTCCTACAATGCAAGTCCATTCGGCTTCTATAGCTATTTCTCCCTGTACGTATCCAACACCTTTTTGTTTAATAACACGAGGGCTTGCCCGGAGGTTGGTAATTTCCATTTCAAATACATCTCCTGGCCGAACCTGTCGTTTAAATTTTACATTGTTAACACCAGCAAGAAAAAATGTTCCTGCAGCAGAAATGCCCATAAGTTTAACACCGACGCCGCCTGCTTGTGCCATGGTTTCAATGAGAATCACGCCAGGAACAATTGGATAGTGGGGGAAATGTCCCGGAAAGAAAAATTCACTTTCTTTCCATGTTCTCACTCCCCGAATAGTATCAGGACCTGTTATGGTTACCTCATCAACAAAAAGAAAAGGATCCCGGTGGGGAAGGAATGTTTCAATTTCTTTGCGGCCGGCTTTCTGTCCGATGCTCATTCGTACTTCCTCATAACTAAACAGCCATTGTGTCCACCAAAACCAAGTGAGGCACTTGCTGCAGCGGTAATTGTTCCTTTGATACCTTTATTGGGAACATAATCAAGGTCGCATGCAGGATCGGGTTCATCCAGGTTAATTGTGGGCGGGAAAAATCCATCTCGTATTGCAAGCACACACACGATTGCCTCTACTGCACCTGCTGCGGCGATGAGGTGTCCGGTCATACTCTTTGTTGATGAAATTTTAAGCTTATATGCATGGTCGCCAAATGCTTTTTTTACCATCATGGTTTCAGTTGGATCGTTTATCTGTGTACTTGTGCCATGAGCATTGTAGTATTGGATATCCTCTGGCTTAAGATCGGCATCCTGGATAGCGAGGCTGATGGCTTTAGCGCCGCCAATACCCTCTGGGTGCGGAGCTGTAAGATGGTAGGCATCAGCTGTAGCGCCATAACCAGCTAATTCAGCATAAATTTTAGCGCCACGTTTCTTCGCGTGCTCCTCACTTTCAAGAATTAATATTCCTGCTCCTTCTGCCATAACAAATCCATCACGATTTTTATCAAACGGACGGGAGGCTTTAGTAGGATTGTCATTGTATGCAGTGGAGAGCGCTTTAAGCATGCAGAAGCCGCCCATGCTAAACTCGGTTATTGCAGCTTCTGTACCACCGGTAATGACAACATCGGCTCGACCGGAACGAATAAGATCAAGTGCTAGTCCAATAGCATCAGTGCCCGATGAACAGGCGGTTGCATTAGTCAGTGCCGGTCCATGAAGCTGTAACTGCATTGCAATGTTACCAGCTGCTTCATTCATGATCATGAGCGGAACAGTCATAGGGAGCATACGATCTGGACCTGATTCGAGCATTTTCTTATGGCTTTCTTCAAATATTTCAATACCGCCGATACCGTTTCCTAAAATAACCCCGGTTGTATCTGGATTGAAATCACCATCCTTAAGCCCTGAATCTCTCCATGCCTGGACTGCTGCTGCAACCGCATACTGGGTAAAGAGTGCCATTTTGCGCGCATCCTTTTTATCCATGTACTGGGTTGGATCGAAGTTTTTTACTTCGCCAGCAATTTTTGCATCGAGCCGGGATGGATCAAAATGTGTGATACGGTCAATACCGCATTTCCCTTCCTGAATGTTCTTCCAGAATGTATCAATATCATTGCCAAGTGGGCTGATAACACCCATACCGGTAATAACAACCTTCTTTTTCATGCATTTCCTCCTCAAATTGGTGCTTGAGTTATACTGCAGAACCTACTATAGCATATTCTCTGCAGTATCACTACTATACTTTTATATTACAGACTCACTGTTCTGTATGGTACTAAAATATACCAGCCGTTTTCTCCTCATAAAAACTGCAAGTGCGAGATCACCATCTAATAATCGTTCCGCCATAGGTGAGTCCTGCGCCAAAACCCATCGTCATTACAAGGTCACCCTTTTTCAGCAGACCTTTTTCTGCCATTTCGTTGAAGGCTATCGGAACCGATGCTGCTGAAGTATTTGCATATTCTTCCATATTCATATAGAACTTAGTTTCCGGAATACCAAATCGTTTAGCAGCTGCTTGTACAATGCGGGCATTAGCCTGATGTGGGACAATCCATGCAAAATCTTCAAGATTAAAGCCCGATACCGCTATGAGGTGCTCGATGATGTCAGTAATTGCTTTTACCGCAAACATATAGACATTTTTACCGTTCATTATGACACTTGGGTCTTTTTCAAACGGATGGCGAACGTATGCGCTGTCTCTGCTCGGCTGTGACAGATAGAGATTGAGAGCACCATCACCTTTAGCCTGTAGCCATGAATGGAGTATGCCGTTACCTTCTTCGTCAGAATATTCCAGTACTGCTGCACCAGCACCATCACCAAAGAGCACGCAGGTAGCACGATCATTCCAATCCATAATGCGGGACAGAGTTTCTGCACCGATTACGAGTGCACGTTTTCTTCCGAATTTGCCTAACATAGAACCTGCTATATCGATACCATAGATAAAACCTGTACAGCCTGCTGTTATATCGAATGCAGCTGCATTCGTAAGGCCAAGCTTTGCCTGCACAAGACATGCGGTTGATGGAAACCCAAAATAGTCAGGAGTCGCAGTTGCAACAATCAATACATCAATTTCCTCAGGAGCCAGATGTGCGCGTTCAAGCGCCTGTTTACCGGCTTCTGCTGCTAAATCACTTGTAACCTTACCTTCATCAGCAAAATGTCGGCAGCCGATACCCGTATGTGAACGAATCCATTCATCAGTTGTATCTATTTTTTTTGCTAAATCATCATTGGTGATACGATTAGCAGGAATTGATGCACCAGTTGTTTTGATGATAACACCCATTATTTACCTCCTTGACATAAAAGATTAAATTGTCATTATTGGCTATAATGTTCTAAAACAGGATGGTTGTCAAGTGCTACCAGCAATGATTGTATTGTATCAGGATGCTTGTGAAGAATCAGGTGTCTCGTTCAGTGTCAGGAAAGTTGTGAAAACGATGCAGTAGCAGGCTTCCTGACACATCGAGAGGACGCGAATTACTTTCTTTCAGGAATAGAAGCAGCTATTAGAGACAGTACTGCTGAAAGTATTACACCAAGGAGCGGAAGCAGAATTCCTGGTAATGATTCGGTTGGATAAAAACTACCAGTAATGCCAAGCACATAGCCAACTACCATAGCGATCAACGTAAGTGGTTCATTAAGAATTCGCTTACCTTTGAATAGTAAAGCAATAAACAGTGCTGGAACAACACCTGCTGTATAACCATTATAGGTTTTAATAATGATGGCGATGATATCCGATTTGAAGAGAGCAATGAGCATCGCAACAAGGCCAATGAGTATGGTAAAAACTCGTATTCCTGTTACCGATTTTCTTTTAATGATATCGTTCTGGAGTGTTCCTGCTCCGGTTATGAGCACTGTATCAGCGGTTGATAAAATAGCAGCCAGGAGACCAAAGATGAGCAGAATACCGAGGGCTGAAGGCAGTGTGTTTTTTGCAAGATAGTTTAATGGATCGAGTTTTTGAAGATCTGGTATTGAAGCTTTAGCCCACAATCCAATGAAGGTTATGACAAAAGCAAAGATGAGCATCCCAGTTCCGGAAATGAAGGAACTCTTACGCGCATTCTGTGGCGTGTCTGCGGAAAGAATTCGGCTAAACATCATGGGGCAGATAAAGTACGATCCGCCAATCACAATGAGGTAATGCAGGAAGTGCCAGAACGTAAATTGTGTTGTAAAGAGTGAAATTGCAATGCTGCCTGCTGGCACTGGCTTTGCAGTATATAAAAATATCAGTGTAGCCATGAGTGCAATGCTCAAAATGCCAAACTGGAAAAGATCTGTTTTGAGGATCGATTTTTGACCACCAATAATGGTATACACAATTAGGAAACTGGCGCTAATAATAACCCCTGTCTTATAGGTAATACCGGTAATTGTAACTAAAATTTTTGCTACCGCGATAAACTGTCCAGCAGCTATTGCTGTCCAGGTTATGACAATAAAGAGTGATGTCAAGAATTGAACTCGTGGTCCCACCAATTTGAGTGCCATATCGGACAATGTCAGCGCTTCGGTTTCTCTGACTTTTTTAGAAAGCAATGTACCCTGTGCAAAATGGGCAATGGCTCCTGCAAGGATAAACCATATAGCAGGGAAACCCATCGAATAGGTTTTTCCAGCCTGACCAATAGTCAGTGCGCCTCCAATTGTCGAAGCAAGCATCGAAGCAACGATGAGTACTTTGTGTTGTTTTCTTCCTGCAATGAGATAGTTTTCGACTGAATTGTTATACTTCCAGCTTGATACTGCGATAATTACAATAATTATTGCATAGAGTATGAGTAATATAGTACCAGTCATACGAGCTCCTTGTGAATAGTGTATTAAAAAATGTACTAATACTATAGCATGGTTCAGGTTGTGTGTCTATTGAGTGGTTTTAAGCTGGTGGTGACGGTGGAAGATGCGGTCTCTTGACAGAGCATAGCTAATACAGTACTTTCTAAACAAGCCTGCCTGGACTTGTATAAGCCGGGACTGGAAAGTTTATGAAACAAACTATACAAAGCAACACTGTTCTCATTGATATTAAAAAGCTCAGTTTTGTTTATCCAGAAACTGATGCATATGCGCTTCGCGATGTCTCGCTTGCAATTACACGTGGAGAATACGTAGCCATATGCGGCGCAAATGGTTCGGGAAAAACTACACTGGGTCGCTGTCTTATTGGACTCTGTAAACCGCCGGTTGGCACCATTACCATAAACGGAACATACGATCCAGCCTCTGAAGAAAATTTATTTGCGATCCGTACCACGATTGGCATGGTGTTTCAATCTCCACAGGATCAGCTTGTTGCTTCCATTGTAGAAGAAGAAGTCGCATTTGGTCTTGAAAACCTTGGTATTCCCGAGGAAATTATGGAATATCGAATTACCAAGGTGCTTGATACACTGGGCCTTGCTGAAGTGAGAAAGCGCCCGTGCCGCTTCCTGTCTGCAGGGCAGCAGCAGCGGCTTGCAATAGCTTCTGTACTTGCTATGGAACCTGCCTGCATCATATTTGATGAAGCTACAGCTATGATTGATCCATCGGGCAGGAATAGCATACTTGAAATAATGGATGAACTTAATGCGCAGGGTATTACGATAGTACATATAACACATGACATGCAGGAAGCGGCACGGGCGCGTCGGGTAATTGTGATGAATAAGGGCAACATGGTGTTTGATGGTTTACCGGACGCACTGTTTGCATTACCACATTTAAAAGAATGGCGCTTGTGTCCGCCATTTAAGCCTTCGAAAGAGAAAAAACATGCTGTGATAAACAACGATGCTGCAAACAAAAAAATAACTCAAGCACCCGATAATGCTTTTGAGTTTCATGATGTTAGTTTTAATTATCTAAAACATACTGTGTTTGAAACTAAAGCTCTAGAAAATATTTCCATAACTATACCACGGGGGTCAATTACAGCTTTTGTCGGTGCTACTGGCTCGGGGAAATCGACAGCACTGCAGCTCATGAACCTCATACTTATACCCGGTAAAGGTTATATCAAAATATTTGAAACTTGTTCGAATGATAAAAAAATATCCTTGAGAAAAATCCGCATGCGCTGTCCTCTTGTCATTCAAATTCCTGAACGAGCGCTCTTTGAAAATTTTGCTGGCGACGAAGTTGCCTATGGTCCCAGGATGCAGGGGTATAAGGGGAAAGCTCTCGTTGAACGCGTAAAATATGCAATGGAAAAAGTAGGACTTCCGTATGAACTCTATCGTGATAGAAACCCTCGGAAACTGTCGGGCGGTGAACGCAGAAAACTTGCACTTGCTTCAGTGATTGCAATGGATGCTGATGCGTATCTGTTTGACGAACCAACAGCCTCTCTGGATCCCTGTTCTGCCATGGAGATAATGAATTTGATTCTTGAATTAGCTGAACAAGGAAAAACGATTGTATTTGCAACGCACAATATGCACTATGCCGATTTTGCTGACACGGTATTTTGTTTTGATAGAGGCCACGCTACTGAATATTTAAAAGAACAGAAAACGTGTGCTGATTGTGTTACAGCTGGCGTGAATACCCATTCTGTTGTGGAGTTTTTACATGAAAAGTATTGAGTTTTTTAGAAATATTCCTTTTGGACAATATATTGATAATGATACTTTTCTACACAGGCTTTCACCAGCAGTTAAAATTGTCTGGGTTTTTATGATAATAGTTTTAATTACTGGAATAAATTCTTTAGTTATATTATTATCACTATTAATTATTACGTTTTCTCTGGCTTTGCTTGCCAGAATTAATCCAAACTTTATTCTCCGTGGTCTGCTCCCAATTTTTGGCATTGTGGTATTTATAATCATACTTCAGTTGTTGTTTTTCAAACCAACAGGTGCCGATATCGCAATAATTACTTTAGGAAAATTGGTAATTACAAAAAATCTAATAGTTACATTGGCAGGTATTATTCTTCGGTTTGTTGATTTTATGACCGTAGTAACATTGTTTACTGCAATAACAACCGAAGCAGATACTGTTCAAGGAATTGAATATTTAATGAAACCATTCAGCAAATATTCTCCCTGGGTACATGCTTTTGCAATGACAATCAATATAACATTCAGATTTGTACCAATAGTAATAGGCGAGCTTGAGTTAATTGTAAAAGCGCAGGTTAGCAGAGGGAGTTCATTCAGTGAAAAAAAGTTATTTACCGGTCCAATTAAAGCTATAAAAGATTATTTGCCGCTTATTGTTCCGGTAATAGTGCGATCGCTTGATAAGGCAATGCTTCTGGGTGATGCAATGGATGCACGGTGTTACCGTTCACAGGGTAGGACGAGATATAGAGCGCTCAAGCATACATATATGGAAAATATTTTATTATATCTTGGTTTTGTGTTGCCTGTAGCTGTGCTCGTTGTTAGTTTTGTTAAAAAAATAGCATGATCCAGCATGATTTTAAGATGGTCATGCTAAATAAATATAAAAAACAGTATTTATTATAGGAATACTGTTTGATTTACACCGAAAGGAGAAATTGTTTATGGAAACTAAAATGGTGAGAACAATTGTAATTACAGCAGTTCTCAGTGCTCTGTCGATTGTTTTTGCAGTTACATCACTGGGGTATATTCCATGGTTTGGCGGCATATCGATAACGATTATGCACATTCCGGTAATTGTAGCTGCAATTTTAGAAGGACCAATTGCGGGCACCATTGTTGGATTGGTTTTTGGATTAACGAGCCTTTTGAAGGCAGCAAGTGCACCTACCGGTCCTGTCGATTTATTGTTCGTAAATCCTCTGGTGTCGGTGCTCCCGCGACTCTTTATAGGTGTAGTTGCCTGGCTCATATTTACTGCTTTTAACGGTAAAATAAAGCCACTTGCTGTTGCATGTTCTGCTTTTTTCGGTACTGCTACCAACACCATTCTCGTGCTTACCATGCTGGGGCTTACTTCTGCAATAAGACTTGCTGAGGTGATAGGAATCAATGTAAATGCTGTTCCTAAAACGCTTATTGGTATTGCATGGGCGAATGGAGTACCTGAAGCTATTGGATCAATAGTAATAACACTTGCTGTTGTTTTTGGTTACTGGGGTATTACAAAGGGAAAGGCAAAAATAGCTAAGGAAGAATAATATGCTTATCGCCGCTGATATTCGAAACGATGGAGTAACTATTGGTTTTCATTCTGGTGCAGGATGGCTCAAGATACTTGAATTGGGAACGAATCATTCAGCGGACGAATATGCATTTTTTATTTCAGGTATGCTGGGCACACAGGCAGGAAAAGATTCTCATGCAATTGTGTCCAGCGTCGTTCCCGCACTTACAGAGCCTATAACATCAGCAATTGAGTCAGCATTTGGAATTCGAGCAATGCTTGTTGGACCAGGAATTAAAACAGGTATTAAAATCCGAACTGAATTCCCTTCGGAAGTAGGGTCAGATCTTGTTGCTATGGCTGCTGCAGCACATGCTCTAGGAAAGACACCCTGTGTTATTATCGATTGCCGTGCATTGCTCACAGTAAGTTTTGTCAATAGAGCAGGGGAATTTCTTGGAACATCGATTTATCCTGGACCGGAAATGTCAATTCAAGCAATGCGACATCATGCAGTTCAACTGCCTGATGTGCGTCTTGCTGTACCTAAAAGTGCTATTGGCAGGAATACTGTTCAGGCTATGCAAGCAGGTGTTTATTGGGGATTTTCAGGCGCTGTATCAGCTTTATGCAATGCCATTACTAATGGTTTCCTGCACGATGAAAATGAGCGGGAACAGGTAAAGATTATTGCCTCGGGTAATCCAAAATACAGGCAATTCTTACCAGAACATAGCGAGTTTTGTGGAAGTCTTGCACTTGATGGACTTGCTACAATAGCACAGCTTAACATCTAGCATAGCCCGTACAATTGACAAAAGTTGTCCTTTCTGGTATAAAACAATCCACATGGCGACGTAGCTCAGCAGGCAGAGCATACGGCTCATATCCGTCAGGTCGAGGGTTCGACCCCCCCCGTCGCCAGATTAAGCCGCTCTCATGGGGCGGCTTTTTCTTTGGTGCGCTTGTTTAGGCACATCATATGCACCAGCGGGCGTACATCTCGATACATTATGCAAAAAAGGATAGCAATGGAAGAATCCTGGCTTGAAGCTTTATATATGAGAAATTATAATGAAATGGTTGAGTCGTTGCGTCAAAAATATCCAGATGCAACACAAGAAGCCATACAGGAGCTTACAGGTCTGCTCAATCATTACTATATATTTGAAGGAAATGATTGGATAGGTCGAGGCGCTGTGCAGGATACTGCAATAGCAGCGACGATTCATGCTCTTGAGGATTTTAAGCGAGAATTAGAAAAACAATTAGATCAAAATAAATAGATAGAAAGACAGCAGTGCATTGTAATTGCAGTGAAGGGAATTTTGTTCATATGTTTCCAGCGCACAGATTTGTTTGGCGACGCTGAAACTGGAAAGGAGTACAGATGGCTGTTACGATCACGCAGGTTACTAGCAAAAGCGACCTGAGAAAATTCATTATGTTCCCATTTTCATTGTATAAAGGTAATGATTGCTGGGTTCCGCCGCTTTTATTTGATGAGTACAATACGTTACGAAAAGACAAAAACCCAGCATTTGAAGATGCAGAAGCTGAATATTGGCTAGCATGGAAAGATGGCAAGATCGTTGGCCGTATTGCTGGCATTATCGTATATAAAGCAATTGAAAAATGGGGTCATAAAAATGCCCGATTTGGCTGGGTCGATTTTATTGATGATCGCGAAGTCTCTCAAGCACTTTTTAATACCGTTGAAGCGTGGGCACGCTCTAAGGGTATGGAAGGGATTCAAGGTCCAATGGGGTTTACCGACTTAGATAAAGAAGGCATGCTCGTAGAGGGATTTAATGAATTAGGCACACTTCCAATGATTTATAATCATCCATACTACAAAGACCATCTTGAAGCGCTTGGATATGTAAAAGATGTCGATTGGCTTGAATTTGAAGTAAAAGCCCCAAAAGAAATTCCTGAAAAGGTTAGGCGTGTGAATGAACTGATTCTTAAACGCTCAAACCTGCATCTTGCTCAAGCAAAAAGCGCACGCGAAGTGTCCAAAAAGTATGCTCACCAGATTTTTGATATTATCGATGAGGCATATGCGCATCTCTATGGAACTGTTCCTCTATCAAAAAAACAGGTAGATGCATACATTAAGCAATATTTAGGTTTCATAAATTTACGATACACGAAAATAATTGTTGATGAATCTGATAGAGTCGTCGGTTTTGGCATTGCGATGCCATCGTTGTCTCGTGCTTTACAAAAAGCACAGGGACGGTTATTCCCATTTGGATGGATTCATATTCTTAAAGCATTGCGGCATCCAAAAATTGTAGATTTATATCTTGTTGGAGTTAGAACGGAATATGTTGGTCGCGGTCTCAATGCACTGCTTATGGCAGAAATCACAAAAAATGCCATTGAAGACGGTGTAGAAAAAGCGGAAACAGCTGGAGAACTTGAAACAAATACTGCTGTGATTTCTATGTGGGATGCTTATGAAAAACGTCAGCATAAAAGAAGGAGGGCTTACATAAAGAAACTGGTATGAAAAAAAGAATAACCATTTCTTTAGTAGTAATTTTCTTTTTTTGCATAAGCATCCTTGCAGAGTCGGAAAATGAAATAAAATTGGGAGTGACTCCTGGCATGAGAGAGCCACTCCGCAAGTTGTTTGTTGAGCTCTATAGCGAAGCAGGCGCGAATTCTGTTATTAAAGAACTTCCAACTGCTAGAATCATGAATGAATTTGACAAAGGCACAATTGATGCTGTGCTCTTTGCATCAGAGTATGCTATAAAAAATAGACCCCGAGCGATTACTATAGGATGGGAGAAGGGGAAACCACTATTTACTTCCAAACTTTATGGGTATGTATTATCAACTCGAATAGCAGAATTTAACAATGCTGCAACATATAAAAATTATGTAATTGCATATATTCAGGGGAACCAGGCACATGAAAATGCAATTACTGAGCTTGGTGCAAAGCCAGTTCCTGTTCCAGATTATGGAAATGCACTTAATATGCTTGTAGCTGGAAGAGTAGACATGATATTTGCAGTTCCTGGTGCGTTAATTGATTATTTTGCACTAACTGGTATTGATAGCAAATTAGTAGCGATGACACAAAAACCTCTTGCTGCATTTAACTATTTTCATGTTCTTGATA
>ERZ795050.4125-NODE-4125-length-13633-cov-8.320739_pt1 | contig 13633 bp, 10 predicted proteins | sample MGYA00375134_ERZ795050 | MGnify/ENA primary metagenome ERZ795050 (study PRJEB30179, sample SAMN05720221) | activated sludge metagenome | isolation source: Anaerobic digester | place: Japan | collected 2015-05-26 ... | reverse complement strand
GGCGTGTGGATCTGGCTCACCAGCGGCGTGTGGATCTGGCTCACCAGCGGCGTGTGGATCTGGCTCACCAGCGGCGTGTCGACCTGGCTCACCGATGGCTTAGCTACGCCGTGGGCGTGGTGATGGGGCGGTTTCGCCCCGGCGTCCAAGGGGCGCTCGGTTGTGGCCGCTTTGACGCCCGCACTGCCTCGGGCCTGAGGAGACTGGTTGTCTCCGACGGGATTGCTGAGCTGTCGGGCGATGGGGGAGACGACGTGGCCGAGCTGGTGATGCGCGTGCTGAGGATGACGCTTGGGGATAGGGGGACGGAGGAAGTGGTCGGCTATGCAACCGGCAAGCATCGCGATTTGATTGTCGGGCTGCGCAGATACCTGGCCGGCCGCTTCTTTCGTGACCATTTGCGTCGGTATCACGGTCGTCCGGTCTATTGGCTGGTGCAGTCTTGCGGGCGTGGGTATAGCGCCTACCTGTATTACGAGCGGCTCAGTGTGACGGCGCTCGAACGGCTGCGAGGCCCGCAGCATGTTGCCGGTCGGTTGAGCGAGGCGATTGGGCGAGGTGATAGCTCGTTGGCGGCTGACTTACAGGCGTTGAATGAGGCGATCGAGCGTATCTTGAGCGCATCGGACGAGGAAGGCCGAACGGTGGGTTGGCAGCTTGAGCCTGATGACGGTGTTCTGATCAACGCCGCGCCGCTGAGCGAACTGTTGTCACCCGTCTGGAAGGAGCCGGCCGAGTGCTGGAGGCGTTTGTCGGCCGGCGAGTACGATTGGTCTTTCACGGCCGCCCGCTATTGGCCGCAGCGTGTGCGGGGTAAGTGCGGCGAGGCCAAGTCGCTGGATCTGGCTCACAGTGCTGCACGGGCCCGCGCCGGGTGAATTGAGGCTCGCCGGTCCGGTGTAAGCCGGCTCAAATCGCCCATCCGCCGAGAAACATGACCAGCAGCAGGAGCAGCGCGCCGACCACGATCGTGGGCGCGAACAGGATGTAGCCTATTCTGCTGGCCAGCAGGAAGAACAAAACGATCAGGCCCACCCCACCGAGCTTGTTAGCCAGCGCCGACGCGAAGTTGGGCAGGAAGCTGTGCAATGCGCCGAAACCATCCAGCGGCGGGAGGGGCAGCAAGTTGAGATTCGCCAGCGCCAGGTTGATGAGCACTGCCGTCGTGCAAATCTTGATTCCCCCGACCCACAACGAGGCGTAGGGCACGCCCGGCAAATGGAGGCGCCCCAGAAGCAGTGCCACCGGGTCGAAATACCGCTCGGCCGGGTGCACAACGCCGAGAAGGATAATAAGGACCATGAGGATGTTTGCCGCGAAGAGGGCCAGCATCAGGTTCAGGGATACGCCGGCCAACGAGACGCCGAGATTGCCACGCCGGAAGTTTCGGTACTTCTGCGGCCGGACGGGGACGGGCTTGGCCCAGCCGATGACGGTGTCTCCCGGTAGAAGACTGAGCACCAATGGCACGATGATACTGCCGAAGGGATCGATGTGCCGGATGGGATTGAGGTTGAGCCGGCCGAGGTCGCGGGCCGTCGGATCGCCCGACCACCAGGCGGCGACGCCATGGGCGATTTCATGGAAGATGATCGACACCACGAGCACCGCAAGAACCACGACGTGGTGCCAGATGGGCTGCGGTTGTTTCCGGATTCCTTCCTCGGGCAGCGTGCTCGCGGGCATCGGCGCAGGTTCCTCAGTCTCTTCGAGCACGGGAATGTCGTCCGTCTCGTCCTGCTCGTGCTCCGGAGCAAATGAAGTGACGGGAGGCGCATCCTGCGACTCCTCCTGTTCCGCATCGGAATACTCGGTCTTGGCAGCAGCGTGCTTGCTGCGTATGTGATCCAAGGCCATCTTTGCGACGTTGAATCCGGCCAGACCTGCGCAGCCCAGGGAAAAAACGGAGATGGCCAGTCCGGCAACGCCAACGCGGCGGTCGTGGAGTCGACGTTTGTCGCGAAACAGCAGGATCAGTGACAGGATGAACAGGGCGATGGCCGGCAGGCTTCCCACAAGGGGTATCAGCGCCGGGACGGCCAAGATCCATGCCGCGCACGCCGTGCCGGATGCCACAGGCTCGACGGGCTGGTCTGCCAGAGGTTCCACAGCGGACCTGATGATCAACGTCTCGCCGGGCAGAGTGATCCCCGGCGCGGCGGTCTCGACGGCGGCTTCGTCAGCGGCCTCGGACGGCCGGTTCCAGTATGCCGCCGGAGCCAGTCGCTGCGCCTCTTCGCGTTTTGCCTGGGCCTGTGCGGTCTGGCCGAGGGTTTCGAGCGACTTGGCCATCAGTGCGGCCAAGAGCGATCGATCCACCAGCGACAGCACGGCCGGATCGATTTGAGACAACAGAGAGATGGCTCTCTCATGCTCGCCAAGTATTTGCCAAGACTCGGCGAGCGCCAGGTTCGCGACGGGTCGAAGGCGCCGATGCTCCGGGTACTTGGCTGTCAGCTCGTCGATGGTCCGTGCGGCGTCGACAACGGCCGCGCGATCACCTGTGTGAGCGGACAGCTTGGATCGCAGGCCGGTCAGGAGAGCACGAAGGACAGGTTCCTTCAGGTCGATGGACTCCAGAACGGCGAGATAGCGCTCGCAGAGGTCGTATTGTCCGCTCTCCAGGGTGGACTCGGCCCCGCCCAGCAAGGATAACCCGTGAATGGTGCGCAGGTAGCTCGCGCGAAGCTCCGCGGCGCCGACGGCGGCCTCGGGATTGTGAGCCGCGGGGATGGACCTTGTCCTCTGCGTGCCCTGTTGGAGGACCCATTCGGTCAGATGTAACACCTCCGCGTGCCGCCCGAGATTCTCGAGCGCCTGGATCGCCGCCGCCACCCAGCGGTTGGAGACTTGCCCGCCGCGCCGATCGCTTTCCTGGCGGGCGATCTGCCAAGCCTCTTCGAGTTGGCCAAGGTTGTTCGCGCAGAACATCGCGGTTGCGCCCCATTCGATCTCCGGTATGCGATGCTTCTGGAGTACTTCGGCCAAGGCGGTTAAGTGCTGTTCGCATCGCGTCGCGTCGCCGATCGTGGAATGGACCATCGCAGCACATTCGTGGAGAATGGCCTTGGTTCTCGGATTGCGGGCGATACGCAATCCTCGATCGCACCATTCCAGGGCCTCCTGGCACCGGCCGAGTTGGTTAAGCCGGGCGCCGACGAGCGCATCCAGGAGGCCGGGGTCGAGGATCCGTTCAATCATCGCCGCCGGGAGCCAGGATCTGCGCAGCCGCATCGCTGCGTCCAGTGCAGCGGTGTAATCGCCCTCCGCCGCGGCTATGTTCGACTGCCTCACCAGGCGGCGGTACATCGGCCAAGTCAACACGACAGCGGCGACGAGGATTCCTAGGTCCTGTTGACATTCATTGTAGCGGTTTTGACGCCTTTGCCGATGTTGTTACGGATGTCACGGGCCATGGATGGTTCGTCTGGTTGGTTCAGGGAGGAACGCGGCCATGCGACGGCACGAGATCGGCGACGAGCAATGGAACAAGATCAAGGATTTGTTGCCCGGCAAGCCGAGCGACCCGGGGCGAACAGCCCGGGACAATCGCGGGTTCATCAACGCGGTTTTGTGGATCGCCAAGACGGGGGCTCCCTGGCGTGACTTGCCGGAGCGTTTTGGGAACTGGAACTCCGTCTTCCAGCGATTCAACCGCTGGGCCAAACGCGGCGTATGGCAGCGGTTGTTGCGGGCCTGGCAGGATCCGGACTTAGAGCGTCTGATGCTCGACTCGACTATCATTCGGGCCCACCAGCACGCCGCGGGGGCGAGAAAAAAGGGGGCGATGATGAGGCCCTGGGGTGGTCGCGTGGCGGATTCGGCACCAAGCTGCACCTGGCCGTCGAAGCCCAGGGCCGTCCGGTGGAACTGACGCTGACGGGGGGCCAGGTTCACGACATCACCCAGGCGAACCGATTGCTGGCTGACCATAAGCCGGACTATGTGATTGCGGACAAGGCGTACGATTGCGACGAACTGGTGGCCGAAATCAAGGACCGCGGGAGCACGCCGGTGATTCCTTCCCGGGCGGGTCGGACGGTCCAGCGACGTGTGCTGAGGAAGCAGTACCGGCAACACAACCTGGCGGAGCGATTTGTGAATCGGATCAAGCGTTTTCGTCGCGTCGCCACCCGCTACGAGAAAACCGCCCGGAACTTCATGAGCTTCGTCCAACTCGCCGCCCTCTTTTGTTGGATGACCTGAATGTCAACACGACCTAATACGGCCATCGGCCAGGAGGCAATTGAGAAGACTTGTTCGATCACAATGCACCTCTCGCCTGGGAACCTTTGCGTGCAATTGGTGGCCATTCTATGCGGCGGACGCACGTGGGGCCAGCCGATGGGTCTGAGAGCGGGCCGGAGGCCGGGGATGGTATCCGCCCTTTGGGGCGTTGTGCCTCGCGGTTCGGTGTTCGGACATTGTCCGAAAAGTGCGCCCGCCCCGGTATAATCACCACGCTGTTGTGCCGGAGGGGCGGGCGGCTGTTGACCATGAAGCTCTTGAGCGGGAGTACGACGTGGCTGACGCAAGAATCGGGATCATCGGCGGTTCGGGACTCGGGCAGGTCTTGGCCGAGCAGGTTGGCGGCAAGCAGGTGCAGGTGGAGACGCCGTTCGGGAATCCGAGCGGCCCGATCCTCCTGACGCGATGGGCGGGTTCAGATATTGCTTTTCTCTCACGTCACGGACCCGGCCACCTGCTGAATCCCTCAAATGTGCCGTATCGAGCGAACATCTACGCTCTGAAGTCGTTGGGAGTCACGCACATCGTGGCCAGCGGGGCGACCGGCAGCCTGCGAGAGGACATCGAGCCCCGCCATCTGGTCATCTGCGATCAGGTCATCGACCGGACCTTCCGTCGAGAAAGCACCTTTTTCGATCGCGGTATCGTGGCGCATGTTGAGTTTGCGGAGCCTTTCTGCCCCAGGTTGCGAGCTTTGCTCAGGTCGGTCGGCGAGAAGATCGGCGCTCGCGTCCACTCGGCGGGAACCTACGTATGCATGGAAGGACCGCAGTTTTCGACGGTGGCCGAGTCGCGTATGTATCAGCAGTGCGGCGGCGACCTGATCGGCATGACCGCGATGCCCGAAGCCAAGCTTGCCCGCGAGGCCGAAATCTGTTACGCCCTGATCGCCTTGCCCACTGACTACGATTGCTGGCGGCCTCACGAAGCGGGCAAAGATCGTGAGGCCCTGCTGCGAGAGATCATTGGCAATCTCAACGCCGTCACCACCAACGCGATCGAGCTTTTGCGGGCGGCAATGCCGGCGCTGGCGGGGCAGATCGATGCCCCTTGTGCCTGCCGCGAGGCCTTGGCGATGGCCATCTGGTCTGACCGCTCGCGTATCGCCTCCGCGGACGTGGAGCGACTCAGCCTGCTCGTTGGCCGGTACTTCACGTGATTGGGGGCGGTGGCTGCGGTACCCATCAGGTGAATAGGCCCATGGATCGTCAAATGTATCTCCGTCGCCCGCAGCAATTCTTGTATTTGAGGTTGCTCCCGCACGGACATGGATCGTTCCGCGAGACGCGATGACCGGGCGACAGCCTGCCCGGGCGAGACGGGGATAAGTCGTGACCTTCGTCCCATTCTCCGGGGTCTTTCCCGGGCTCGACATACCGAATCCGGCAGGATGTACGGTGCTTGAGCGCCGCTGAAATGATCAAGGTCGCCAAGGCGACCTCCTGTTCGAATGTTGCGTTTTTCGGATCGATGGAGTTGATATTGCCGCGATCGGCGTCGAGCTGATGCCAGATCTCTTCGAGGACTTCAACAGTAACGGGCAGAGCGGCGCCGGTGGTCATTGAAAACTCCGGCATGTCGACGATTCGGCTCGCCAGCAGGAGACCGGGAACCGCCATGCGACTGAACGACTCGTCCGCAATGAGCCGCCGTTCGTTTCGCAGCAAATCGACGGCCTCGATGCCGAGGGAGGGGGCAACGGCGGTCACTGCCAAAAAACGGTATTTGCTGTTGCACATGGCTTGGAGTGCCAGCGTCTCCGCCGACCCTTCGGGATACGGTGAGGTTGCGGCGAAACGTGAGATCACCGTAGCGCCCTGGTCGAGCCCGAAGAAGATGCAGTAATCCATCAGGACGTCCGTTTCGTTAATGTCGTCGAACACCAACGTGCCTCGCACCATCATGCCCAGCGTTCTTGCGCACGCGTCGAGCGTGTTCTTGGGTATCTTACCAACCAACCGGTTGGCCAGTTTGGAGGTGATCGCGCGGGTGCGGCGATACTCTTCCAGAAGCCGCGTGCACTCGGCGGCGGGAACTGGAGAAGGTAAAGGGCTGTGGCGGGCAGCCTCCACGCAATCGATCACGCCCCTCATTCCGTCAAGCAGAATGCTGCTGATGGACATTTCCGGTGTCTCCGTGGCTAGTAAACCCTGTCGGCCTCGCGAAGGATGTCTTTCCGTCGGTAGGTCGATCTGACCAGATCTTCATTTCGAATGGCAAACCGATTATCGATGTTTCTCACCTGTCTTACCGAGCCGTCGAAGCTGAGGATGTTGAGTTGCCGGGCCCTGTGATTGGTTCGCGTGTATGACGGGTCGATGGTGATGAGCGAGTTCATGTCCAGGGCCAAGGCCGTCGCCCGTTGCCCGATGCCGTTCAGTCCGAGTCTGTCGAGTTGTCCGCGACCGTCGGTCTCATCCAACTGCCGGTAGAGGAAGGAGCAGAACCCCGGAGCCATTTTCCGCATCAGGATCTTGGCCAGCTCCTCCACGGGGTCGTTCGAATCATCTCCTGGACAATAGAGAACCTCGGACGTGATGTTTTGCTGACAGAGGAGCAATCCCAGCGCCATCCTGGAGCGGATCGGCTCTTGCGGTCCGGTCCAGATCTGGCTGGTGGCCACGGTGCCGTCATTGGACTCCAGGATTCCGCCCAGACTCTGGACGACCGGACCGTGCGGAATGACGCGGCAAGCGTTGGCATAGGCGGTGATGCCCGTGCCGATTTGTCGCAGATTGCTGCCGCAGATGGCAAGGCGGGCCTGGTCGCGGACGCGAGACACGGCGGGCAGCAGGATCGCCACCAACAAGGCGATGATGGCAAGCACAACCAGCACTTCGATCAGGGTGAACGCCGGCCGGCGACATGTTCGCATCGCAGTTCCTCGGGGTCTTCTCGACGACCGGAAGCCAATTGTACCGTGTTGGGTCGCCGCCGCCAGTCCGTATTGCGTTGACATCGCCTTTCCGTATGGCTACGTTAGCACATGGCCGTGGATGGTCGGGATGGTTCCCACACGCCCTGTTATTGCCGCGAGGGGCGGCCCTTGCAGAAGGGCCGGTTCCGTTGCCTGCCTTGTTGCTTTTCTTCGCAGCAGTCGGAGGTCCTCGGATGAACGCGCATCGCAAACTCGACCGGCTCGTGGTCTTGGGTCTGCTCGTGCTTGGTGGGTGCGGCGAGGATTTCTGGGGCAGCAAGAAGCCGACTACCCGCCCGTCGGGCACGCTGCCCGACCTGGACGCCATGCGACGTTCTGTTCAGTCTGTCGCGATGGAGGGGACAATCGGCTCGGTGGCCAACCTGCAGGGGATGCGCTACATGCGGGTGCGAGGCTACGGGCTGGTGTGGGGACTGAACGGGCAGGGTAGCAGGTTCTGTCCTCCGGCGATACGCGAGCGGATCCTGCGAGACATCCGCCGGTTCCGGCTGGCAAACCCGCATCTGGAGAGGAATCTGACGGCGGAGGAACTGATCGACAGCATGAATACGGCGGTCGTGGAGGTCACCGGTGACGTGCCGGCCGGCGCGCAGGAGGGGACCGTATTCGACGTGGTTGTGTCGGCGGTGGCAACCAGCCCGGACGCGCGGTCGCTGGCCGGCGGGCACCTCCTGCCCTGTGAGCTCCAGATCCTTCAGGAAACCTCGCCAGGCGATGCGATCGAGGGGCGGACTCATGCCAAAGCTCGCGGGCCGGTTTTCACGAATCCCTTTATCGGCTCGAGCACGCAGCCTGCGGCCGACACCAGCCTTTTGGAGGGCAGAGTGATCGGCGGCGGCGTGAACACTCTGAAGCGCCGACTCGGCCTCGACACATTTGTCCCGTCCTATCGGACGGTTCGCGAGATTGCCGATGCGGTCAATCGTCGTTTTGTCGGTGACCCGAAGATCGCGGATCCCATATCTTCCAGCCACGTCGATCTGAGAGTACCGGATGAGTATCGCGGAAGGGAAGCTCGGTTTATCGAGTTGGTGATGCACTTGCCCTTGTCGCCGTCACCTGCGGTGAGAGAGATGCGTACCAAGGCGCTGATCAGCGCGTTGTCGAGTTCGATCGAACCGCCGGAGGACGCGGCTTTGTCATTAGAGGGAATCGGGCCTTCGGTGATTACCATGCTTTCGCCGCTCTACACGCATCCCCAACGCCAAGTGAGCTGGTACGCAGCCAGAACCGGTTTGAGACTTGGTGATGCCCCCGCCTTGGAGGTGGTTGCCCGCCACGCGAGAGACCCCAAGAGCCCCTATCGCATGCAGGCGATCCGGGAGATGGGTAGCTGCCGCCGAATGGCGTTGGCAACCACGGTTCTTCGAGAGCTTCTGGACAGCCCCGACACCTGGGTCCGCATTCGGGCTTACGAAGCCCTTCGAACGGCCGACCGGTCAGCCATGGTGTCCTTGGTGGTCGGCCGTGAGCCCGGGAACTTCATCCTTGACGTGCTGCCCTCGGCGGCGTCTCCCCTGATCTACGCGAGACGAAGCGAGGTCCGACGGATCGCACTGATTGGCGCGGACCAGATGTCCTTTCGGCTCCCGCTGTTTTACTCCAAGCCGGGCAAGCAGGTGACTTTGTCGGCCGCCGCGGGCGATCAGAAGCTGACCGTCCTTCGCAAGGAACTCAACAAGGTGGCGGGTGAGTTCAAGGTTCCGCTCTCGGTCGTGCAGATGACTCGTTTCATGGGCGAGGACCCGAGGATGGGGCCGGACAAGACGCCGGCGGGACTTGGCCTCGATTATGCAGCGGTGCTCGACGTGTTGTACACCCTTTGTCAGGATGGGGCCCTGAACGCCCGCATGGAATGGGAACAGCAGAGCATCGAGGACCTGATCGGCCCCCTACGGCCGAGGGGGCGCCCCGAATCTGATTTATGATCTTCGCCGCATTATCATGACCGATGTCGGTCTTTACGTTCACGTTCCCTTTTGCCCTCGCAAGTGCGGGTATTGTGATTTCTATTCGATTACGCCGGACGATTCACTGGTTGCCGGCTACATCGATGCGGTCTTGAGCGAACTCGATGCCGTTGTCGCTGAAGACCGCGTGCGTGTGGAGACCATTTTCGTCGGCGGCGGCACACCGACCATCCTGCCTGAGTCGTCTTTGGCCCGCTTGATGGAGCATCTGGCTCAGATATACCGGGTCCACCGCGTCGTTGAGTTTTCCGTGGAAGCCAATCCGGCTTCATTGACAGAGGAAAAGGCTTTCCTGCTCAGGGAGGCGGGGGTAAACCGCGTGTCGATCGGGGCTCAATCGTTTGTGCCTGCCGAGCTTGAGATCCTCGAACGGTTGCACCGTCCGGAGGATATCGCTGCCGGCGTCGAGCTGGCTCGTCGGGCAGGTTTCGAGCACCTCAATCTGGACCTGATTTTCGGGGTACCGGGTCAGACGCTTGACACGTGGAACAGGTCGCTGGGAGCAGCCATCGACTTGGGGCCTGACCATGTCGCGTGTTACGGATTGACCTATGAGCCAGGCACGCCTCTGGCTGTCCGACGCGATTGCGGCCAGATTACGCCCGTCGATGAGGAAGTCGAGACCGAAATGTATATGCGGGCCATCGACCGCATGGCCGAGGCCGGTTTCCAGCAGTACGAGATCAGCAACTTCGCTCGTCCTGGCGCCGAGTGTCAGCACAATCTCAGGTACTGGCGGAACCGGCCCGGAATTGGAGTTGGGCCGGCCGCAGCCAGTTACTTGAACGGCTGCCGGTGGCGAAATGTCGTCAGTGTGGAGGAATACATAGCCAGGGTTCGGGCGGGGCGGAGTACGGCGGTGGATGTCGAGTGTCTGACCCCCGTTGAGCGGGCCGGAGAAATTGCCATGCTTCGGCTTCGCACAAATGAAGGTATTCTTTGCGAGGAATTTCGAGCGGAAACCGGCTATGACGCGCAAGAGTTGTTCGCTGAGGCCATCCGGAGTCATTGCAGGGCCAAGCTGCTCACTGCCGACGATGACCGGATCGCCCTTACCCGAAAGGGGCTGCTTGTGGCGGATGCCGTGATCCGGGACTTTCTCAAGCCGAGCGGCTGCTGAGCGTCGTGGACACCGATGGCCGGGCGGCCTGCTTGTGGGAGGTTCGGCAGGCGTCTGTGAGTTTATCGAGACAGCGGAGGCTGGCCGTCCGGTCGGAGGGTTACGGGCCGAACGTTCTGACATTTCCCACTTGACAGTCTTTGAAGCTTCCGGCCTAATGTTGCACCAACGCGCACCGGTGAGTTGTCGCGCCTTGGTCTGCGACGACGTGTTGCGGTTTGTGCCAGTGGCCCCGATGTGCGGGCACACATCAGCAGAAGGAGATACATATGGCAGCGTGGAATATCTTGGGTATGGCAACGTGGAATATCGTTCTTATTGTTGTGCTGGCCGTTCTTGTGGTTGCGCTGCTGATCATCAAGAAGAAGCAGCAGAGCTAGTGCCGTCTTCGGCGGATCAGTTGTGCACCGGCGAGCAGGTTACTCCGCGTCGAGGCGGACGCTTCGGCTGCGAAGGCCCAAAGCCGCCGCGGGCACCCGCCGAATTGCCGAAACTCGGCAACCGCAGCAGGCGCTAGTGTTTTCGCCGCCCTGCAAGCGACTGCAGGGAAAGGATTGGCAGGACTGAATGTCGAGCGGGCTTCTCGCAGTGCGGGATTGCCCGCTCTTGTTATCGGGCCTTTTGACTCTCCAGACCTTCCCAGCAATAGCCGATAACTTCGTCGAGCCGAGGGCAGCCGACCGTATGCCCATGGTGGGGCAAGGTGCGGCGCAGCGTTGTGGACGTCAGCGCGGGTGCGCGGTGATCAAGAGGTCAGTTGCGGCCTGTCGGCTCGGCAGGTGTTCCTGATGCGCGTTCTACTGATCCAGCCGCCCGTCGACCTCTTCGACCACGATGAGAAGCAGTCGATGCCTCCGCTGGGACTGGCCTACATTGCGGCCGTTCTGGAGCGGGCCGGCCATGAGGTTGCCATTCTTGATTGTGTGGTGGCCGCGTTCCAGCGTCTTCGTCGGCTGCAGGACGGACGACTTCGACACGGTCTGGATGCAGAAGGGATCGTCAAGGAAGTCTGCAGGTTCAAACCATCCCTTGTCGGCGTGTCGAATCTCTTTTCGGCCCAGTCGCAGGCCGCGCACTTTGTGTGCCGTCTTGTCAAAGAGACGGACCCGGCAATCGTCACGGTGATGGGCGGGGCTCATCCTTCGGCAGTGCCCAATGAGGTGCTCGGCGATCGGCACGTTGACTACGTTATACAGGGTGAAGGCGAGTTGGCGATGCTGCGTCTGGCAGACGCCTTGCAGCGGGGCCGTCGTATTCCGGATGACCCATCGGGCTTGGCTTTTCGCGAAGACGACACGATTCGAGTCTGTCCGCCGGGGCCGCGGCTTGTCGATCTGGATTCGCTGCCCTTGCCGGCGCGTCGTTTGTTGCCGATGCAACACTACTTCCGGTATCGGGCGCCGCACGGCACGGTGGTTCGGCGGCACCCGTGCACCAACATGATCACGTCGCGAGGTTGCCCTGCTCGTTGCAGCTTCTGCAGCATCCACACCGTGTGGGGTCGCAGATTTCGCTGGCACAGCGCCCGCCGCGTCGTGCAGGAGATCGACGTTCTGGTGCATGACTACGGCGTGCGGGAGATCCAGTTCGAGGACGACAATCTCACGCTCAACAAACCGCGCATGCGCGAGATCTGCCGGAGGATCATTGAACGGCGATTCGATTTGTTCTGGACGACGCCGAACGGCGTAGCCACGTGGTCGCTGGACGAGGAGCTGTTGGCGCTGATGCGACATGCCGGCTGTTATCACGTTGCGATTGCCGTGGAGTCTGGCGTTCAGGATACGCTCGATCGGCTCATTCGGAAGCCGTTGGACCTTCGCAAGGTTCCGCCGCTGATCCGGGCGGCCCGCGCGCTGGGCATGGGGGTTTCGGCGTTTTTCGTCGTCGGTTTTCCGGGCGAGACGCGTGCCGATATCGAGAAGACGTTCGACTATGCGATGAACCTGGGTGCCGATCACGTTCATTTCTTCACTGCGACGCCGTATCCGGGAACGGATCTGTTCCGGCAATGCGTGGAAACGGGTTTGTTGAAGGCGCCCGTGGATTATGCGCAGCTTCGCGTGGGACACCCGATGTTCGATACGGCCGAGTGGAGCGCCGACGAGCTGGTCGCGATGACCCGCGCGGCCCAATCCAGGTTTTACCGCCAAACCGCTGTTCGACGGCCGGTGCGATTCGCGGCCACCGTTGCCCGGAAGTTCGCCCGCGAACCACGTCTGACCACGCGCAGGGCCTGGAACGTGCTTTTTGGGAGGCAAGGCATCGATATCCGCAGCGGGGGACCGGCCGCCGAGGCGACGCCGTTGTCATCGCGGACTCGCCTCGGCGAAGTGATGGAGGAGACCCCTTCGATGCCTGAGGGCGTCGCGCCCGGCGGGACGCGGAGCCTGAATCCTTGATGAACATGGGTGGCAGACCGAGCCGCCGAAACGCCCGACGTGCTCGGACGGTCAGTGGAGCCGCGACGGGAGCGAGGAAACCGCGGAGGCGGGGATACCCTTGCACGAGGCCCTGGGGGGCTGCTGTAAATGCATGCCCTGTCTAGAATATTTATACATTTTTACCTTGTCTACGCGGTCTATTAACACATTGGTCTAGCTTGAGCTACTAGCAGGCTCTTTTCGACAAGGCGTGGTCATCCCTGCGGCTCAGGTCGGCGGGGCTTGGGTTTGTTCCGCCATGACTATGGTCGGACCGTTCGTGACGCGAGGAATCCGGCCAGCGGACGGCGAACGGGGCAACCAGCAATGACGATGCATGGACGAAGGAGTGTGAAGCACGAATGAATGTTGGGTTTGTTTGGCGATTTGATTGGTGAGCGAAGAGGATTCGGTTGGTGACCGGCGATGTATCCATGGTCGCGCTGCGCGTAATGCGTTTCACGTGCGAAGGTTGTGGATTACATGGGCTGAGGGATGGCGAGGTTGCACAGATCATGGCGTTTCTCCCCTGGCCGGCTGCGGGATCAGTTTAGTTGAAGGCCGTGATCCTGCGCGGTTGGCGCGCAGGGTCTCCGCCGGTGTTATCGGGAGGGAGAACACGGGGGGTGCTCCGGAGGGGGCGGTTGGAGCGGAGCGGCGGCGAATTGCGGTTGCGCTTGATGTTGGGTTTGTGTGACGCGGGGGAGCGGTCAAGGTGGCGGCAGGTCGGCGCCCTGCTTCGTCGGGGCGACTTGGCGGGGCTGTGACCTGCCCTACCTGCTTCAGGATTCGTTTGGAGGCGCATGCCCACGCAAGGCCGTGGGCATGGCACCCGGCGGACCTGCCCTACCTTCTCGCGGAGGATTGCAGTCGTCATGAATGCTGAATGCGGAAAGGATTCCGCAGGGGATGCGGCCCGGAAAGGATTCCGGGC
>ERZ795050.4124-NODE-4124-length-13636-cov-7.827774_pt1 | contig 13636 bp, 10 predicted proteins | sample MGYA00375134_ERZ795050 | MGnify/ENA primary metagenome ERZ795050 (study PRJEB30179, sample SAMN05720221) | activated sludge metagenome | isolation source: Anaerobic digester | place: Japan | collected 2015-05-26 ... | reverse complement strand
GTAGATACCGATATTGTGTTCCGTGGTATAAAATCAGAAGCGGATAAAAAAGCAGAGTACCTTAATGCTTGCCTGAATCCGGTATACCTTGCAGATTTTACGGTAACCTATAAAGTAGAAAAAGGCGATTACATTCTTAATAGTAAGAAAAAAGGTAAAAAAGAAACGAAATAGGGGCTATTCATTTAAAAAAATAAGGGAAGAACATTATATTCTATATGAGTAAACCTATTCAGGAGAAGATAGTTATGACTTTACAAGAAGCCAATTTATCGCAATTACTTTACTATATGGAGCGACATGACACAGGGACAATCAGTGCTTTTCGGTCTAAATTTACTCGAAGGCAGAATCAACAGAGAAATCGTCGATTGCTTGCTCAATTGTTTGTTAAGGGATACATTGTTATTTCTGTAGATGGAATTTACGTAGAAAATTTTGGAACTGATAGAGCAGTTGAAGTTGCAGAAGATACCTTTTTTGTGGTTGATTCCAAAGATGAGGGCCATTTGGAACGGGATTTACGAGGACTAGGGGAAGTATATGACCAGGATTCCATTCTATTTATTCCTAAGCCAGGGAATGAGGCCTATCTTTGGGGAACAAATCATACAGGGTATCCTGGGTATGGGAATGTGAAAAAATATTCTACCAGACACATGGGTAAAGTTAACACCTTTATGACTAAAAAAAGAGGACGCCCCTTCTTTTTTGAATCAATAAATCGGGAAATCCCAAAACCAGGTAGCAATCTTGGATGGGCTGCCATTCATGCTATTAGTACCATGGACTGGCGGGAGATTCCTTTATAATAGGTTTATAAGGAATACTATGGAAGCAGCTGGTTTTTGGTATCGAAGGGGGAAACTCTTTGATATTGGGTCTAAGAAACATATTACGTATATCCTGGAGTCCCCTGAAACCTTTGGATTAACCCCAGAGCATGTTCGACAGGTATATATTGATTTTAATGAAAAATTTGGTTTTGAGGGAAAAGCTCGAGAAGCTTTAATTAAGGAAGTATCTAAAAATGGATGGATTCGGGTTAGGCATTATGTACGTCCCCGAGACTATTGGTCCATTCAGTATGATAGGTATGACCTTAGAGAGAAGGATTTAAAAAATCTGGTTGCTTTTCTAATGCTGGATAAAGGCATCATGAGAAAAGATGATGAAATCATTCTATTAGGATATGAAGATGGGTCTCAGTATGCTTATACGTTCATGAATGGGGGTGCCTCTAAATTCTTACAAGAAAGGAAAATCCCTAAAAAAAGAAAAATTATACAGATAAAAAAGTTTTCTCAGTTTAAAGAGGATGATACCTCTGCTAAACAGCAGGGGGCTATTATCAATCCCGTTACCAAAATACGATTTTCGTTCCCTTCAGAGCTAACAGGCTATACTAATGTGTATAGTCTTAATCAAATTCCTCATGGATTGCTTACATTTTTTGGAAGAGGAATAATAACTCCCTCTAGGGAAGTTCGTGTGGGAAGAGCGGATTCTACTCATGTAAAGTTGGCTATGGGTCTTTCTGATGCAAAACGTTTTTACTATGGGTACAGTAGAGACACTGGAACAGTTTACATTGTTCCTAAAAACGCTATGGATTCCAATTTTCTTAGGAAGAGAGATAATCTTATTGCCATATTAAGTGCCATTTTTGATAGGTACCCCTTAAGAGTTCCTGCGGGGCATCGAATGGTACTTGCAGAGCGTCGCAAATATATCTTACAATTTTTGGAAGAATTTTTAAGAAATTTGTAAACCTAAGTTTGTAAATTGATTATTTATTTTTGCAAGGGCTTCTTGTTGCTCTTTTACGAGATTTTGGGAGCTATCAAGCTTTTCGGGTTCCCAAATATCAAATGCTATAGGATGATACCTTCGCAATAATTCTATTGAACCTGCAATAGCGTCGGTAGCATCCTTTGCATAAAAGCCAATTAAGGATTTATCCCAATTTAAAGAACCTGAAAGAATTGTTGGCTGAGAATCTTCATGGTCAACTTTTAATCTTCCTGTTTTAGAATTAGGCTTTACCAGTTTAAGGGATTTGAGGTTATTCTTAACATGTAAATTTCTTCCAATTGCAATTCTTCCAGTATCTATTAAACTTAATAAGAAAAAATAAGGGTCTGTTGTTAAGTCAACAGAAAGTCGTTCCACCTCAAATCCATGGGAGCTCAAATATTGCATGGATGATTCTGATTGAAATTGGTCAAAAGAAACATGAGAAATAATCATATTTCCCTGGTCTCGTAAATCCTGGATGAATAGCTTAATTGCTTCAAGGTTAATACGACCTCCTTGAGGGGCAATAGGAATGGTAAAATCCACCACATACATTTGGTCGTCCGTATCTCGAATTCTTTCAACGTGAGAACACGCAATGCAGGAAACGTCATGAGCAACTGATTGGTCTACTGAAATACAACGGGGCAGATACGGTTTATACCAGAATTCTAATTTTCCTGCTTTTTTTCTAAAAAAGGTAGATACCACCTGATTCCATATCAATTGGGTAGGAGACTCATCACTATTTGCAGTAATATGGGTATATATGTTTCGTAAGTTTGGATTAAAAATCCGTTCTATTTTAGAATAATCATAAATAAGTGCATCTGCGGACCCTGACGGAATACCTGCACGGTCTTTTAATGCTTTATAAATATCATCGATAAAAAATTGTTTTAGTTCCATAGGAACTTCTAATACTTTTGTAGGATTTAATGGAGAAGTATCCTCATCAGGCTCAATAATTCGGGGTGGTTGGCCTTTACCCCCAATAAATACTTTAAATGTTTTTGACATATCGTAGTCATCCAATTTCCATTCCCAGGAGCTACCCTTAACAATATAATTGGTGGGGTCTTTATTTGCCTGATTCACAATATATTCGTCGATGGGGCTATCAAGCGTGTTAGGAGATGAATCGAGAATACTTCGTCCATAATAGTTTCGCTTCATACGGGATTCAATACGGCTTTTGAGGTCGTTGAATAATCGCATAATATATTCATCACTTTTTCCAGCATCTCGGAAGAATGATAATTCAGTCATGGTACCGGTAACTACGGTAAGTCCTAATAAGTTTTGTACATTGGATACCAATTTAAAATTGGCCCCATTGCTAAATTGAATAGCGGATGTAGGAACTGCCGTTGTCCAAAATATCTTATCAATTTTCGATTGTCGTTCAAACTCCTGGTCCCGTTTTATCATACCTTCACGGGTATGTACTTTTTCAAAGAAAGGAGATGCCTCAAGAATTGCAAGCATTGGTTCCAAAAGTAATTCTGAAGACTTTTTAAGAGAATAGGAAATAAGTAACTGTGAAAGAATAGAAGCGGGGTTTAGTCCAAAGTATTTATAGGGATTCCGCATTAAGGATAGATGGATACCAATATAAATATTGATGAGGGTTGATAGATATGATTTCCCCCAACCAATACAAGGATATAGAACAAGGTTTCGATATGGTTTTGAGGGGTCCATAAATTCTTTAAAAACAGTTTTTACACGGTCATAGGTTTGAAGGGCAGCTCGCCCTAAGTATTTTTCTGTAATGAATTCCTCAGGGGATGGAGGTTTATCTCTAAAGTTAATACGCCAACTATTTGCAATTAAAAATGCTTTTTGCTTCTCATCCAGCATGGGGTTATCAAGAAGAAACTGCAAGGCTTTCATGATAACATCTAGTGTGAGTGCTCTGTAATCTGTTCTTGCCAGGACATCATCGTCCCCTGCAATAAGGTCAATCAGCATTGATTGCACATTTAATAATTCTTTTTCTGAAATTTTTTTAGATTTACTCAATTTGTACCATCCTTTTAGAAAAAAACTACTAATTATATAACTTTATGTATAATTAGTATTATAAAGTTAAATAAGGCTTTCGGTAAGAGTGTTTTTACATAACACTTGATAGCCCACAAACAATTATCCTGTCCGAACATGACAAAGGAGAACAGAACAAATGAAACCTTCTGTCCACAAAAAACCTATTCTTCAGAAGAAGAAATTCAAGGAAGCAGATGAAGAGCTTGATATCAATAATCAGCCTCCTGCCCCACAGCCGGTAGATATGCCACAAGCAAATTCTCAAGCAGGTGCTGCCCCAGCGGGTACCCCTCCGGTTACTCCAATGCCCCAGAACCAAATGGTAGCAAACCAAGCGTTCATCCCGCCTCAGCCTGGAATGATTCCCACAGGATGGACATTCCCTCAGAATACCCCTGAAGCAAACACTATGCAGACTGGGGATGTAAATACTCCAATGGACCCCAATGCCCCTGCTCCAGGAGCTGGAGAAATTGATGGCGAACCCATTACTAATGAAGAAGCACAGGTGATTTCTGAGTATCGAAAATGGAATAAAAAACGACAACGGGAAGCGTTGAAAAACAAACTTGCAAAAAAATATATGAAAGAAAGTGAACTTGAAGATGAGGAAGAATCCGAAGATATTCCTGCTGATAAAGAAACCGTGATTGTTAAAACTAATCAGACCCTTCCTGAAGAAGATATGAATTCTTTTGACGATATTGATGCCCTCTCTGATGAGCTTAAGCAGGTTACTGCGGACCTGAATGCCTTGTATGTAGATATGGGCGGGGATATTGAAGATGTACTTCCTGATGATGAAATGCCAGATAATGAGGAAGATATCGAAGAAGACGAATACGATGAAGGGGATGAATATGCTGAAGATGATGAGTATGAGGATAGCGAGGATTCAGAGGAAGATATTTCCGAAGAAGATACTTATGAAGAGGATTCTTTTGAAGAAGAGGATATCGGCGCTGACGAAGCTTCAGAAGATGTTGACATTGAAGATGAACTAGAGTCTCATCGGATTCCTGCATATCCTGAATCCAAAAAACGGAAAGTTCCTCAGACAAAGAAAGCATTCAAGGAAAAAGAAGATAATGACCTTGAGGACGATATCAATTTAATGGATGACTTTGCTGAAATTGATATTACTAAAATTCGGTATCCCTATGGGTCTGACGAGGATGAAATTGATACTGATGACCTTGAAGATAAGGATGTTAGTGCTGTAGCAAAGGATGACTTTGATGCTATAGAAGATGAGGAACTGGATAGTGATGACGTGGATGAGGATGATTTGGATGATACTGAAATTGATGAGGAGGACCTTAAAGAATTCTTGAAACGTCGTTCCATGCACAAACGAGTTAAAGAAGAAGCCGATAAGAAAGTGCTTGCTACAGGGGAATATGAACTTGCAAATCCTGATGCAACCATGGAACTTGAGGGTGACCTTGATGAAATCCTTGAAAAGGAAAAGAAGCTTCTAAAGGCTCGTTATGAAGCTAAGAAGGAAAGTGTCAAAAAGGACAAGAGTCCTTCTGAAAAATTCCTGGAATCCTATCGTCAGAAGAAATCCTTAAACTTCAAGGAACTTCTGAATAAGGGTCTTCTTGGCTAAGAACTAATACGGCATAATGAGGAGACTGGTGGTAGGTACCACCAGTCTTTTTTTTGATAAACCGAAAGAAAAACTAATTAAAAAATCCTTTTAGGGAGATTACAATGAAAACATTAGATTCTTTTTTAGAAGAATATGGTGGTCCTGCATTCATGAAAGTATCTTTTAGGCCAGGAGCCCCAGTTACATCAATATTTGGTTTTGATTATGTATATGATACTGTTCGATTTCATAATGCTATAGACAGGGGAAATTTTGGTAAGCCCCCTGTAAAGAATCCAGTATATACTCCTTTTGCTGGGTATGCAACGTGGATTCCAGATATTGCGAGCTTTGGAAGCCTCTTTATTCTGGAAACAGAATATGATTTTTCCGTGAGAATTGCCCACATGGAGGCAATTACTTCAGAAGTCCAGGAGGCTGCCATTAAAAAGACATTAATTCCCGCAGGAATGTATATTGGGGAAGCTGGAAATAAAGGGTATAGTACAGGTATCCATACTCATACAGAAATTGTTTCCTTAAAAGAAACAAACCTCATTCTTGATAAACTTATGAGTATGAAATTTAGGGATATTCATTATTACTTTACGTATTTAGACCTTCAAAATTTTGTTGAAAAAAATAAGTTATCTCTTAAAGGAAAGAGTCCAGAGGTTTATTGGTCTGAATATTGTACTCAGAAAGGGATTGTCCGAGCTAATGACTATATCTGTGTTCGTAGAGATTACCTGAGTAATACAATTAGAACATTTTATAGCTCTTGGGCACTTTTTGGCTTTTAGAAAGCGGGTATTTATTTTTTAAATAAGTGCCCAGGGTAGACAACCGGTATGAAAGAATCTGATATTAACACTATTATAGGGCGTTCTTTGTCATGGGCATTTAAGCCTCCAGATGGGCCTACTCTTAAGGGATATAATCCTTTTGATGGCTTCGGAGCTTTACGAGGGGATATAAACTCACAGGGGTTTCCAGTGTATTGGGAAGCTAAACATTTAAAAAAACCAATGTCTTTTAATTTTAATCATTTGAAAAGTCATCAGATACAAAACTTAGTTTCCCTTAAAGAAATTCTTCCTAATAGCCTCACTTTATTTTGTATATGTGTAACCTATAAACGCACAGAACACCGCTTATATATATTTCGAGACCCCCATTATATTCTTATGAGAAAACAGGAGAAACGAAATATATTAAAAAAGGAATTTGATGCTCGAAGAAATTATTTACTAATTAAAAAGAAATATATTGATTTCTCCAGTCTACTTTATATGCCTATGGAATGGGAATATGAAGGAGACAACGAGTACATACCGTAAAGATATTATGATAAGGAGAACCTATATGACGTATACTTTCAAATGTGATAACGGGCACCTGAAAGATGTAGAGGCCCCTATTACTGAAGGGCCTCCTAAAAAAGTAATTTGTGAGGTATGCCATAAGGAAATGCATCGAGTTTGGGGGGCCTCTATTCGGATACCAGAATATATGAAAGCTACTTCTGAGGGAGATTTACATACTACTATTTCCGAGCGAATGAAGCATCCAGCTCGTCCTACTGGAAAAAATAAAATATACTATTAGGAATATACTATGAGTGATTCAAGCGACAAGAAGAATCTTCCCCCTCAATCCGCAATAAAACAACAAAAATTCACCAATTTTTTATCGTCTCTTTTTGGATGGAGACGAACCCCAAAAAAAGATAAAAGTGGCTTTTCTACTGCAAAGCAAGATATTCAATTTGTCTCAGTCGATTTAGATTCTGAGAAACGAACTATCCAAACTCTTATAAATAATACATTGGGGAGTGGAAAGCTTTCTTCCAAGTTGGAAGAATTATTTAATAGTTGGCTTCAAGATACTTCAGATTCTATTACAGAGATTTCTGACCGATTTAAACGAGTTGACCAACTTACGTATGCTGCCCAGAATGACCCATTTATTGGGAGAATAATAAAGTTATATGCTGATGAAGCGACACAGCTTGATGTACAAAATCATTTAATTCATATCGAAACCCCTGACCCCCGTATGACCCGTACAATGTATGATTTGTTAATTCAATGGGGAATTACGCAACCACGAGTACGGGCAGCCATTGCGCAACTTGCCCAATATGGTGATTGCTTTTGGGCAGCAAGTATCCAGGAGCATGGGGTTGAAAAAATTATACCATTAAAACAATTAGATGTTACTGCTCGTTTGGAGTTTAGCCCCGCAGAGGCACTTGAACGGCTTAAACGGCAAGATGGTTTTAGTGTGATGGCCTCAAAATTTTCCTTAATTCAGGATATGCTCGATAGTCTGAAGGAGACAGGGGATTTTGCCGATTTATTTAATAAAAAATTATTTGGGTACGTTATTTATAATGACCTTGTAGTTCCCCCATGGAATATCGTTCACTTTCGAGTAGATGCAGATGGCAGTGAATTCTATCCGTTTGGGGTATCCCCTATATTAGGGACGCTTGCACCCTTTAAGCTAACAGCTTCTACAATTACCCTGCAATCCATTGCTCGGGTTTTAAGTTTCCCTGTAACACTTTTTAAGGTTAAAACTGCAAGTGGAGCTGATGAGGCTCGCCAGTTTAATATGGTAAACAGGGTTCGAGAGGAGTATGATAATATAGGCGTAAGCCCCGCAGGTGGTAATACCGAAGTATATACCGTTAATACTAAAATATGGATGCCTGACGGCTTAATGGATGTAGATGTCAAATCCTCCCAAGTGGATATTGGTTTTACTGGTGATATCGAAATGTACCAGGACCGTACTGCAGTAGCAACAGGGGTACCAAAAGGGTATCTTGTCCAGGAATGGGGTGGATTTGGAAATAGTGCTATTTCTCTGGTAGAACAGTTTAAACCATTTGCCCGAAGTACCTTCTCCTTGCAGAGCGCATTCCTCGAAGGTCTTTCCTATTTATTTAGACTTCATTTTGCACTTACGCAAACCTTTGATCATACAATTCCTTTTACACTCTCCATGAATTTCCCTGCGGAGGAATCTTCCTCTGAAAAAAACTCTGCCCGTTCAGATTCTTTGGAAATGGCGGCCTATATTCTTGACCTTATTCGTACCGCAATTGGCGCTGATGAGGATGAAAGCCTCCCTATTGATATTGTACGAGATATCCTTGCTAAATATACCTTTTTAGACCCTACTGATATTGTGAAATGGACTAAAACTGCTAAATTCTTTAAGAAGCCCAAAGATGAAGAGGAAGACGGGCTTGGAGGGGATTTTGACCTTGAGTCTGATTTTGGAAGTTCAAGCGATTTTGATTTGGGAGATTTAGGTGGGGGTGAGGGTTTTGGAGAGGAAGGCTTCGGAGAAGAAAAAAACTTTGAAGAACCAAGCTCCAATGATTTAGGTATTGATAAACTTGATTTTGGTGAATCCCTAAAAACAAGAAAACGACTACGGGAAGAGCGTTTACGAGAATTATCAAAACGCTATAAGGAAATTAAGTATCCTATTTATTTCCAGGCATTACGAGAATTCTCTATTACAGAATTTGTTCGAGCGAGGCGTCATGTGTATGTTAATTTTTATAATAAAGAGGAGCCCCAGTCTCTTATGCTGGAGAAATTAAAAGCCTCCGGTAAAAATGTTAAAGGAAGAAAACTTTCAGAAGCAGTTACTCTTACTGAAGTTATTGAAGAAATAAAAAAAGCTAATGCTGTTACTTCAACAAAACCTTCTGAGGAGGAGACTACTAATTAAAAGATAGTGAAGGAGATAGTATGCTTCAAAAACTTGTTGAAACCGTATCAATAGACCCTCGCCTTTATAAGGAACGAACTCTGGATGCTTCCCTACGGGAAAAATTACATATATTTATGGAAAATCAGCACCTTCAGGAAGCGGTTACTTCTGAGGTTTCTGCGTGGGAAGTTCCTATTAGTCGGTATGACACTGAAAATGCCAATGGAAGGATTTATCCCAGAAAACTTTGGGAGCGAGTTATCAAGGAACAGCGTCATATTTGGGAGGGGGCTCCTATGCTGGCGGACCATCCTCCAGAGAATAGTGATGGGGACCCCAGTCGTATTTGTGGTATTTGGCTGGAAGCTCGTATTAGTGATGATGGCTATGTATATGGTACATTTGTTCCTTCTGGGTCCCTCGGAAGGGATTTACAGGAACATCTGAAAAATGGGTTGCGGGCGGGGACTAGCTCTTCTGGATTTGGTGAACTTCTCCGAGATAATAAGACAGTAGACCCTGAAACCTATATGATTGAACGGTTAAGTGACTGGGTATTAACCCCTAGTCAGGGAACCTACTTTACCTATGAAGCTTCTACCAAAGAAACTAAAAATGCATCCGAGGGGCGCCTTGGAGAAAGTAAAAATGTAACATTTAGCACTGATGTCAGGGAGAACAAAGAAACCATGAATACCAAGGTTACCAAACTTGAGGAAAAGAAATTCCGTAAGCAGATGGAACTCTTTTTGGAAGATGCAGAAAAAATTTCTGACCCACAGGACCGTCTGCGGGAATTTGAAGAAATCCTAAGCTATTTCGAAGGGGGTGCAGCTCCTGAGCTTAAAGAAAAGGTACTCAATAAAATTGAAGAAGAGCGAATCCTTATTAAAAAGCAATTACAGGAAGCAGAAAAACTGCAACAGGATTTAGGTGTTAAGGACACTGAAGACCTTAAAGAACGGCTTACTAATATTGTCGAAGATGCAGAAACTCTCAAGGAAGACCTCGAAAATTGGAAAGGTATTGCCAAAAAATTACAAGAAAAATTGAATGCGACTCAGAAAGAATTAAATGCTCGTCCTACTGAGGCGTATGTACAACATCTTCAGAAAAAAATAAAAGAATTATTCGTTGAACAGGAAAAACTTGAAAAACTCAATGACCAGGAAAAACAACGAATTGAGGAATCAAAGAAAAAGATTGCTACTATAAAGGAAAAATTTACGCTTCAACTTAAAGAAAAGGATGCTTCCATTAAGAAAACCCAAGACCTTAATGTACAGATACTTAATAAACTGAAAGAACTCAAAAAGAAATATAAAGAGTTGCTTGAAGAAAAACTTGAAGTAGAACAATCTTTTGAATCTTATAGGGAAAAGGTAGAAGCTAAGCCAAAACTCCAGGAAAGCCCTGGTGCTGCCATTCGGAAATACACCAATTTCCGAGAGACTGATGCTATTGATTCTTATTGGGCAGATTTGGTATCCCGTCATGGCGAAGATATAAAGCCCTATGAACGGTCCATTCGGGGTGCAAAAACGTATCGGGAAGCAATGAATGCATACATGAAAGTATTACCGGTTCTGAATGAATCCGTAGACTACAATGCTGCAAGAATTCCTGAATCAGTGGCTATTCCTTTGGATGAACGAGGTGCTCTTCTGGAATCGGTAGGAGCTCATATTGAGGTGCCTTCTCTTGAAAAAAGGCTTCCCAAAGGGTGGGTATAATATAATTAGCAATTTTGAGAGCTTCAGCTTCTCAAAAATTATATACTAATTATTAGAGAAAACAGTGCAAGTTAAAAACGAAAATGCCCTTACAGCCTTCCATTGCTGTGCCCTGCTGTTAGTTTAACTACTAACCATAAAAGTTCTGTATATGTACGAACAATGTACGAATACTGTTTCCCTAAAAGAACTAAAGCACAATTAGTCTTTTGTGCAGTGCTTCTTTTTGCAGGCACACAATTTTAATAACAAAAATTATAAAAGGAAACTTTTATGGGTATTAAATCTAGGATTCAGGGGAACGCTCCGTTGAGTGACCCCATGGAAAAAATTTATCGGGAGGAACGGGCTTTCCGTGCCGACCGCCTTATTGAAAAGTGGTCTCGGGTTCCTGAAATCGGTTCTGGTTTCAAGAAAATGGAGGAGTCTACTGCTCGGAACCTGGCAATTCTTTTGGAAAACCAGGCTCGACTGATGTCTCGGCTGACTGAAGCACAGCTTGCTTCTGCTTTCCAGGGCTTTACGCCCGAAAATATGCTCCGTCTGGTACGGCTTGCCTACCCGAACAGTATCCGTGGTAAACTCTTTACCGAGTTCGCAATGGAAACTGCTCATGACAGCATTAAGTATATCCGTCCTGTATATACTAACAGCCAGACTGGTGGCTCTATGGCCGACCATACCTTTGGCGACTTGAATCTTGATGGTGCTAATGAATTTACGAGTGCAGATTATCGGAAGGCTATGTATGAAACCACCGAAGACCGATACGCTACTGAGCTCGTAAACGGTGCTGTATCCAGTCTTGGTGCTGCTGGGGGCCAGGGTGGGGGTACTGATGGTACTGGTACTATTACCTTCGGGGGTGGTGCATTTGGTACTGGTGGCTCCAATTATATTGATGGCTATGCTGCGGTTTTCTGGAAAAATGAGAAGAACCCCTTGGCCATTCAGGCTCGGAATGGTACCTGGTTCTATGGCAATGTAGTAAAGGAAGATGCTACCCATTACTACAAGATTAGCTCTATTGGTCCTAATGGTACTGGTGTATTTGACTTCACTATTCAGGAATCTGCGGATGGTTCCACTGAATGGGCTGCTCCGGCTGCTGATGTTTCTGCTAACATTCTTGCCTTCGGTAGGTATAATTCTGATGGTGACCTCCTTGGTACGTACCTTGGTGAAGTTGAGCTGGTCATGACTGATTATCAGTTCAGACCTCGGCCTCTCTCCCTTGGTGTAACCTGGACGAAACTGACTGAGCTCGTGCTTGATACTTCGTTTGGTGTATCCGCTGAAGAACTCCTTCTGGATTCTGCTGCTCAGGAAATCAAGAAAGCTCTTGACTTCCGTGCTGTACGGTTTGGATACGCTCATGCAAAAGCTCATGCTGCAGCTAACATGGTAACCTTCAATGCCGAAGCGGGAACTTCTACTGATGATAGCTATTTCCATACCGCTCAGCTCATTAAGCAGTCTATCGCTCGTATTGGCGACCTGCAGTTGAACGCCATTAACCGTGGTGGAGTTAGCCGGATTGTTGGTGGTCCTGCTGCTGTTACGTACCTTGCCCTGTATAAGGGCTTCACCACAAAGGGTGCTCAGCCTGCTATTGGTGGCCATCAGGTTGGCGAGCTGGATGGTATTCCTGTATTCAAGGTACCCAGCTCGATTATTCCTGATAATGAACTTATGACTATCTGGAAGAACGATGAAAATGAAGCTGATGTTTCTATCGCTTTCGGAACCCTTCTGCCGTTCTACAGCACTGGTCCTATCGTTCGTAAGAACTTCTATACCGAAGCTGGTATTGCACGGTATGAAGACCAGCAGGTACTTCAGCCTCGGTATCTTGGTCGCATTGTTATCAATGGAATTCGGGAAATTAGCCAGTAATGTAAGTTGAGTTAAAAAAGTTTTTAAGGGTCTGGTTCTCCGTGAGGACTAGACCCTTTTTTTATAGAAAAGATAGCAAGAAAAATGTTTGGTCTTTAGCCAAACATATGAATGGCTCATAATCTTTTCAATCTAATAATATTAACTAAATATGTAAAAGATACCAACTAATATAAAGAGAAACAAGGAAGGAACGAGCAGTGCTAAAAGCATACGAGTTTAGAGTCTTCCCTACAAAAGAACAAGAACAATTCCTTCTCAAAACAAACGGTCTTTGTAGACTGTATTGGAACACAGCTTTAGCAAGAAAACAAGAAGCTTGGGAAAATAATGAAAAATGGAATATTGGAACAGCTAAGAAAATATTTGAAGAATGTAAGCCTGAAGCAGTTGAATGGTGTAATGAAGTAGACAGTTCGGCATTAGCAGCTGAATGGAATAATATAACTTCTGCTTTCAACAACTTTTTCAAATCTTGTAAAGGTCAAAGAAAACTCAGAGTTGGAAAACCTAAATTCAAAAGTAGAAAGCATTCACAAGTCGCTATAACTTGGACGTCTATGGCAAAGCCTAAAATCCTAAAAAACGGGTATTTGTTTCTAACAAGAAAGTTAGGACCAGTAAAAGGAACATTTCATAGATGGGCAGAAGGTGATTTCAAGCACGCAACTATAAAGCAAACCCCTACTGGAAAATGGTTTGTAAAGATTTGTGCTGAAAAGAAAGATGAACCCAAAAACCAAAATGGAAAATCAGTTGGTGTAGACTGGAACTGTAGAGACGAAGATTTCTTAGTAATGTCTAACGGCACGAAAGTCAAGTGTCCTAGATT
>ERZ795050.4118-NODE-4118-length-13656-cov-6.672451_pt1 | contig 13656 bp, 20 predicted proteins | sample MGYA00375134_ERZ795050 | MGnify/ENA primary metagenome ERZ795050 (study PRJEB30179, sample SAMN05720221) | activated sludge metagenome | isolation source: Anaerobic digester | place: Japan | collected 2015-05-26 ... | reverse complement strand
TAATATCCGCTTTTCATGTTACTTATCTGCCAATCTTGCAAGAACTGCCTTATTTTATCTACAACTTGTGGTTGCTGTGGCTGTGGTTGGCTATAATTCTGACCCCTAGACGTGTCTGCTTGATTTTGTGCCATAAGCCGTCTTTCGTATTCGTCTCTTGATACATAGCTATTGGTACCGGGGTATTTATATAGCCCCCGTCTCATCATCTGTAATTCAAAATCAATTTCATTCATTATGCTCACCTAAAACTTAACATTATTCATTTTTACTTGGGGCTGTTTTTCTAGCGTTCCCCTTGATTCTTTTATTATTTGTTCCATTTTTGCAGATGCTTGTCTACTGTATTTTTGGTATCTAACAGGGTCGCTATAATAAAGCTCTCTTAAAGCCATAAACTTCAATACACTATGGTATTTTTCTGGAAAGTTTGGTTCATCCGTTTCTAATTCCATAGTCAATTTTTCCTCACCAGCCGCATTTTTAGCCCAATTATCTGTTATATATGCAACATGTACAGTATATACTTTATCAGGCACAGGATAGAACAATATTTTATCATTATATATTGTCCATTCAGAAGGGCATGCGTTTTCTGATGTGTCTTGTTTTTTAAGTGATTGATAATCTGGATTAAAGACCAAATCATGTGTATTCCCATCGCTATCGGTCAAATATAGTCCATTTGGAACAATAACACCATAGGTATGATTATAACTTTGTTGACCAACAACAGTGTTAAATGTAGTATCTTTTCTTCTGAAATTATGCGAATCATCTAAAAAAAACTCTTCTAACGCATTGTTTATCTCGTCAGTAATTTTATTATATTCATCGTCCGTAATTTCAGAAAAAAGGGTTGGTGCTTCACCAAGCTTTATCTTACTGACAGATTTTATTAATTCAAAATAATTCATACGTCAAAAACCAATTCTTGTATTGTGGGGGGTTCTTTTTCTCTAAGCTTTTCTATCTCTTCCAGTTCTTCTTTAGTAGCCGATATTATTTCATAATCGGGGTTAAGGGCAAGTTCAACCATTTGCTTGCCCTTTACATCCCAATTATAGCCTGTTTTTTTGTTTTTAACCTTCAAGGTTAGCCAATACCTCTTGATTTTCCTATTGCGTATACATAGCCGGTCATTCCTGTTTCAAACTCTACAACAAGACCGCCACCATCGTCTTTTTTGAATCTGGCTGATTCAATTTGGTCAATCATTGCAGGACTTGTATTGTCTCTTGCTGCTACTATAGTAATATCCTTGTTGCCAGCACCCGATGCTACAGCACTAGAATGCTCACCAGCGATTAGGGTAATTACCTTGTCCGAACCTGCGGTATTTTCAATTATCAATGTATTTTCAGTGCAAAGGAAGAAATCAGATATTTCGATTCCGTTTCCTACACCAGTGATGGCATCAATTGCCTGTTTTGTAATAGTTGCAACAGCGGACGGCGATGTGTTTGTCCTTACTGTTTTGGCTATTGTAACTTGTGTTCTTGCCATTTGTTAATCCTTTCTATATAACTTATCTACTGTTTTACACTGTTGTCTTGATTTTCAAGATTTAATTTTGCCTCAAGAGCTTTTATTATTTCTCTACTTTGTGTCAAGACTGAATTAAGGTTTTGTATTTCAAGTTCAAGGCGTACAAGCTGTCTTTCCTTATCTGCCAATATCAAGGCGTTCGCCGTAGCCTGTGATTCAATCATGAACTTTATTGCGTTATCAATCTGTTTTAGATTATCCATTTTTAAGGCTCTCCATGTGTTCTAATAACATCTTGAGTTGTACTAAGTGCCACGATTCAGGCTGTCCATTTTCTTTTTCTTCAAGCATGGAAATTGCTTCTTTTATTAAGCTTTCTGGACTTTCCATGCTTTCTTCTTTTCTAGGGCGTGCCATTATTATGTCCTTTCGCTGTCATTAACCTGCGCTTACTTTAATCGTTCCATTATCTAAATATAACTGACCGGCAACGGACGGGTCTGTTGTTGGAAGCGCAGTCATCTTTATAGAAGCATTGGACATTACAACCGCACCTGCCATTGTCGATGTTCCTGTAACTCCAAGTGTTCCAGCAACAGTCGTATTACCACTAGAAGCCGCTACTGTGAATTTGTCTGTATTGATAGCGATGTCGGAAGATGCACCACCAGTGATAGTACCAGCGAATGTTGTGTTACCAGTTAATGTTTGCGCTCCTGTTACTGCCAGTGTTCCAGCAACAGTCGTATTACCACTAGAAGCCGCTACTGTGAATTTGTCTGTATTGATAGCGATGTCGGAAGATGCACCACCAGTGATAGTACCAGCGAATGTTGTGTTACCAGTTAATGTTTGCGCTCCTGTTACTGCCAATGTCCCAGCCATTGTTACGTTTCCAGAAAATGCACCAGTTGTGGCAGATAATGCACCGGCTGAAACTGCCTTTGGTTGGACAACAGGCGATGCAGAACATGCGTAATGTGCTGTGATTGAAGGATTTTCCGTACCGCTCTTAACCACAGCAAGTCTTGCATGTGGGAAAATATTTTCAAAAGATATTACACCGTCTGGGGTTGTAGAACTAAGAGTTAATGAACCCGCATCTGTAATAGGGAAGAATGTTACACCATCGAAGGAACATTCAGGGGTTAGTACCAATACTGCATCTGCGGCAATATTGCTATTTACCGCAAACTGCCATGCGTTGAAAATGATAGACCCTGAAATACCCGTTACTGAATCGGAATTAAAACTTGCCGTTACGCTATATGCGCTTATATCGGCATCATTTATTTGTAAAAAACCTGATTTTCTTTTAGCCATTGTCGTTTATCCTTTCTGTTTTATATTACTACTGTGGGTTAAGACTTGGGTATGATGTAGGAAGTGTCATTAATTTGTCTGCTCTGTAGACCTTAATGCCGTAGTACGCATGACCTTCATAGAAATCGTCAGGACTTCCAACTTGTGTTTTATGTGTTATATTAATTTTTTTCTGTAACACATAAGCCATTGATTGCTTATCAAGAGTGAATAAAGGTCTGTAAATACCACCGGCGTTATACAGAGTATTTGACATTCTAATTTCAAATCCAGCTATTTTCCTTCCAGTTTTTCCGTTTTTGTATTCGTCTTGTGAAGAATTTGCGCCACCGAGCTTGAGTGCCTCAATACCAAGATACATGCAGAAATATGGGTCAAGGTATGCTATTCTACCCTGTTGGGGCCACTTATGAGCATCGGCTTGAGCTGCTGCGTATGCTAATACCCTGTATGCTGTGTCTTCGTCAATATCATAAGCATCACCAGCGGAAGGTGTTAATGGTATTCCAGCTTCGGTATAAAGAGCTGCCGCATCTGCCTCTGCTTGTAGTGCAAAGCTAGTTAATCCGCTTTTTGCCAAGGATTTAGCTAATTTAATTACATCTTTACCCTGAACTTGGTCAGCTTCTTTTAGTCTAAAAGGTATCTGAAAACCCTTGTTTACCTTTACCTTTTCTGTTGTCCGTGTTGGCGTTTCGTGTGTTGCATAGTCTCCACCGGTATAAGCGGAACCAGCTACGATAGGGTCAATAAGTACATCAATTTCATCACCCATGTTTGACACCTTGGATGAAAATTTCATTGTTGCGCTATCCAAAATAACGGCTTCATTTCTTAAAATTTCTTCGCCGCCATCCGCATAAAAACGGGGGATTGCTTCCTGTAAAAGTTGATTTGTCATGTTTTTCTGTTCCTTTCTTTTTTACAATAGTTACCCTGCAATAAACTTAGCTCTTTCTTTTGCCGACATTTTATTATACGCTTCCAGACTATCAATGGTGCTACTTGGCTTATTTTCCTTATCAGAGCCAGTTATACCGCCAAGTTTTTTAATTTGCTTATTGTTTGAATTTTCAAGTTGTATATCCTTTTTGCCTTGTTCTATGCCAAGATTATAGGCTTTTTGTGTCATAGCAGAAATATTTTTAATATCGTTCTGGAACATATTTATATCAAGTTCAATACCCTTTTCTTGATACTGTGCTACTGTACTTTCAAAGAGACTTTCTATATCTTTTTTAAGCTCCTCTGGTTGGTCTTTGTATTGTTCACTAATAAAGACAGATAGCGATTGCTTTGCGGATTCGTTATTAGCCTTAATCCAATTAATATATTTTTCTCTTACTATAGACTGTGCTTTATCTCTTTCTGTTTTTAGGTCTAATAATTCTGTAGTAAATAAAGCCGCTGCCTGTGGTGTTAGTTTTGATATATTGCCAGCTAAATCATTTACTATTGATTGGTATGCGTTAGCAAAGTCATTACTATTAATATCGGTAGGAATGTCAAAATATTTAGCCAGTAATTTAACTTCTCTGTTAAAAAATTCATCATTTACCTGCTGGTTTGCTTCATAAATTTCTATCTGGGATTTGTCAATCATACCTGTTTTTTGCTTTAACACATCCTTTGTGTCAGAAAGCTCTTTTTTAAGTGCTGAAATGGAATCAAGCTCTTGTTTTTCAAGGGCTTCTTGACGAGCTTTGAGGTCATTTTCTGCCTCTTCTACTGTTTTGTATTTTCCAAGAATTAACTGCGGCTCTTGTGAATCAGTGCCACTGTTTCCACTATTGCCATCTTCGTCTTGCTCGTCAATGTCTTCATCATCCAGAGATTCGTCAACCTGTAGGTCTTCATTTTCAAGGTTTAAATCGTCATTCATCTTCGTCATCCTTTTTTAATCTATCTGCAAGTTCTTTTTGTTCTTTAATTATTTCAAACTGTCTTTTTCTTCCAAGCATTATAGAAAGTGTTTGATATGCTTTTAACGGTGTCTCGATATTATTATAGTTTATATCGTCATATATTTCTTCTATTAGTAGTGCTTTATATTCATTATATCCACTGCTGTTGTACAGGTTGGATATTTTCTGTGCTATTTGGAACTTGAGCGCCTCCTGATTGCTGGATTGCGACATTCTGTTGTATCTCCTGTTGTATTAGTTCTACCATTCTTTGTTTTACCTGCCCTCTCTGCTCTTGTGGGAATTGTGATAAAAATTGGTCTATTTCATCTTGTACCATAAATGCCTTAGGGTCTTGTATTTCAAATGCTTGTGCGCCAAATTTCCAGAACTGTTCAGCATTAAACATAGGCTTTCCGGCTAATGCGTTTACAGCCTGCGCAAAAGGCATAAGTTCAGCAAGTCTAGCCTTTTGTTCAAGTATTAACTGTGAACTTCCAAGGGTTATTTCATGTTTTATATGCCTAATATCTGGCGTAACCCTTCCAACCTGTTCCCTTGCTTCGTTCTCCGGAATAAACAACAACTCCTCTGGCTCATTACCAACCCTAAAATCTCTAATCATAACAGAAACAAGTTCAATGCTTGGAATAACTGCATTACTTGAGAATCTTAATATTTCCCTACTGGCACGTGTACTTGCGCCAGACTGCATCATCTTGGATTGTCCAAGTGTTTGCTGTTTGTTAAGTTGTTCACCAATGTCAAATTTGGTAATACCAATAGCATTCTCCATTTTCTTTTCTATATATGCATTTATTTCAAAGTTTACAGGAACTTGTTTATATGAATTTATTTCTTGTGGCGGCGTTTGTTGCCCTGCTTTCCCTGCTTTCCATGTTAACACCTTTCCGCCACCACGTAGGTCTTGCTTTTCGCCAGATAATTGCCCCTCTGCTGCTAACCAGTTAGGATTGTTTGCCTGTCTTAGTGCCTCCAGTGTGCAATCAAAAATATCGCTTCCTTTTTGGTTGAGACCAACGGCATTTATTAATGGAGATAATCCACGTCTGGTTTTTTTATCTACCATTCCTCTATAGAACACAAAAGGACATCTACCATACGGGTTTTTTTCAAATCTTACTATATATTTTCCGCCAGCAACGGCTACAACAACGTCTTTATATATTTTGCCCTTTATTTTAATATCGCCCCAAAGCTCAAGTATCTCAAGCTGGTCGCCCTCTACTTCATTAAGTTCTTCATTGTCATAGAAGTAATCTTTTGGTTCATCATCTTCGTCTACCAACTCTCTTAATTCTTTTTCTTGCTGACTAGCAAGTTCTTTATAAAATTCTATTTCTAATAGCTTATCTACACTTAGATAATCTCTTACTATTTTTACACATTCAGAACTTTTATAATTTTTTATCCTACTAACATCAATAACAAAATGTTTTGGTTCTATCCAATCAACCATGACCCCTTTATGTTTTAAAACAGGCTGAAATGAATATGAAAATCCTTCCTGCTCATCTTCTGTTTCTACTCTTTCGCTATCATAATCTTCTGACCATTTATGAAATAAAATCCATTCGCCTTGTTTTATGAGGCTTTCCTTTAAACATTCTGAATACTCTTCTATTATTCTTCCGTTCTTTAATTCTCTTAGTATTTCTGCCTTTTTAATAGCCCTGACATTTCCAACTTCTAGTCCCTCTGGTAATTGTTGTGGTAGATATACATTAAATAATGCATCAGGTGATTTAAAAAGTGAATTATCAAATTGCGATACTAAAGCATCATACAATTCATATAAGTCTGGTAGTTTTCCATATAAATCTTTTTTATCTGCATAGTAAAGATGTTTTTCTACTTCTGCGTTTAATTCAAGCGTAGACTGTCTAGCTTTATCCCACTTAGCCCATCTTTTAGTAACAAAATTAATAGCATCCTCTGAATAATTATCTAAAACCTCTTGATAGTTATCAATATCTGGCATTAATATTCTCCGTATAAAAAAATATTCCCGGGATGGATTCGCACCATCTCCCACTTTTATTACTAAAAGGTTGGTTTATAGCATATTAGGCTACCGGGAATTATAATTATTCTAAACTAAAATATTTCTCATTATACTAATAGTATATCAAATTTTAATTTAAAATGCAAGTGGTATTTTTATAAAAACAAAATAATTATCCGAAAAGATTCCAATAGTAGTCTATTGCATAACTTGCAGCATGTAGTGGGTCTCTTAAAAATTTTAGTTTTGGGTTTTTCTCGATTTGGCTTGGGGTAAACGTATCTTTTATTTTTCTACTACCCGGAATATAAGACAATCTTTTGCAACAATATATTAGCCATGGACACCTTACGGGGTCTATGAAAACATGTGGTATTCCGTTATGGTCTCTAATGCGCCTATTCCAAGCAGCTATTCTATTTTCTATTGGTGGATTCTTGGCTCTTATTTCTAATTCTACCTCATAACCATGCCTTGTAAGAGCATCAATAATCTGCTCGTAGTTATTAAGTTCATTATCGGCTTTATCCTGTGTGCCAGAAGCATCGCCATTGATAATTATTTTTTCATTATGGTCTGGGTACCGTCTCAAAAACTCCTGAACGCTCTGCGATGTTGCAGAATTTTCAAGCACTAATTCGTCAAAATAGTACATGTTTTCGTCATCTTTATGCCCCAATATCCACGAGTTAGGGTCTCTATTAAAATCGCATGACATGTGTAGTGGTAATGAATATTTTTTACCATCCTTACCAATCTTATTATTAACATACGACAATGGGCGTACATTACTGTCTGATGAGTAAACCCACTTACCATCAACAAAATTACAGTTGTCAATAAATCCAATAGTAACAAGTCCTGATTCTTGCCTATCTGTGCTCAACAAAAACTCCTGTTGCCATGTCCATTCATCCATACAGCCATCACGTGTTTCTTTTAAAAACTGTTCTCTTGAAATATCCCAATCAGCGACACCAACTCTTTTTCTAATTCCCCATGCCGTTTGTTCTACATATCCCTGTTCAACAGCATCATTAATAGTTGTTCTGTGTAGAGACCATCCGCCTTTACCCTCTCTTGCTTCACTAACAAATTTATAAAACATTGTGTCTGTCTGATTATGGGTAGATAATATTCTCAACGGGTAGCCCTGAATAACAGAAGGATATGCAGCACGCCAAAGCTCTTCATCGCTTTTATGGTGTGCAAACTCATCTATTACTATCTTTCCACCTTTTGACCTAAATTGTGTAGGATTTGATGTTAAGGCGTTAATCCTTGCACCGTTTGAATAATTTATAGAAAAAGATTTTGTATCACCAGTACTATCTATTATCATCTGACCGGTAGTGCCAAATATAACATTCAAAGCCCTTGTAAAATTATCACAATAAATAATATATTCCCTTGCTGCTGATTCATCAGCCGAACTAAACCAAACATTTTGAATTTTTCCAGATATACAATCAATAACATCCTCAAATGATTGAACGTATGTAGCACCAATACGCCTTGATTTTTCCCATATTTTAAGACGGGAATCATCGCTTAACCATTTTTTTTGATATGGTAGCCAATGTTGATGCACGTTTTCCATTTAATCACCATTTTTTAGGATTAAAAGACACTGCTATTCTATAAATAATACGTTTCCATAATGGCATTTTAATATCAGTCATAGCTTGATAAAAAATATCATTAGCACGCTTAAAACTAACTTTTACAATATTACCATCGTATTCATTCTTAAATTCGTGATATTGACATAAAAAATCATGAACTATAGCGGGGCGAATATCATCACCAAACGAACCATCTACAAGTGCCTTTGTTACTTGAGGTTTTGAATATCCATCTGTTTCATATCCAAAGGGTACTATAATCTTTTCTGTTTCAGAAATTTGATACTCAAGAGGCGATAAAAGTCTAAACATTCCTGGCGCCACTTGACAATAGCTTATTTCGTCAATATCCTGCAAAAACTTACCCATACTAAGCTCCTTTAATTTTTAAAATATCTACACATATTGCTTGTTGTTCTGGGGTAGGATTTTGTATTTTACAATACTTGTCCTCAATTTCTTGTATCTGTATATCTCTTTTTTCAAACCTTTTTACGTCTTTATGTATTTTATACATATTGTAAACACCCGTTCCTATGAACATTATAAGTGTTACTATTAAGGTATCTGCTATTCCTTTTTTAATCATTATATGCCTCAACTTAAAAATAATTCTTTTTCAGCTTTACGCCTATTAACTAAACCTTGTAAAATCTTTTTATCAGCATAAACAAATTTTTCAAATTCGTTAGCAGCTTCTTTGTATTTTCTACAGTTTAATAATCTTAACATTGTTGATGTTGATAATACACCAGAACCAAGGTTATATACAAAAGATACTAAAGCATCAAATTGACCTTGTTTTAAAGGAACTTTAACAAGACTGGTTACAGCTTTCTCAAACTTTATTAAATCAAGCTCTAAAAATTTATCAGCTTCGTTTTGTGTTATAACCATGCCTTTCCTTACCCCAGATGTATGACCATAACCAATAGTCCAGACACCGGCAGGACATTTATATGCACTTAATTGGCATCCTTCAAATTTTTTAATTAAATCTATACCCTTTTGACTTGTTTTCATTTTAAAAACTCCATAACACTAATCAGTATAACATATTAATACCAAACAGACAAGATTAAAATAAATAGTTGCTATAACAACTAATTGTGTTTTTTATTTTTATTTTATTTTTTTTTAAAAAAAAACACTTGACTTTTAATATAATATAATATATAATAATATATATTAAAATGTGCGGTGTGAGCGATAACATACATTATAAATATTAAATTTTTATAAATATAAATTTATTTAAAAATATTAATATAAAAAACAAATTTTAAAAAAAAATAAAAAACACTTCTTTCTTTTTTGGTTCTTTTTTCTTTCTTATTGATATGTACCTTTTGGCGCTATGTCTACGTTTTGGCGCTTTATCACCCGTGTTTCTGGCGCATCGTCTATTTATTAAAGTAAATGCGATAGTTGCTATAACAACTATATAGTGTATAAAATACATGGGTTTACAAAAGTTAATAAATAGTTTATAATATCTTTATTATTGAGCTAAGGGAGTGTAATTTAATGGATTTGTTTGAAAAATTCTTAAACGGAACAAACGAAAGTGATACTAAACTAAAAAATATACAACAATTTGTGTATCAAAATATGGCTTATGCTAAAGAAAATAAATCAGACAAAGCGACATTTAGAAATAGGTGTGCAGCCGGATTTATACATATTTATAACTATATAATACGTGAACAGAGATTACCGAGGTTATATAAGTGAATAAAAAATTTAATTCTCCACCTAGCGCCTGTATTGATTGTTGGCGTTTATCACACAAGGAATGTCCAGAGGGCTACACAGAGCCAAATAAATCAAGGATACTATGTAAGAATTATATAAAAGATAACAACCAAGCTACTATACAGTGCCATGACTGTATGCGTAATTATTTAGGCAACTGCCCCGAAAAGTTAGACACAATGTACGAAGTTATCGGGGGTAATCATGATTGTAAAAGTTACTATAAGAGGAATAAAAAACAAATGAATGAACAACAAATTAATGATGTATGTATTGGATGTTTTAGAATGACATCTAAAGAATGTACCGGTAAAGAATTTAAATTAATACATGGTGTCGGAGAAGATGCTGAATGTATTAATTATGTAAGGTTTACTAAACAAAAACTAGAATCTTTAAATAAAGGTGTAAAACATGACGGTGATAAACCGCTTGTAGCCTTGGTAATGGGTGGATTTATGAACGCACTTAATTGTTGTTCAGAAAATAACAATACTAATGATTATACATTAATACAAAATGTATTGTCATATCATAATACTAAAAATATGCAACACTTAATAAATGCTACTGTTGAGTGTATAGAGATATTGCAAAACAGTTATAATGAACAAAAACTACACCCTGCCACATTTTACGGCAAAAATTACGAGGCAATCATGTCTATATGTGCCGTTGGTTCATTTGGCGCCAAGAAATATGCAGAAAATAACTGGATGGGTTTACAAGATGGCGAAAAGCGTACACTAAACGCAGCAATGAGGCACATAATGGCATATATGTCCGGTGAGATAAATAACCATGAAGAGTTTGAAAAAGATGGTGTTAAGTACACATGCGACCTTCCACACTTAGCACATGCCGCATGGGAATTACTAGCATGTATTGAGTTTGCACGTTATAGATTAGGTCTTGAAAGCACTGTAAAAGAGGCACAAGAAAAACTATGCAAGTAAAAGATATTATAAAAGAGTACCAATTTTATCAAAACAAAATGGTTTATAAACCCGCTGAATATGTAGAAGATTTTAAGGCATTCCTTGAAAAACATGTTGTATATTCTGCGCCAAGACAAAAGGATGGTAAGTAATGAAGTCAATTATAAAATATTATGGTGGTAAAACATATATGACCGACATAATATTACAGAATTTTCCTACAGATTATCATATATATGTTGAGGGGTTCGGAGGTGGTGCTTCTGTTTTATTCCAGAAAAAACAAACACCATTAGAAGTATATAACGATTTGGGTAAAAATGTATATTCTTTATTTAAAGTGATTTCTGATAAAGAAAAATTTGAAAGATTAAAAGAAAGATTGGACTTAACATTTTATTCCAACAGTATAAGGGAAGAATTTAAAGAGCTCTTAAAGAGAAATGATTTAAGTATAGAAGACAGGGCATATTATTTCTTTTTCGTCAATCGCTCTTCTTTTAATGGCGTTGGTGGATTTTCTCGCACGATGCTAGTAAGAAGAAACATGTCTAAATCAGTTTCGGATTATCTGTCCGCTATTGATAGATTACCAGAAGTGCATAACAGGCTATCAAGTGTTATAATAGACAATCAAGATATATTTTGCCTAATAGAAAAATATAACAGTGAAAACGTTTTTTTATACCTGGACCCGCCGTACATACATGAAACAAGAAAAAGTAACACAAATTATGAAGAAGAAATGTCCAACGAGCAACATGAAATGCTTGTGAATACATTGTTAGAATTTAAGGGTAAATTCCTACTAAGCGGATATAATCATGAAATATATACACCATTAACAAAAAAATTTGGAAGATATGATTTTAGGTCTACAAATTCAGGCAGTTGTGCTACTGAAAGTTTATGGAAAAATTATTAATAATTATAACAAATACAAAAGATATAGAAATTGAGGTTGTATAAAATGAAAGAAATAGGTTGTATAAAATTCGGAATTACTAATTCAAGGGATTATATAAGGCATACGTTAAACAAAGAATATGATAAGGCTTATCTGGCAAGCAGACCATTTTTGAAGCCCATGCCAAGAATAAGATATCAGCAATATAGCGATAATTTTTATAAAGCATTTGTGGAGAATTTGTTTTCATGAAAAAAGCAATAATAGTGGACATTGACGGGTGCATGCTCGACGATAGAGAGATACTCAAATACATTCCCGAAAACATAGAAGACCGTGAGGGCTGGACAGAATTTCATAAACACTTATGGAATTGTAAACCCATTGGTTATATGTTTGATATAGTCAACAATTACAAGCATACTGTTATATTTATGACGGCAAGAGAGCATCTACAAAGTGTCAGACAGATGACACATAATAGCCTATACGGTGTTGAAAAGAATTACATGCTACTGATGCGCCCTGCTGGAAACCTTAAAGACTCACATGAGGTTAAAAAAGAGTTATACAACGATTATATAAAAAATGATTATATGGTTGAGTATGCCATTGATGATAATCAAGCAAACATTGATATGTGGCAATCTTTAGGTATTCCAACGTTTCAACATAGGTATGGCGCATGATTAGTGATTTTACTAGCTACACGAAAGAATTTTATGCCGAATTTATGGACACTATGTGCGGGAAGATGTTGGGAGAAGGTGTAGCCCGTATAGTTTATGAATGTAATATTAATCCTAACGCCGTAATTAAGATTGAAAAATACTTGCCGGATATTGAAACACACCAATTTCAAAACGTAATTGAGTGGAATACGTGGGCATGGATTAAAGGCACTAAACATGAAAAATGGTTTGCTCCATGCCTGTATATATCCGGTAACGGTAATATCCTAATACAAGCCAAAACAAGACCAATAACAAGGTACCCCGATAAGATACCCGTTTATCTTGAAGATACTAAAAAACAAAATTATGGTATCTATAATAATCATGTATGTTGCCACGACTACGGCACTAACACATTACAAACACATGGTATGTCTAAACGTATGAAAAAAGCTAAATGGTGGGAATAATGATGTTATACACATCAGCACAAATAGTATTAACAATGGACGGACAGGAGATAGCATGGTTTAGAGACCTCATGCCCTCGCAGATAAGAAACTTGAGGAATCAGTACCACAACGATAATAATATTGTCATGTGCCTGATGCCAAAGAAAGGGAACATGCCCTACTTTGTATCATTTTTAAAAGATTGTTTAAATCATAGTAGTTTGTAACTTTACGCAAATAGTGTATAAAATTTGTGTAATTTCCCATAAAAACAATATAGTATTTATGGAAAACATTCCACCACACGAGCCACGTTGGCAGATTAGGTGGATTAAATAGTTTTTAGGCACTAACAGTACCTGTAAAAATTATCGTTCGTTGTAGAGCCTTCTACAGAATAAATATTCCCGTACGGGAATAAAAGCATAAAATATACTGCATAATAGTACAAATATTACCGTACGGTAATATTTGCTATACTAACTATATTTAAAACAAAATTCCCGCATTTTTGATTGCTCATTTTGCGGGAATGTTTATAAAACAACAAAAAATAGGAGTATT
>ERZ795050.4110-NODE-4110-length-13666-cov-6.204761_pt1 | contig 13666 bp, 11 predicted proteins | sample MGYA00375134_ERZ795050 | MGnify/ENA primary metagenome ERZ795050 (study PRJEB30179, sample SAMN05720221) | activated sludge metagenome | isolation source: Anaerobic digester | place: Japan | collected 2015-05-26 ... | reverse complement strand
TGGAAGCCCAAGACTTCTTGATCCAGAATATATGGATGTTTATTACCCAACTCAAAGAGATGGTGGAGTGATTTATTTTTATGCATATATTGATACAGCTATAGATAATATAATTGGCGAAGTTGAAAGACTCAGAAAAGTAGTACTTGATGAATTTAATAAAGTCGCTACTGATCCAAATTATTTTACAGCTGAAGAACTTGAACTTGCAAAGACTAAGTTATCTGATACCAATCTTTTCTCAATGGAAACACCATCATCTTTTATCGATACTATTAGCTTCTGGTGGTCAACTGCAACAACTGATTATTTCTTTAGCTATGAAGAAAATTGCAAAAAAGTCACTATTCAAGATATTCAAAAATTAATTAACAAATATATCATTGGTAAACCTGCTATTCTTCAACTAAGACTTCATACCAATAGATTTTCTGATGATCTTCAGATGCAAAATAATATTAAAAAATACAACTATGAAGTCATCTCATCACAAAATGCATTCTGGTGGAATAAAAAATAATAATAAAAGGAGAAAACTGTGAAAAAAACATTTATATTAGCTCTATCTATAATTCTTGTATTCTCTCTCCTTTTTGCATGTCAAACAACAACTCAAACAACTTCCCAAATCACATCAACTTCTACTTCTACCACTACTCCCACAATTAATTATATTGATATCCCTTTACAATTGACTGCAAAAGAAGAAGTATTTAAAGGACAGATCGGAGATTTTGCCAAATCTCAGATTCCAACTTTTAAAGTATTTACACTTGATAATGGAATTCCAGTAATTGTCAAAATAAACCCCGCTAATAAAATTTATAATATTCAACTTGTTTTAAGAGGTGGTGCATCATTATCAACTGTTGAAAATGCTGGAATTGAAAAATTAATGCTTACAACTATGGCTAGAGGTTCTGCAAATTATAAATATCAACAAATTATAGATATTCTTGATAGAACTTCATCGGGTATATCAGCTGATGTAACATTTGATTATTCAACATATAGTTTGAATACCCTTGATAAATATTTTGATCAAACTTTGCCTATCTGGTTAGATACACTTGCCAACCCAACTTTTACTGAATCAGATTTTAATAAGGCTCTTTCAGAAATGAAAATGGCTGAAGAAGATTCTAAGTCCAATCCATACACCTTAGGTATATTAAAACTTAATCAAGAATTTTTTAAAGGCACTCCATATGCTGCAAATCCCGATGGTACTTCTTATTCACTCAAAAAAATGACTTTAGATAAAGTAAAAAAATACTATCAGGATTATTTTTCATCTAACAGAATGTTCATTGTCGCTGTCGGAAATTATAATGTTGATGACTTAAAAGAAAAACTAAATAAGGATTTAGGGTCAATAAAAAACAATAATGTTAAATTTCCAGAACCTTTTTCTTTCTATGGAAAGGTTAAAAATCAGCTATTAAAAGTTAATTTTACTCAATCTCAGGAAATTACATATTTAAGAGGTGATTTCGCAGCACCATCTATGTTTAGTGAAGATTATATACCTTTTGCTATTGCTATGGAAATGCTTTCTGATCTTTTATTCTCTATAGTTAGAGAAAAATATTCTGCATGCTATACACCAATGGCTTATACAAGAAGTTTCCTAGCTGCGTATGCATCAATTGTTATCTACAAATGCTCTAAAACTCAAGACATTAAAAAATTCATTGATGAAGCTGTTACTCCATTACTCAAAGGTATGTGCATGAATCAGGATCCTCTTGTCAAAGAAAAATTTGTGCCAATTGAAAATGTCCTAGATATATATAAGCAACTTTACATCAATAGAACATTTGAAAAACAACAGACAAATGCTGCTATAGCAAATCAGATAATGCTTTCAATCATGCATTACGGCGACTATAGATATTATTTACTAGATATTGATAGAGTTCAAAAAGTTACAGCTGATCAGATTAAAGCTGCTATACAAAAATATCTTGCTTCCCAGCCTATAATGTGGGAAATTTCTGGAGATCCAGCACAAATTGCTCTTATTAACCCAAATGACTTTACATATTTAGGAACAAAATAATTTACAATTATGTTTTTAAAAGTTAGATAATTAACAACATTACTTTAATATTCAATAATTTGTTAATTTGAGGCTATCCTGAAGAAAAAGGATAGCCTCTTTTTTTTGATTATTTTTTCTTTTAATATATTATAGTTTCTGTAAATATTTAATTAAAAGGTTTTAAAAATATTATGAAAGCTGCAATATTTGTTATTGGTTCCGAAATTATTGATGGAAAAACAATTGATACCAATTCGTTATATTTAAATCTTTTCCTCTTGAAATATGGAATAAAAGTTGAAAAGAAAATTATTTTAAATGATGACAAATTCGCAATTAAAAACTCTATTAACAAAGAATTAAATGATTTTGATTTCTTTTTCTTTATTGGCGGACTTGGACCTACTTTTGATGATATAACTATTGACTCTATTTCAGAAACTTTTGATTTAAATATTTTAATTGATGAAGATCAGGTAAAAAAAATAAAAGAATTTATTCATTTAAGAAAAATATCTGATCAAAAATTAATAGAATTAAACCTAAGACAGGCTCGATATATCGGTAATAAACTTGAAAATAGTAAAGGATGGGCTTTAGGTTCTTTTTTTCAAATCAAAAAAAATGAAAAAGAAAAATATTTTTTTCTTTTACCTGGACCTAAAGTTGAATTTGAAACAATGCTAAATGATAAGGTTAGTACAATTTTAAGTAAAATTTCTAATTATCATCATTATACAAAAAACATTTATGTTTACAATATCGCAGAAAGTTCTTTAAATAACCTTTTAAAATCATTACACTTAAAAACCTTATATGGCATATATGCAAAGGAACACTTAAAAATTGTCACATTTCAATCTGATAGTATTGAATTAATTAATGAAGATTTGGAAAAATTAAGAAACTATAAAAATTTACTTGGATATTGCATAAAAAAATTAGATGAGACTCCCAATAATTATTGCAATAATAATTTTGTATTTAATAGAAAAATTATAGAGAAAAAAAACTTTTTTACTGACAGAGATTTGATAATAACAGATGAAATAGATTTTAAAAATTTATTTTTCGAATTTCTTATGAAAAAAAACCTCAAATTTTCTGCAGCTGAATCATGTTCGGGAGGAATTTTATCAAGCAGTATTACTTCAATCCCTTCTTCTTCAGATTATTTTTTAGGTTCAGTTGTATGCTATTCAGCTTATTCAAAAGAAAAAGTATTAAAGACGAATAAAAAAATAATAGAAAAATATGGAACAGTTTCTCCTCAGATAACTAGAATTTTGGCAAAAAATAATAAAAAAATTTTTAATTCAGATTTTTCTATTTCGATTACCGGTTTTGCAGGACCAACAGGTGGGAATGATATTTATCCTATTGGAACTTGTTTTATTGGAATTACATATAATAATAATAATGAATTAGATCTTACTTATTATAAAAAAAATGATAACTTAAAAACTGTTATATATAGATGCAATTTTAAGGGTAATAGAAGCACTGTACAAAATTTATCTGTTATTTTCAGTATGTTTCTTGCAATTTATAATTTATATGATTAAAAATCATTAAGGGGGAAAAATGGGTATATATAAATCATATGATATTAGAGGTATTTACAATAAAGAATGGAATAAAGATATCGCTTATAAAATTGGAAATTTTATCCCTCAAATTTTTAATATTGATAAAATTTTAATAGGAAGAGATGCTAGACTTTCATCAAATGAAATATTTGATTCCCTTTGTGAAGGTTTAACAGATGCCTCAGTCGATGTTTATGATGCCAATTTGACCACAACCCCTATGATATATTTTGGAACTTCATTTTTTGAATTCCCTTTTTCTATAATGATAACTGCTAGCCATAATCCAAAAGAATACAATGGACTTAAAATATCGGGTAAAAATTCTGTACCTATTGGCTATGAAACTGGTATCGATAAGATTGAAAATGCTATAGTAAATAATAAATTAAGTATATTAAAAAATAGTAAAAAAGGTAAAGTCATTCAACATCAATTCTATGATCAATATATTCAATTTTTAAATAAATATAAAAATCAAAACTACTCAATTGATTATGTCATAGATTTTTCAAGTGGTATGGCTTCACTTTTCAAAGATAAATTATTCAATGATGCAAAGAAAACTATAAACTCAGAAATAGACGGCAATTTCCCAGCTCATGAACCAAATCCATTGGAAGAAGAAAATAGACATCAAATAGTTGATCTTGTTAAAAAACAAAATTCAGATATCGGTATAATCTTCGATGGAGATGCAGACAGGGTTATGTTTATAGATGAAAAAGGGAATTTTATCGCTCCTGATTTAATAATTGCACTATTGGGTTTATATTTTAAAGATAGAAAACCTTTTAATGTTCTTTATGACATTAGAACATCAAAATCTGTAGATATTTTTCTTACTGAACTTGGCGCTAAAACATATATGTGGAAAGTTGGGCATGCTTATGCGAAAAGGAAACTAAAAGAAATTGATGGTGTATTTGGTGGAGAACTAGCAGGACATTATTATTATAAAGATTTTTATTTTTGCGATTCAGGTATTTTGACTTCATTATTAGTTTTAAATATGGTAGACAAACTTAAAACAGATGGGATAACAATATCTCAATGGATAGATAAGATTTCAAAATATTATAATTCGGGTGAAATTAACTTTAAGATTAACAATAAAAAAGAAGCTATTGAGGATGTTATCAATAAAATTTCATCAAAATATGAGGTGAAACAGAGTTTTGATTTTGATGGATATAGACTTGAATTCGATAATTGGTGGTTTAATATTAGACCTTCAAATACAGAACCTCTTTTGAGACTTATTATAGAAGCTAATAATAAAGATTTATTGGAAGAAAAAAAATCTGAAATTATAAATATTATTAAAAATTTTAATTAATAAATCTTATTTTAGTTCCTTATAAAACATAAGATTTTTCGATAGTGCAAAAATAAAATTTAGTTTTAGTATTAATATAAATTTTTAATATATAGTAAATGAATCTCAAAAAATATTGAAAAATAAAAAATATAAAAATATAAAAAAGAATAAGAAAAATTAAAAACAGTTCAGAAATATAAGTAAAAAAGAAATTTAGAAAAAAGAAAAAAGAAAAATAATTAAGAAAATTAATTAAAAAAAAAGAAAAAAAAATAAGAAAGAATAAAGAAATCAAAAAAGAAGAAAAAAAAGAAATTTTAAGAAAAATAAAATAAAAATGAACAATAATAAAATATAAGGAAAGGAATTATTATGGATTTTGCAAACAATGAATTTATCAAAGCTAGAATTCAAAAGGTTGAAGAATTAAGAAAACTTGAAAAAATTGTTTATAAAAACAAGTTTGAAAAAGATGGAAATATTGAGGATATTTTAAAAAAGGAATTAAATCAACAGGTTTCAGCTGCTGGAAGAATTATAGCAATAAGAGAATTTGGGAAACTGATATTTTTTCATATTCAAGATTTTTCTGGTAAAATACAGGTTGCAATAGATTTTGCAACTGTAGGAGAAGAAAGGATTAATTATTTTAAAAAATATGTTGACATAGCTGATTTTATTGGAGTAAAAGGGAAATTGATCACGACTAAAACTGGTGAAAAGACAATACAGGCTGAAAGTTTTATTCTTTTATCAAAAGCGATAAGACCACTTCCAGAAAAATGGCATGGAATTGCTGATCAGGAAATAAAATATAGACAAAGATATCTTGATTTAGTAATGAACCCGTCTTCAATGAAAAGATTTTTAAATAGAAGTAAATTAATTTCAACTATAAGAAATTTCCTTGAATCACATCAATTTATTGAAGTTGAAACACCTATTTTACAGAATAAAAAATCTGGAGCGCTTGCAAGACCTTTTGTAACACATCATACTGCACTTGATATTGATTTATATTTAAGAATATCACCAGAAACATACCTGAAAAGATGCATAGCGGGTGGTTTTGATAGAGTCTATGAATTTGCAAAATCTTTTAGAAATGAAGGGATAGATCCTTCTCATTTGCAGGAATTTACATTATTAGAATTCTATGCTGCATACTGGGATTATAAACAATTAATGCAATTTACTCAAGAATTGATTCAACATGTTATTCTTACCATGAATGGTTCTATGAAGATAACTTATAATGGACAGGAAATAGATTTCTCAGGTCAATGGCCAATATATTCATTTAGAGATTTACTTATACAACATGCAAATATTGATATAAATGATTTCCCTACCGCTGAGTCATTAAGAGATGAAATAAAAAGAAAAGGTATTGTATTAGAAGATATGGACAAACTCGGAAGAGGAAATCTTATTGATCAACTATATAAAAAAGTAGCAAGACCAAAGATGATAAATCCTCAATTTTTAATAAACCACCCAATTGATCTTTCTCCTCTTGCAAGGAAAAATGATTATAACTCGTTGGAGACAGATAGATTTCAATTAGTTGTAAACACATGGGAAATTGTTAATGCATACTCCGAGCTTGTTGATCCGATTGATCAGAGACAGAGGTTTGAACAGCAGGCAAAAGCTCATGCAGCTGGAGATGAAGAGGCTCTTGAAATGGATGAAGATTTTTGTTTATGCGTAGATCATGGACTTCCTCCTATTGCTGGTTGGGGGATGGGTATTGATAGATTTATGGCTTTAATTTCAGATTGCGAAAATTTAAAAGATGTTGTTTTATTCCCTCTAATGCGTCCAATTGAACAAGAGGAAAAAGTTAATATTACTTTTCCTCAATTAAAAAAAGCTCCAATTGATAGAGCTAATGCCTTAGACCTATTAAAAAAATATGTTACCTCTGAATCATTATTAAAGCATAGTCTTGCTTCAGCTGCAGTTATGGAAGGTTTGGCTGAATATTTTAATCAAGATAAAGATAACTTTTATATAGCTGGTCTACTACATGATATTGACTTTGAAATGATAGACAATAGATTTGAACTTCATGGCGTTCAGTCTATGGATATATTAAAACCTTTGGGGTTTGATGAAAATATACTCCATGCTATTCAATCACATAATGAGGAATATACTAAAATTAAAAGAATAAATCATCTTGATTTTGCTTTAACAGCAGCTGAATCTGTTACTGGCTTGATTTCTGCAACTGCTTTAATTTTACCCAGCAAAAAACTTTCTGATGTTAAACCTGATTCTGTTATAAAAAGGATGAAGAAAAAGGATTTTGCGAAAAATGTAAATAGAGACTCCATAATGTTAATAGAAAAAACAGGCTTAAAACTGGATAAATTTATCGAGATTGCTATTAATTCAATGCAAAAAATTGCAGATGAACTTGGTTTATAGTAAATAAATTTTTAAGAAAATTTTATTAATGTTTGAAATTTGTTTAAAAGAAGATGATTTCTCTATTCAAGTATTTTTTAAAAATTATAGTGTAATCTTTACCAAAAAAGAAGCAGGCAATTTTTCTTTTCAACAACAAAATTTCCCGATTGAAATTACTTCTAAAGCAAGAATAGAATTTTCTAAAAAATATAATATTTTCCCAAAAAATGTTTTTAATCCAATACTTGAACATGATAAAAATTATTATGTTGCGAATAAAAGCTTAAATATAGAATACCATAATATTGATTCACAAATTGGTAATGGAGACGCAATTTTAGTCATTGAAAAAGATTTATATGGAATGATTACATTTGCAGATTGTATTCCATTAGCTCTTTTGTGCATAAACAAAAATGCCTGTGCATCTATTCATCTTGGTTCAAAAAGCATTATCAAAGATGTAACATCTTTTTTATTAAAAGAATGGCATGAAAGATATGATTTAAATCCCAGTAAATGGCTTGCAATAATTGGCCCTTCTATATTTTACAAAGACTATGAAGTACAATTAGATTTTATAGAATTTATAAAAAAGGCCAACATAGAACTTCTTAATTTTATCTATAATTTTAACGGGAAATACTATTTTGATAATAGATCTGCTTTACTCTTTCAACTAAAAAAATATGGTGTTGAAAATATTTTCACTTTAGATTTTAATACATACGAAGATATAAGGTTTTCTTCTTATAGAAAAGAAAAACCAAACCATATAACTCAAGCATTATTTGTAACTTTTAGTTAAGTTAAATTTATTTCACACCATTTATCAATCTTACCGCATAAAAAATCAATCTCCTCTTTACTCGTAATAAAAGAAGTAGAAAATCTAATTAATTCAACATTAAAATATGAAGCAATTATATTATAATTATAAAGGTACATAAATAAATCTTTTGTTTTAGGTCCAGCTGAAATTGATATTATAGAGCTTTTTATGCCTCTAAAATTTTCATTATTTCGTATAATTCTAAGTTCAGAATATTTTTCCTCCAAATCCTTAAGTTTTTCTAACAAACCATTTGAAGATGATTTAATATATCTATTAATTTTATCTAAACCTATTGAATTTACAAACTTAAAAGCTCCTTCAAAACTACAAAAAGGAAGCGGACTTTTATTTGATATCTCATATGTTTTTATGATATTTTCTAAATCATAATCAATAATATTCTTAATATTTTGCCATCCTAAAAAAAATGGGGTTGATTCGTAATCAATATATGAAATAGAATGACCAGGATAACCCATAAGCCATTTATGTAATACAGACACAAAAGCAACCCCTGGATAATTATTGACATTCAATATCCCCCAATATGGAAATTGAGAAAAATCCACTATAAGCTTTACATTTTTTGATTTACAAATAGAATAAATTAAATCCAAATCATGTATTTGCCCATTAAAAAAGTCAACAAGGCTTATAATAAAAATATCTGAGTTTATATTTTTATTACACCAGTTTTCATCAATCCCATTTTCAGGATATTCAATTAAATCCAATTTGCATAATCCAAACTTTTCTAAACTTATCGCAGGCAAAACAAGAGAAGGAAAATTCCTCTTATATGTTGAAATTGTTGGAATCTTGTTATTAATAACCTTAAAATCTCTAATTATTTGCAAAAGCAGAGTAGAAATAGCAGACGAAACAGGACCAGAAAAATACCAATTCTCCGATTTACCACCAAATACAGCTGCAACATGGCTTCTTACTTCATTTTGATATTTTTCTACTTTCTTAGAGACAACTGAACCATAACCAAATAAACTATTTAATTTATGGGTTTCTCTTATAACTGATTTTGGAACTTTTGAGTAATTTGCATAATTAAAATAATATTGATCTTTTTTAATCTTAAAATTTGATAATATAAATCTTAAATTTTTTCTTGTTTCCATTAACCCTCTTATAATATATATTGTATTTATGAAATTAGAATCATTAGATTAGTTATAAATCATTTGGTAAAAATATTGTACTTGTTTTTAAATTAAAACTTTCTTTTAACAAATTTGAAAGAGTGACTATTCCAAAAATTTCGCTATTGTAATGCCCAATAGTTATAATTGCCTTTCGATTTTCAATCGCTATTTCGGGTATATGTTGAGCAATAGAGCCTGTTATAAATAAATCAACTCCATAAGATATTGCTTCTTCAAAATATTTATATGCTTCACCTGATATTACTGCAATTTTTTCAGGTTTTTTATTTAAATAATCATATATTCTAATATTATCTTTTTTGACAATTCCATAATCAGATAGTTTTTTTTCTATTCTACTCTTTATTTCAAAAATATCCAGATTACCAGTGTTTTTCCCAATAAAACCATAATTAAATGTTTCAAGAAAATTTAGACCAATTATATTTGATATGACTTTATTATGGCCAATTTCAGCATTTGCATCCATTGGTAAATGAATGCCAATAAGAGAAATATCATTTACTAATAATTTTTTTATTCTTAATTTCAAATTTCCTTTGATATTTAAAAAAGATTTTCCAAAAAAACCATGATGAACAATTATTGCATCGGCTTTTTCTTTTATTGCGTAATCTATTACTTGATTTGAAATATTTACGCTTAATAAGATTTTTTCCACATCTTCTTTCCCTTCAACCTGAATACCATTATGACAATAATCATCGAATTTTTCAAATTGATAAATATTGGAAAGTTGTTTTTCTAATTCATTTAATTTCATATCAAACCTTTTTTTAACTATATAATATGCTTAGAAATTTACAATTTTAAAAAATTTCCTATTCATCTATTAAGTTATATATTAATTAATGATAAGAAAGCATTCAAGAATTATTTTTCTTCTTTTATTTTTCAGCATATTGACTTTTTATATCATTTTAATAAAATAAGAATGTGCACCCGTAATTCAATGGTAGAATGCCAGCTTCCCAAGCTGGATACGTGGGTTCGATTCCCATCGGGTGCTTTTTTCCTATAATATCAGAAATTTAATTATCTTATTTTAATTAAAAAATTTGTTATTTTATATGTAAATCTTTACCTAAATATTTATTCAAAAACAATTTTAATGATTCTATCTCCAAATCTGAAAGATAATAATTCTTTTTGTAATTTTCAATATCAATAAAAGTTATTTCATCAGGATCTTTATCAAAAATTTCTGAAAACTTAAAAATCACAAAAGTTATAATTTGTGCCATATAAGATGAATATCCAAGCCTCTTTAAGAATAGATTAAAATAGATTAACTTTTTTAATTTCATAATTATACTCCTAAAAAAAATTCTTTTAATAATAAATAGTAAAATTTTTTCACTTTATTACAAATTTTGGAGAAAAAGATGATAAATAAGAACAAATGGCGTTTGATAATTCATGATAAAAATGATCAATTCGCAAATATGGCAATAGATGAAGCTATCGCCAAAGCTGTTGGAGATGGTATTGTAAAACCTACTCTTAGATTTTATAGATGGGATCCGCCAACATTATCTATTGGCTATTTTCAGAAATTTAGAAAAGAAATTGATTTTGATTTTTGTAAAAAAAATGGGATTGGTGTTGTTAGACGAATAACCGGAGGTAGGGCTGTATTACATGATGATGAGATAACTTATTCTATATGTATTCCAGCTAATGATCCAATTTATGAAAAAAATCTTTTAGAATCCTATAAGTTAATTGCTGAAGCATTATTAGAGGGTTTAGTTTTATTAAATTTAAAACCTGAATTTAATTACAAAAAACTTCCAGACCAACATTCTTCTTCTGCCTGTTTCGATGCACCTTCACTATATGAAATAACAGTAAATGGCAAGAAAATTATCGGTTCTGCTCAAAAAAGATTTCAAAATGTATTTTTACAACATGGTTCTATACCATTTACTTTAGATCCCGACAAATTATTTAACTGTTTTTTATTTGACAACCAGGATTTAAAGGAAAGATTGAAAAAAAACTTTAAAAATATTGCTACAAGCATTAATGAAGAATTATCTGAACCTATAGATCATGAAAAAGCTATTGATGCTTTTATTCAGGCTTTTAAAAACAAATTTGATATTGATTTTATTCAAGATGAACTATCCATTCAAGAAAACCAACTTATTTCGGAAATATTATATAAAAAATATGCTTCATATGAATGGTTAGAAAAATTTTAATATGTTATAAAAATAGCAATTAAAAATAAAAATAACAAAATTAACTTATTTTAAGAAAGACTCCAATTGCTCTTTTGAATAATATTCTATTATTATCTTACCCTTCTCAAAATTACCTTGAAGATGAACTTTTGTATTAAATTTATATGTTAACTTTTCTTCAATCTCTTTGATAAAAGGCTCATTTTCATTTTCTTTTTTATTTTCATTATTCTTATTTTCAATTTTTTTATTTTTTGAATAGTCTCTTACTATTTTTTCAACCTCTCTAACAGAAAGTCCCTCTTTTTCTATTTTATCTGCAATCATTATAATATCTTCTTCATTTTCAATTTGAAGAAGAGGTAATGCATGTCCTCTAGATAATTTATTTTCAATTATTTTTGTTTTAACAATCGTAGGTAACTTTAATAACCTTGTCACATTGGTAACATATGTTCGACTTTTACCAAGCCTTTTTGCCAGTTCTTCATGAGTATAAGAATATTTCTCAATAATTTGAGCAATTGCAAATGCTTCATCAATAGGGTTCAAATCTTTTCTCTGTATATTTTCAATTAAAGCTATTTCTAATATTTCATCATCATTAAATTGCTTTACAATAGCTGGTATTTTACTTAGATTTGCTCTTTTTGCCGCTAAAAATCTTCTTTCACCAGCAACTATAAGAAAACTACCATTTTTAGGGACTACAAGAATTGGTTGCAAAATACCTTTTTCTTTTATAGATTCTGCTAATTCATTGATATCTTCGTCGTTAATAGTCTTTCGTGGTTGATCAGGATTCGGGACAATTTGATCTATAGAAATAAACTGTATTCCTTCAATTGATTTTATTTCTGTCTCATCATATACAGGTACTTCATTTGAAAAAAGAGCATCTAATCCTTTTCCTAATGCTTTTTTTGTCATCATATTCTCCAATTATACACCTACTGATATTTGTTGCAAAAACTCTTTAGCAAGGTTCATATAAGAAATAGAGCCAGATGATTTCGGTTCATATTCTATGACAGAAATACCATGAGAAGAAGATTCGGCTATAGATACATTTCTTGGTATTACTGTTTTATATAATTTTTGTTCAAAATACTTTTTTACTTCTTCATATACTTCTTTAGATAGATTTGTTCTATTATCATACATAGTTAAGACAACCCCATTTAAGACAAGTTTATTATTAATTACACTTTGAACCTTTTTTATTGTCTTTAGTAATTGGCTTAAACCTTCCAGTGCAAAAAATTCACATTGCACAGGTATCATTACTTCATCTGAAGCAGCCAGAGCATTTATTGTTAGAAGTCCAAGGGAAGGAGGGGTATCTATAAAAATATAGTCATAATTATCTTTTATGCTTTCAAGAGCTTTCGCAAGTTTATATTCTCTATTATGTTCATTAATCAATTCTATTGTTGCTCCCGATAGATGAATATTAGAAGGAACAAGATCTATATTATTTCTTTTAATGATAGCTGATTTAATATCTAATTTTGTCATCATTACTTCATAAATTGTTGGTTGTGAATCAGCAAGTTTAACACCAAGCCCAGATGTAGCATTCCCCTGGGGATCAAGATCTATTATCAAAACCTTCATATCTAACAAAGATAATGCATAACCAAGATTAATTATTGTAGTTGTTTTCCCAACCCCACCTTTCTGATTGCTTATTGTTATTATTTTCCCCATATTAACTCCACAATATTTCTTTCCCATTGAAATCCAATCACTTGATGTATTTCTAATGCATTAATATATTTCCATAAATTTTGTTTTTTTACAATAAAAATTTCTTTTTCTATTTCAGATAATCTTCCTTTTAATGCAAAAACTATTGTGCCTTCTTTTAAAATAGGTTTTGCAACTTTAATAAAATTCTGTAATGGAGAAAAAGCCCTGAAAATCACTATATCATATTTTTTTTTAATTTCTCTGACATTTGAACAAATCACTTTAGAATTTTGAAAATAAAAATGATTTATTACCTTTTTTAAAAATTCTGATTTTAAATGATTGGATTCTATCAAATCAATATTTAATCCTTGATTTACTATTAATATTGGTATGGAAG
>ERZ795050.4107-NODE-4107-length-13677-cov-3.833138_pt1 | contig 13677 bp, 8 predicted proteins | sample MGYA00375134_ERZ795050 | MGnify/ENA primary metagenome ERZ795050 (study PRJEB30179, sample SAMN05720221) | activated sludge metagenome | isolation source: Anaerobic digester | place: Japan | collected 2015-05-26 ... | reverse complement strand
TTCGCTAAAGTCCTCGTAAACACTTAGTTTAAAGTTGCTATTCGCTCCTAATACTACATCTGCCGAATCTCCGTTACCGATAGTTGTGCCATCCTTCAGCGTAACACTTCCGCCGTGACGGATAACCAGTTCGGATTTGCCTCCTCCTGCCCAGAATTCGAACGTACGATCAATAGTGAGTTCTTTACCTGTAAGGTCAATGCTTCCGCCGCTTATAACATCAACAGTCACACGTTCGGGTATATGAAGTTCTCCTCCGCTTACTGTCACATCTCCTGCAACTGTTACAAATGTTCCTCCTGAGTAGTATATAAAAGAGCCTGACCCGTTCAGTTCGGAAAGATCCGGTAAGGTTCCACTGTCAATATACAATGCAGTAGCTATAAGATCCCACTTGCCGTCTACCGTGATTATTACATTATGAGGCTCACCGTCAGCATAGCTGCCCTCTACTATATACTCATCATTGATCTTGCTTATAAACTCTTTACTTTCGTTATCTACCTGTACATCAATATCTTCCGTCCATGCTTTACACCTTATTACTATATCTCCGTCGGAATTTATTGAAACCTCAAATCCTCCCAAATCAGGACTTTGCATTTTATTCCATGAATAGTCGTCGTATCTGTATACACCGCTTCCATCCTGTCCCTCACCAGTTTCAATTCCATCGATTCCTGTAACGCTGCCGCCTAATACAATTATAAATGTACCCTGCTGGGCATTTAATTTTCCCTGTACGTCCAGTCTTATATTATCGCCGCCATGGAAAGTCATTATATAGCTGTCGGTCTCCATATTCAATGTGCCGCCTTCCTCGATACTAAGACAGCTGTTAAATCCCATGACATCAAAGACCATTATGTCTCCTTCATTTGTCAGCAAGCCTCCATTCTCCACCGACAAGGTTGCATTTTCAATTGTCAAACTCGCTCTGTTAACAACCTTTTTATCGTAAGGTATTGTAACATCTTCTCCCTCAACCCAATAATCTTTTACTATCTCAACGATTTGACTGTTTGTTGCTGCATCGATGGCTTCTTGCAAATCACTGAAGAAGGCATTGCCAACCAATATGGATATATTTCCAAGTTCATCCATTGCAACTTGTTCAATCTGGTTAATTGCATCTTCTTTAATCTGATTTATTTCTTCCTCGTTATCTGCATCATAAATTTGCTGTATTGCTTCGTCTCTTATGGCTATTATCGCTGTTTTCATTGAATCGCTGTTTGCATTCTGCTTATTAGTATTATAGATCTCTGCGGTAAATTCCCTCAACTCAATTTCCGCATCAAGTTTTGCTTTGGCAAGTGCTTCCGCTTCGCTGTCCTTGACAGTCACGTTAAACCGAACGGATTTGCCTTCATATTCTAAGGTAATGGTCTTAACACCCACTGTAGCAGTATAACCGGTCACTGTTACGCCTTCATCAGACAATGTAATTGACATATTAGGATAAAGAGCTTTATTTGTATAGTAAACAGTTAACTCTCCTCCAGCCAAGCTAAATTCATCATCGACTTCATAAATCAGTTTTGTTGGCAATGCTTTTAACGAAATACTTTCAACCACTTTTGCAACTAACTTGATATCGAAAGCTGCACTCTTGTTGGATTCTGTTTCGGTTACTGTTATCGTATGCTCTCCGGCACTAACATCTTCCGGCCATCCCGAAACCGTGTAATCCAATTCCGATAACACCTTTTTCACATTGACTCCGCTGACCGTGTAGTTACCCGTTACTACCATACCTGTAGTATCTAATTCAGCATCATCTTCACTATATATCAGCTTTCTTGGCAGAGAAGTCAAAGTTATTGAATTTAATTCAGGCGTTGCCTGTGTAACAGTTTCAGTTTCAACTCCATCACCCTCTATTTTTTCGGGATCTTGAGCAATCACAGTACTTGCAGCTACATTAACGGTTACTGTATTACTTGAAGTGCTCACAATCGTATTGATAATCGGATTGGAGCCCTCCTCTCCGGAAATTTGCGGTGCAGCTGCCCCTGAGACCGCTATAACTTCAACTTCAACTTCGCCAGCAATACTAACTGTAGGACTCCCGCTTTCAATATTTATTGAACCGATACTGCCTGATCCTGTTGTGTTAATGCTTCCAACCGATCCTGTTACGGTTATCCCGGCACCTCCGCCTGCATGAATTTCTACAGCAGTTGCATTTGCTGCAATTACCGGTTTTGCATTTCCTCCTACGCTAACCGTCCCGGGTGAACCAGATATAACCGGTGATGAGTTACCCGTTACCGATACATTTCCGCCAACTGTCTCAATATGATTTGCAGTACCGTTTACGGTTATATTTGCACTTCCTGATGCTATAATCGATCCCACCTGGGAATTTTCGTCGGTTTCAACATCGGCATCTTCAGTAGATATTTCATCAATTGAGCTGCCGGTTGACTCGGATTCTATCCTGGTTTGTGTACCCGCTTCAAGCTTATTAAGCCTGGTTTCTCCCTTAAGCTTAATTGTTGCAGTTTCTCCCGTTGTAGCAACTTTAACCGCTTGGGCATTATGAAGCTCCAACTCCGAGCTGGTTTCTATCTCGGGTACGTCGGCACCCTTTATTGTTAAAGGCCTGCTCGCCACAACCCTGGAAACTATGCCTGTAGCATTTTGACCCCTTTCAAGAATTGCACCGCTTTCTCCTGAAACATTAAAATTCGCCACTGATGAAGTGCCATTCATTAAAAATCTGGGTTTTTCTCCCTCTGCCTTATTTACTTCTACATTATTCGCCTGGGAATTACCGTTGAAATGTATGGAAGAGGAACCTCCTCCGTTAATTGTAAGAGTTCCGGTTATTGTAACATCATTAAGGGTTGCTTCACCTTCACCTACATCTTCTCCAATAGTAACATTATTATAAATTCCGCCGTTTATAACGGTTCCGGGATAATTAATTTCAATAGATCCGGACTCTGGTTCAGATACGACAATAAAACAGGCTGCCGTAACATTATTTGGCGTCCTGGCGGTTATTGTAGCAGTTCCTATGGAAGATGCCACAACAAATCCTTCGGAATTCACATAAGCTATGTCCGAATCACTGCTTGTCCAATTAATCTGTGTTTCCACTCCATAAGGCTCCAAATACGGAATAAGTTCAAAGTATTCGCCGACAATCATTTGCTTGGCTTCTGAGTTAAGAACAATTGATGTTATTATGTTGTTCTGGGGGCTTGTTGTCGGCCTGGGCGTTGATGAACCGGATCCCGAACTTGATGAAGAGTCAGTTCCTGTATCGGTGGGTACGGGTACCGGTATAGAAGGAGTCACATCCACGTCATCCTCCGGATCATTCGAAGCTAAAACAGTTTGACCCGGTGCAACAGGTATTCCGTTAACCAAGGTGCCTGTTACACCTTCTGCAACGGCAACAGTTGCCATAGGGGCAGTAATAACAGCTCCGTCTGACAAAACTGCAATATGTCCAACCTCTGCACTATTACCCTCGACCTTAACAGCAACAACACCGTCTCGGCGATTTACCAATACCTTTGGTATCACGCTTGAATTTTTTATAATAATCGAATTAACTCCGCCTCCACGAACTATCAAAGTTCCTTCCGTTTTTACACTGTCTAATACAACTTCTCCGTCGCCTACTCCTTCTGAGATGATAATATCTCCCGTTATATTCATATCCTTCAGCTCAGTTCCGCCGGAGGATACAATTGCTACTCCGTCTACATTACCGGTATATGTACCTTCTTCTTGATATAAAGCTTTTATCACATTATCAAGAATTGTTACCACCGCTGCTCTTGTAATATTGTCACGGGGTGCAAAACGGTTTCCGCCAACTCCTGAAATGTATCCTAAATTAGCCATGGCATTAACATAACCCAAAGCCCACGCACCTATTTCGTCACTGTCGACAAATCCAGACGGGGTATTGCTTTCCGGTATGTCTAAAGCCTTACAAACCATTACCACTGCTTCCTGACGTGTAATATTGTCTTTAGGTCTTACCTTCCCGTCACTTCCAACCATAACCTCTGCAAAATTAACTTTTAAAATCGAATCTGTGTACCAATTTTCATCAAGGTCAGAAAAATCATTATCGGCTTTTGCACGGTACTTCATAATTTTATCAAGTACTGCCGCCATTTCCGCCCTTGTAATCGGATCATTCGGCCGAAATTGACCTTGATAGCCGTTTATAACACCATAATCACTCCAGCGGTCAATAGCTTTAACTGCCCAATGTCCGGCAGTATCCGAGTAATTCGAAGATGCTAAAACCGGAATATTACACAAGCTTATAACCATTAGCATTACTACTATTTTTGCAATACTTCGAAATTTAACCATAAGACAAGTCTCCTCCTTCATAGGTAGTTGAGTTAAATAATCAGATAATCGCAACAATTATATCGGTATATTTTTTTACAATATTACATTTGATTAGGTATAAATATTAAAATCTTTATTATTATCAAGAAAAGACTATACCCCAGAACGCTTCTTGCACCCTTATTGACATTTTTCCGGCGAAATAAAAAAGTTGGAAAGAAACTTAAGTTTCATAAATACAGAACCTGTATTGTGATTTTGCATGCATATTAACGAAACATCAGAATACAAATAGTAGTAGGTAAGTTTTTCAATCCTGGCAGTATTTGTAACTCTTATAAAACATCCCTCAAAAATGATTTCATGGTTTTTCTTGCAAAACATTATTTCCTTATAACTGGCTTCATATCAATGATATGAAGTATTTTTTTAATGGGATTTCTTTACCTTTTCTATTGTTTTTGCAATATAGGCATAAAGCTTCTGCTCGAATATTTCCCGCGTTGTTTCCTTATTTTCAATCATTGCAAGGCCTTTTTCCCAGCTTGCTGTAAAGGATGGGCTCAAAAGCTCTTTAGCAGTCCTTTTTACCACCTCAACAATAGCTTCACCTTTAGGTGTGGGGGTTACCACCTGGGTCTTGGAGTTTATTTTGATATAACCTATATCTTTGAGCTTTTTTATTATTCCGGCACGGGTGGCGGATGTGCCGATTCCACAGGTTTTAATCTGCTCCCGGAGTTCCTCGTCTTCTATAAATTTTCCTGCCTTCTCCATGGTGATTATCAGGGAACCGTCGGTATATCTTGAAGGGGGCCGGGTCAGTTTCTCTTCAAGCTCATATCCCAAAACCTTGCTTTCCTCATTTTTAACCAGAAGGTGTATCGGTGCCTCAGTTAAATCCTCTTCCCCTTTGGCGGCACTTACCTCATAAACTTCCTTCCATCCCGCTTCTTTAAGGGTTTTGGCATTGGACACAAAAATTTCATCCTTCACCTGGGTCTCGACCTGTACGGTATTGAAAACGGCAGGAGGATAAAAAATCGCCAAAAACCTTTTTACAATAAGGTTGTACACGTTTCTTTCCGCATCATTCATTTTGTCAATATCAGGAGTAACATATGTGGGTATTATGGCATAGTGATCCGTAACCTTTTCATTGTCAACAAACCTCTTTGAGGCTTTTGTAACCTTAATATCTCCAAAATCCTTTATTCTCAAAACATAATCCCTGTATGCCGGACATTTATATAGCCCGTTCAAAACCTTCGGTATTTCGGTAAGAACGTCTGTTGAAAGAACCCTGCTGTCAGTCCTCGGATAGGTTATCAGCTTTTTCTCATAAAGGCTCTGTGCAATTTCAAGGGTTTTGTCCACCGGAAGCTTGAATTTCTTATTTGCTTCCGATTGAAGCTCCGCAAGATTAAACAGAAGGGGCGGCTGTTCCTTTTTAGTCTTTATTTGAATTTTCTTTATCTTGCCGGAATGTCCCTTAAGCTTTTCAATAACACTCTCTGCCTCTTCCTTTTCTATATACTTTTCCTCTTCCTCTGTGTTTTCCGTCTGCTTAACCATGTTTCACTTTACGTCTTGCTTGTTTTCTGCTTTAATATCCGAAGCCTTACTGCCTTTTTCCCCTTTCGGCACCCATTTGCCTTTATATTCAATCCCGCTGTTTGCGGATACAAAACTTGCCTCAATTCCATAATGCTTCTTTGGCACAAAGTTCCTTATCTCCTGTTCCCTTCCCACAACTAAACCCAACACACATGTCATTACCCTTCCGATGGCAATAACCGATGACTTGCTCTCCTTTACAAGGCTTGAAACCTTCGCACCGTACATGCATGTGTAAATCCTGCTGAAGTTCATGCCGAAAAGCCAGTCCTCCTTCGCCCTGCAATATGCAGCCTGTGCCAGGGAGTCATACTCGCTGATGTCCTTTGCATTCCGTATGCCGTCCCGGACAGCCTCCTCAGTCTGTGAAGAAATCCACACCCTTTTCGCTTCTTTCCTACATCCGGTCTGCTGGTACACAAGCCTGAAAATGTATTCTCCTTCCCGTCCGCTGTCGGTACATGCATATATAAGGTCAACATCCTCCCTGTTCATTAACCTTTTTACGGTCTCAAACTGCTTTTTTACCCCATTGTCTTCAATCACTATGTACTTGTATTTTTCAGGTATTATCGGAAGGGACTCCACCCTCCATGTCCTGTATGCCGGATCATAAGCATCAGGCATAGCCAATGTGACAAGATGTCCAAAACACCATGTCACGATTGTGTCAAAGGACTCGGCAAAGCCCCTTTCTCTGTCCTGTCTTCCGATTTTTATTCCCATAACTTCTGCAAAGCTTGCTGCCACAGAAGGTTTTTCAGTAATGTACAGTTTTTTCCCCAACCGCATCTCCCTCTATCTTAAGCTGTGTATATTATTTTACAGTAAATAGCCCTGGGATTCAACAAAGTAAACTGTACAATGCTCTCCCTTTCCGCGTCGTATCAAAAGGCGGCTGTAACTTGCTTCACAATGTTTCTTCCATATTTTACTTCACTTAAATAATATTCTGCTGCATATATGAAAACAGGTATTGCTGCTTCAAATGTTAATTTGCAAGGTGACCCCTCGTTTTTATTCCTCCTATGCCTTTTCTTCCCGAAACGGTAATCTCCCCAATCTCTTCGGGAGTAACAAAACTGTTTCTGTCTGTCAGGGCAACCTTTTCCGATACAATCGCGGGATCCAGGGCATTTATGTTTATTCTTCCCGGAGAGCTTGCAAAATTAGCCCCAGACTCCATAATAGCCTCAAAATGTGACTGGCAGGCACCGGCAAATATGCACAGCTTATCATAATCCGGTTCATACCTTCTGGCTTCCTTAACACATTCTATAAAATATTTTGAGTTCCTGTAATTTTCAATGGAACTAATGTCGCTGTTGCTCTTTTTAATACCGTCATGACCGGTCACCACAAGTATATCCGGTTTGCTCTGCAAAAGTGCCCGCCTTATAATGTTGGGCTGCTCGCTCTCATTGGCAAGATATCCGGTGGACTTAAGCCCGGCCTCCCTGTAGAAGTTTCTGCACATATCTAGAAATCTTTCACTGGAATCGATGTGAAGGATTCTTCCGGAACTTCGTTTTGCTTTGTTCAACAAAAATCTATTGAAATTTAAACCTCTGATTGCATTGCTCTTTGCCCTTACGAAATGCGTACGCAAATCCATAATGGCATTTCTGTAATCCTTTTTTATCAGGTCATCTTCATAAGCATCGGCAATTATCCTGAAAAACATACCCCTTAAAATATACAGGGGCTTGGCAGAATCTTTATTCTGTACATCAATAACTGTAAAATAGATATCCTGGCCGTGCGATTTCCTGACTACAACACTTCCTCTATTAAATGTCGACATAATAATCCCCCCAAAAAGATTTTGCATATTGCATAATATGCAATTAAACCTCTTTAGGGGTATATTTTTTTAAACAATTAACAGCACAAGGGGACGGTTCTTCCGCACAAGGGGACGGTTCTTCCGTGTCATTTGACACGGAAGAACCGTCCCCTTGTGCTGTCCCCTTGTGCTGCCTCCCCTTGTGCCATTCCTACTCTTCGACGGGGTCCATATGAATCACTATGTCAACTCCAAGCTCACTTTTAATTCTCTGCTCGATTTCATCAATCTGAGAATGTATTTCAACTATGTTTGCACCTTCGGAAACTTCGGCATGTATGGATGCACTTATCTTTCCGGGTCCATAGTCATGAACCTTTAAATCGTGGACACCTTTAATGCCTTTCCCCCTAAGAACATAGGAATTTATGCTGTCAATAAGCTCCGGATCCGGAGATGAACCTAAAAGCAAGTCTACCGAATCCTTTGCAATACCAAACCCTGTATTCATGATTAATACTGAAATAACAAGGCCTAAAACTCCATCAAAGGGAAAATTGACGACCCTCCCCAGCAAGGTTCCTGCAATTACTGCACTCGTAGCAATGACATCACTAAGGCTGTCACTGGCTGTCGCCTTATTGATCCCGCAATTTATTGCTTTGCCGATATACCTGTTGTATGAAAACATCCATAGCTTTACAAAAACCGAAACAACCAGCAGGATAATGGATATGGGGCTGAATATAACTTCTTCAGGTTTCATTACTTTTTGAAATGAATTTCTTAGAAGCTCAAGGCCCACTCCGAAAATAACAAACGACACCGCCAGAGATGTTATATACTCATACCTGCCATGACCATGGGGATGTTCGCTGTCCGGGGGCCGGCTGCTGAGCTTGACCCCTAATATGGAAATCAATGATGAGCCCAGGTCACTGAGGTTGTTAAAGGCATCGGAAATTACCGCAATACTGTTTATTAACAACCCGGTGGATATCTTGACAATAAATAAAAACAAATTGCAGAATATACCCAATACTCCCGATAATACTCCATAAGACTCTCTTACCTTAGGGTCGGTTATATTCCGGTAATCCTTGACATACCATTTAATCAGAAGTTTAATCAAAATCAGCCCTCCATTCCCGTTTTCTCAATGACACCCAAATTGTTCCCCGCTTAATAAGTATTTTCTTAAGAGTGTAAAAAACACACCCATGGAATACTTACTGTCCCATAGATGTGCCATTTGTTTATTTAATTAAATTTACAATCGCCCCTGGAAACAACTAATTTGTAACCGATACTTTCAATGCGGCGTTCAAGGCATCTTCTGCATTCAGCCGCTTCATCCCCGGTACAGATTTTATCGTCATATAAAAGATACTTCTTTCTGACATCTGTCGGTGAAAGATTCGGCATAACTACATTAGCCCCGGCAAGAATTCCCAGTTCCCGGCCTTTTGGATGGATGGTACCAAGGGCAGTAGTTGCGGGAAGCAAAACGCCCGGCAGCATAAGGCGTATGATTCCAAGAAGGAACAATGTCAATTCCAAAGTACCCGAAGCCTTGTCTGCAAAGGGTGTGTCCTTATGAGGAATAAACGGGCCTATGCCTACCATGTGAGGCCGTAATTCTTTTATAAACATCAAATCATCAACAATGCAGTCCGTGGTCTGAAAAGGAGAGCCCACCATAAAACCGCATCCCACCTGATAGCCTATCTCTTTTAAGTTGTATAGGCATTGTTTTCTGTTTTTCAGTGACAAAACCGGAGGATGAAGCTTTGAATAATGTTCTTCATTTGCCGTTTCGTGACGGAGAAGATACCTGTCGGCTCCTGCTTCATAAAACATTTTATAGCTCTCATAGCTTCTCTCCCCAAGGGATAGAGTGACAGCACAGTCAGGATGATTTGCCTTAATGCTGCTTACTATATCAGCGATAGTTTTATCGGAATAATAACCATCCTCTCCCCCTTGAAGCACAAAGGTGCGGAAGCCCAGTTCATATCCTGCCGCACAACAGTCAAGTATCTGCTCCTTTGTGAGTCGGTATCTGTCGGCATTGCAATTGCTCTTCCTTATTCCGCAGTAATAACAGTCATTCCTGCAATAATTCGTAAACTCGATAAGTCCCCGCATGTAAACATCATGTCCATAATGAAGAATACGCACCTGCCTTGCTTTTTCAAACAAATAATCGGCTGTTTCTTCATTCCGGTGTTCAATCAGCTCGTGCAGTTCGCCATAGGAAAGACAATGTTCAGTTGAAAGCTTGTCAATTAAATTTATCATATAGCATCCCTTAACCTTTACCTGTACAATACCGGTTTAGTGTTGTAAATAATTTCTGTGAGCATAGTTTTACAAACAACATATACTGCTGAACTCATTATATCATATTTGCCATGTTTTTTAACCTTTAAAAAAAAATCAATACTTTTCCTCACATTTATATTCATTTAATGCACCCGTAATTATAAATTAAGTTGAAAATCCCGATTATTATATTTATAATAACAATTAGTGAAGCTATTATTTGGAGGGAAAAATGGCTAAGAAAGTAACTATGGAATTTATAGCCCAAAAATTGGGAATTACTAAAAATACCGTCTCTTTGGCTCTGAGGAATATGCCCGGTGTTAGTCAAAAAACCAGAAATGAGATTCTTCAGATGGCCGAAAAATACGGATATAAGTATAAAAAGCCTATCCATAACAACGGTTGTTCAAAAACAGAAAGCATTTGTCTTATGCTTTCCAATCATATTCGAAATTCCGTAGGATTCTTTTCATTCATTCAATACGGTATAGAGTCGGAGGCCAAGAGAAACAATCTCAATACCATTTTGTACTATTTTGATGACAATAAAGAATTCATTCCTCCTGTGTGCATAAAGGATGGAATTGTATCGGGAATAGTTACTCTCGGGCCCATATCACGAAAGACTGTAACCTCCATTTTAGACCTGAATCTTCCAGTCGTTATAATTGACGATTTTTTTGATGATATCAAAGCCAGTTATATACTCACCGATAACCTTGCCGGAGGTTTTCTTGCGACGGAGTATCTAATAAAATCAGGGCATAGAGAAATCGGGTTTTTAGGAAATATTTTTGCTGCACCAAGCTTTTGTGACAGGTATGTAGGGTATCTGAAGGCTATGTCCCTGTATCGGATTCCAGTCAATAATTCTTATTCGATTCTGGATAAAAATATGGCTTTCATTTTTGATGAATGTCCTGACAAGGCTATTGAAGAAGTTAAAAAAATACCCAAACTGCCTACTGCTTTCTTTTGCTGTAATGACAGTGAAGCCATACACCTGTATAAAATCTTTTCCTCAATGGGTGTATCAATACCTGAAGATGTTTCAATAATCGGTTTTGACGATATTGAATCATCAAAGGATATTTCCCCGGAATTAACCACCATGCACATTTACAAGGAAGCAATGGGCGAACGGGCAGTCAAAAAGCTTATAGACAGAATAAACGGGGAAAAGCTGATGGAGGAAAAAATACTGCTGCCTACCGTCCTTGTTGAAAGGCAGTCGGTAAAGCGTTTATAACATTTCGGTTTCAGAATATATTTTCATTTACAGTAAATTAATTGCATCAACAGCATTTCAACTATGGAATATAGCTTTTTTCATAATTACAAAAGGAGCTGGCAAATATGTGCGGGCGATATGTTTTATACTCCGATAACGAATTTGAGGAACTCAAGGAAATAGTAGCCGAAACGGAGAAGGAAATAAACCTCAAGGTTGGAGAAGTTTTTCCCACAAATACCGTTCCCGTTGTAGTAGAAAACAGGATACAGCTTTTGAAATGGGGCTTTTATACCTATGACAAAAAACTTATAATCAATGCCCGCAGCGAAACGGTGGAGTCAAAGCCCATGTTCAAAAATGCATTTTACGGCAAAAGATGTTTGATTCCTGCCACCTCATATTTTGAATGGAAAAAGGAGTCTTCCGGAAAAACAAAATATGAAATAAGCCCCGCCAACAGATCTTTATTCTTTATGGCAGGGCTGTATAACACATTTCGGGATAACAACAACAATGTTTTTGACGGGTTCGTCATCATAACAACACTGGCAAATAAAACAACTTCAGAAATTCATTCCAGAATGCCGGCTATTTTAGAACGCGGCGAGGAAAAGCTCTGGCTGGACAAAAACATAACAGACACCACGCTTTTAAAACAAATACTAAAGCCATATTCCGACGAAAGTATCCTCTGTCAAGTTGCACAGCCTTCCGGAAGCATTGAGACCCCACCGCTTTTTGATCATTTGACTTCGTGAAATCCCGCTGTCCGTTTGTTACTGCCCTCACGCATAACTATATCGATGCGAGAAACTCTTCAATGCTGTCATACCCTTTTAAAATACATCTTTTCATAAGCGTTAAGTCATATGAATCAATACTGCCGTCAGAATCAAGGTCCGCTACATACAAGTCATTAGGCACCGGAAAATCCTTAATCTGCTTCAATATATACCTCTTTAAATATGTAATATCAGTGGATGTAATACTTCCGTCACCGTCAAGATCTCCTAACTTGGATTGTTCTCCAACAAGCTTGATATTATACGCTCCCCAGGAATGCATTGTACCGTCCTTTTTCAATACTGTTGTAAACAAGCCCCCAGCTGCAATCTGTGCGACTCCTGTCCTGGCATCCTCATGAACATTACATTGTCCGTTTAGGTTCAATCCCCAGACAACAATGGAACCATCCTCTTTTAGTGCTATTGTGTGATTATTCTTTGTCTCCAATTCCTTTACACCTTTTAGGTCTTCGGGAACAAAATAACCTCTGCTCCCACCGCCCCAAGCCACAACAGTGCCGTCTTTCTTCAATGCCAGGGTACAATTTTCACCGGCTGAAATATCTATTACTTCGGTCAGATTCTCAGGTACATTGCACTGTCCGTCGTTATTGAATCCCCAAGCTTTAACTGTTCCGTCCTCCAATAATGCCACAGAATGAAAAGCTCCCATTTCTATATTTTTTACGCCGGAAAGCCCCTCCGGAACATCGCACTGTCCAAACTCGTTGCTTCCCCACATAACAATTGTACCGTCATTTTTTAATGCTGCCGAATGGTCGCTTCCAGCCGATATTTGTTTGACATCCTCCAAGCCTTCGGGAACCTCACACTGTCCCTCCAGGTTTTCTCCCCAGGCTATTACAGTGTTTTCCTCCGTAAGTGCCAATATATGCCAGAATCCCGCATCTATTGCCTTTATCCCCGTTAATCCTTCCGGCCTGAATATGTAATTCCATTCCACTTCATCGGTAATCGGTATAATTGCCGTACCGTCATCACCCCAGACCAAAACCGTGCCATCCTCTTTCAGAATTACAACATGAGAAAAAGCAGATTCAATATCCTTTATTCCTGTAAAGGAGTAAGGATCAATACTCTGCCCAAACTGATTATATCCCCATACTGCAACCGTTCCGTCCTCTTTTATTACAGCTACATGCTCATGTCCTGCTGCAACTCCCTTTATTTTGCCCAAATCTGCCAAAAACGGCCTGATTTTTGCTTCCATCCATCCCCAGGCACCAACGGTTCCGTCTTCTTTGAGTACCAGCGAAAAGAAAGCTCCGGCTGCAGCGGATGTAACACCTGTAAAGTCATCCCATACAGTGCCTTGACCCCAGTTATTAAGTCCCCATCCTGTAACAGTTCCATCGTTTTTTACAGCCAGCGTATGATCCCAATAACTATTAACCATGCATACATCGGTAAGCCCTTCCGGAACATCGCATTGCCTGTGATCGTTGTTACCCCAAGCAACAACAGTTCCGTCAGCTTTAACCGCTACCGAGTGGCTTTCACCCGCCGCAATATCTATTACATCAGTAAGTCCATCGGGAACATCACATTTTTCAAATCTGTTATCTCCCCAGGCAACC